>Ga0209581_1000533_pt1 | contig 76669 bp, 60 predicted proteins | sample Coa_R2_FD_187160 | JGI IMG/M metagenome (GOLD analysis project Ga0209581, IMG submission 187160) | Surface soil microbial communities from Centralia Pennsylvania, which are recovering from an underground coalmine fire - Coalmine... | ecosystem: Environmental > Terrestrial > Soil > Unclassified ...
CCAGGCCGCTGGCGGCGTCGATGAAGTTGAAGTGCTTGAGGGTGGCGTAGCCCGCATCACCGCTCTTGCTAATAAAGAGGTCGGCGCCGGAGCGGGTGTAGGTGAAGACGCCATCGGCGCTCTGCCACACCGCGCCGTCGGCATTGGTGTCTCCGCTCTGCAGCGAGCCGCCGGTCACCGGCGTGCCGTCCCAAGCGATGTCGCCTATTCCATCGACGTCGGTGATGGTGGCGTCGGCATTTCCCGTCAATTGATAGCTGTCGTTGCCCTGGACATCGAGCACGGTGTCGTGTTCGTTCAAGCCGACGTAGGCGTCATCGCCGCGGCCGCCTTCCAGGTAATCACCGCCCGCGCCGCCGTTCAAGGTGTCGTTACCACCGCCAGCGTAGATACGGTCATTACCGTTGGTGCCGGTCAGGGTATCGTCGTTGTTGTCACCAAAGATGACCTTGTATTGGAGCGGCGGCAGTAGGCCTCCAAAATTGGCGGTGTTCAGTACATCCAGCGTGAGGTTCCTTTCCACATCCTGATACGTGAAGCTATCGCCTGAATTCACGATCACCGCGCCGGCGTCATTGGTGTTGGCCTGGATCACGGCCGCGAGCATCGCGGCGCGATCGGTGAGGTACTGCTCCGTCAGCGCGCCGGGGTTGGTGGTGGCATTCGGATCGTAGAGATCGAGTTCACCGTGCTGGTTGTGCGGCGTGTAGAGTGTGTCGGTGTGGTCGACGATGGCAAAGGGATTGAGGTTGACCAAGGCATAACGATAGGCAATAGCGTTGTCCGGCTCAACCAGCCCCTCCGCCTTGACTTTGAGTTCTGCCGCGGACTTGCCCACCAGGGAGACCAACTGCAAGCCGCCCGCGGCAGGTAAGGTATTTAATTTGCTGTTGATGGTGTCGATGCTGGAATAGAGCAGGTCTCGATCATTGTCGAATTCGTTGCTGGTAAAAGTAACGGCCGGCATGAAAAATAGTTTGCTCAAATCGGAGACCACCGATTCGAGGGTATTTGCAGCAACATTGGAGGCGGCTTCGAGTATCTTTTTGATCGTGCTGAGGGCGCTTGGATCGTTGTTGAGGCTGGAGTCAATCGTGGCAAACAGGTTGTAGACGGCCAGTGAGTCGGTCATCTGCGATGAAGCATGCCCAAATGTAGTATCTGGTAAATAGCTTTCGGTATAAATCTCATTGCGGCCTGCCGGTTGTTGTAAAAACAACCAATCCTGAGACACGAAATTCAAGCCGGCGGAGCCGACAACATTGGTGATCTTGCTGGCATCGAAGGCGATTGCGCCGGACAATGCGGAAAATAGAGCATTAACGTTGGAATTGGAGAAATTAAATCCTGCACCATTCACCGCCACCACGCTATTTGTGACACTCGGAAATAATCTTGAGAAGGCCATGGCAAGGTGCCCACCGAGACTGTGCCCAGCCACATCGACTGCTGCAGTATTCGCCAGAATGCCAGAGCCGTAACGAAGACGAGGATCACTTAGTTCAGTGGAATCTATACACTGGACGGAACGCACCGTGCGTGTGGGATAATCAACAATAAGGCCTTCCGCACGCAAAGTATCTTCATACGCCATACCCGCCGCTGGACTGGCTAGATAAGCTGCCTGCAAGGCAGCTGTTTCTGTCATCAAGGTGTTAAGCTGGACCGCCTCATAACTTCCAGAATGGGTAAGGCTCTGCCAGTAGTTATACATGTCCACGATCTGATCGAGGGCAATGCCATCGTCAACAATATCGCCAATATCAGCGGAGAGATCGGCTATACCAACTTGTGTGCCACGGAGTGAAAAAGTGTATTGCCCAGTAGTTGTGTTTTGAAACAAAGTCGCTGAAAAGCCTGTGCCATCGGTCAAGCCAAACAATCCGGAAGGAGCGGTGTACTGATCTACAACCCGCCACTGCGCGACGAAGGCGGCGGCTTGGGTCTCGCTGAAATTATTTTTTTCAAGCGCAGTTAGTACGCTAACGCGATCCGTTTGTAGATTGCCTGCAGTATCAAAGAAATTTGCATACGCAGCTTCAGCCAATTGAGCTTGTTGAAACAGGTTTTGAATCGTGTTCATTTTTCTTCCCCTTGATACTCTAATATGATTTCACTCATTGACCCTTGATCTCGGTGATTCACACTTTTGCAGTTCTCACTATCCAACCAAAACTTCCAACCTGACCAACCAGCTTGTCGCCGTTTTTGGGATGTAGAGAAGTCTACATATCGAGCCAGTACTTCATTATTTTTTGTGTCTACCAGTTCATCTTCCTGAATCCATCGATGAAGGAATAGTGGCCCTTGATATTTTGAAATCAGGTTAAAGCGTTGGTTTAGGTAAAAAGTATTAATAAAACCATCATTGCTTTCTTGATGTCTGTGAGGCGCTCCTTTATTCGCTACAAGCATCTCAATCACCCTTGGATTTTCCTTCTTCCATTGATCGACAGTTTTGTACACCCAGAACCCCGCCTGTGTGGCGCAGTAGTATTGATGCATGACAATGGTAGGTATCCAGTCCCAGAATACCAATAGATACATCACTAGAGCCGCTCCCCATCCCCAGCGTTTGGCACTCTTGCCATGCTTGCGTGCATGACCGATGGCCCACAGCACCACGACCACGGAAATCAAGATATACAACCCAAAAGCCAACAAATACGCTAACCCGATCATTTATACCGCCTCCCGATAGAGTTGGTCCTCGCCCGCGCCGCCGTCCAGCACGTCATCGCCGGCGGCATTGCCGTGCGCCTCGGCGATGACGATGTCCACGCCGCCGATGGCGGGCAGCGGGATGGCGCCCAGGTTGCGGTTGTAGTTGCCGTCCCGCCAGCCCGTGGCGGTCTCGTCGATGGCGTCGGGCTGAAATTGCTGGCCCACGGATTCGGCGTCGCCCCACAGGACGTCGTTGCCGGGGCCGCCCACGAGGGTGTCGGTCTGCGCGCCGCCGAAGAGCTGGTCACCCCCGCCGCCGCCGATGAGCAGGTCGGTGTCGGCGTTGCCGTGCAGGAGGTCGGTCCGCGGCCCGCCGATTAAGGTGTCATCGCCAAACAGCCCGGACAGCCAGTTGACGCCATCCCCGCCATTCAGGGTGTCGGCCTTGAGGCTCCCTTCGATGAAGTCGTTGCCGCCTTCGCCAAAGAGGTCGACGCCGCGGGCGGTGGGATCGGGCAGCGCCGCTGTGCCGCCTTGAAGCAAGGCGGCGGAGTAGTCCTGGGCGTCCTCAACGTACAGTGAGTCGTTGCCGTCGCCGCCAAAGACGCTGGCGCCGGGGACATAGGGGGTGGTGACGGTGATGATGTCATTGCCATCAAGCCCCAGCACGGCGGTCTCGCCGGGGGCGGTGTCGTAGGTATCACTATCGCTGGTGAGGGCGTGGCCGCTTCGCGCGGCGGCGCCGCTGAAGCTGATGCCGAGGGTGTCATTGCTGCCCAGGCCGCTGGCGGCGTCGATGAAGTTGAAGTGCTTGAGGGTGGCGTAGCCCGCATCACCGCTCTTGCTAATAAAGAGGTCGGCGCCGGAGCGGGTGTAGGTGAAGACGCCATCGGCGCTCTGCCACACCGCGCCGTCGGCATTGGTGTCTCCGCTCTGCAGCGAGCCGCCGGTCACCGGCGTGCCGTCCCAAGCGATGTCGCCTATTCCATCGACGTCGGTGATGGTGGCGTCGGCATTTCCCGTCAATTGATAGCTGTCGTTGCCCTGGACATCGAGCACGGTGTCGTGTTCGTTCAAGCCGACGTAGGCGTCATCGCCGCGGCCGCCTTCCAGGTAATCACCGCCCGCGCCGCCGTTCAAGGTGTCGTTACCACCGCCAGCGTAGATACGGTCATTACCGTTGGTGCCGGTCAGGGTATCGTCGTTGTTGTCACCAAAGATGACCTTGTATTGGAGCGGCGGCAGTAGGCCTCCAAAATTGGCGGTGTTCAGTACATCCAGCGTGAGGTTCCTTTCCACATCCTGATACGTGAAGCTATCGCCTGAATTCACGATCACCGCGCCGGCGTCATTGGTGTTGGCCTGGATCACGGCCGCGAGCATCGCGGCGCGATCGGTGAGGTATTGCTCCGTCAGCGCGCCGGGGTTGGTGGTGGCATTCGGATCGTAGAGGTTAAGTTCACCGTTCTGGTTGTGCGACGTGTAGAGTGTGTCGGTGTAGTCGACGATGGCAAAGGGATTGAGGTTGACCAAGGCATAACGGTAGGCCAGGGCATTCTCCGGCTCGACCAGACCCTCGGCCTTGACTTTGAGTTCTGCAGCAGATTTACCAACGAGACTTACAACTGATGTTGGCGGCAATCCATTCATTGCGACTTGGATATCGTGAATACTTTTGTAAAGCGCTTCACGTCCAACCGTAGTACTGTCTGCATCAAGGTTGGCAATTTCCGTCACTCCGAATAACCGGGCTAGATCATTGACCAAGCTTTCAAAGGTCTCCACATCCTTGTTAGCAGCAGCGGCAAAGATACGGTTGAGTGTGTCTATGTCGATGGTATTGGATTGGTCCAATTGCGTGAACAAAGACATGATTGCAAGTGCATTGGTCATTTGCCCTGCGCCGTGACCTACCGTATTCGAACCGTGGAAGGTTTCGGTCGATATGCTCTGTACCCCACCCGGCTGTTGTAAAGCGATAAACCAATCCTGCGATACAAAGTCCCAGCCTGCAGTGCCGATATAGTTTATGATTTTGCTAGCATCAAAATTGTTTGCGCCACCCAGCATCTGAAACAAGTTGGTGACGTTGAAACTACTAGCTAGCAATGGATCGCCGGTAGAAAATCCTGCTCCGTTGATCATCGTGGCGTCCAGCGTCAAGGCCGGAAACAAGCGGGAAAACGCCGCGGCAAGATGCCCGCCCAAGCTATGACCGGTAACTTGCACCTCCGCCCCAGAAGGCAATATGCCCAAGCCGTCATTGCGATTCACGAAATCGACACGGTATACACTCGGACCTAGACCGTCGTTGATACCCTTGAGATAGAGCAAGCCATTGGCTTGTGCGTACTCCTTAGGCAGGGGTACGCCGAGAACAGGTATCAATATGGCGGCCTGATAAGTACCGGTGTGAGTGAGTCGCTGGGTGTAGTTGTAGAGATCGATGATTTGATCGACGGCTAGGCCATCGAGGACGATGTCGCCGCCATCAGCAAATAAATCTGTAAAACCTTGTGTGCCACGAATCGCCAAAACATATTGACCGGCAAGGTCGCCGGCATCAGACAGACCTTGAAACAAGGTGGCGGAGAATCCACTAGCCATATCCGGCTGGTAGCTGCCTGGAACCACAGACCATTTCTGGATGAAGTCAGCGGCTTGGGTAGCTGAGAAGTGTTCTTCACCCAGAAAATTGGAGTCGTTTTCCGTGAGTGCTGTTCTAAGATCTTTTGTTAAATTGGCATAACTTGCCTCAGCCAATGTCGCCATGTCAGCTATAAAATTGAGATTGTTAGTCATTGCTTCCCCCCTTTAACTAACTTAATGAGTTTAAATAGCTCCTGACTTACACCATCTCTGGCTTCCAAACTACAGCTGGAGAAAGGTTCGCTGAGCCAGAGTTTGTATTCCCCGGCCCAAACATGAAAAGAGCTGCCGCGATGAAAATTGACACTTTTTACCAGCACTTGCCCAGACTTCGCATCTACAATCTTTTCTTCTGATTTGTTGATGGCATGGGCTACGTTCTCTGTTTGAGTTACTTCTTCATAAACTGAAGATGCAATCCAGTTTCTAGAAATGTTGTACTCATAACTTCCATTGAGTGTTTCATATTTCCATTTCGATTGATCGCTCCAGTCCTGTCCTACAACCTCTGGGTGTTCCTTGACCCACTGTTCCGGCGTCTTGTAGACCCAGAATCCGGCTTCGGTTGCGCAGTAGTACTTGTGCATCAAGAGGACAGGAATCCAGTCCCAGAACACCAAGTTATACATCACGAATGCCGCCAGCCAGCCCCCCACCCAACCTCGCTTATAGCGACTTTTGGCAAATCGGTAGGCGATACGGATCACCCAGATGGAACCCATCAGGTAAACTGTGAAGAAAAGAAAATAGAGTAGCCCGATCATGCCGCCATCCTCCATTCTTCATCATTTGCTGCGGCAACCTGACTAACGCTGCTGTATATAAGTTGGTCGTATCCAACGCCGCCCAGGCCGACCAGCAGGTCGTGGTCGGGTTCGTTGGTGCCGGTGTCGAGTTGCTCGGCGCCACCCACCAGGCGGCCGTCGGCATTGGTGTCTCCGCTCTGCAGCGAGCCGCCGGTCACCGGCGTGCCGTCCCAAGCGATGTCGCCTATTCCATCGACGTCGGTGATGGTGGCGTCGGCATTTCCCGTCAATTGATAGCTGTCGTTGCCCTGGACATCGAGCACGGTGTCGTGTTCGTTCAAGCCGACGTAGGCGTCATCGCCGCGGCCGCCTTCCAGGTAATCACCGCCCGCGCCGCCGTTCAAGGTGTCGTTACCACCGCCAGCGTAGATACGGTCATTACCGTTGGTGCCGGTCAGGGTATCGTCGTTGTTGTCACCAAAGATGACCTTGTATTGGAGCGGCGGCAGTAGGCCTCCAAAATTGGCGGTGTTCAGTACATCCAGCGTGAGGTTCCTTTCCACATCCTGATACGTGAAGCTATCGCCTGAATTCACGATCACCGCGCCGGCGTCATTGGTGTTGGCCTGGATCACGGCCGCGAGCATCGCGGCGCGATCGGTGAGGTATTGCTCCGTCAGCGCGCCGGGGTTGGTGGTGGCATTCGGATCGTAGAGGTTAAGTTCACCGTTCTGATTGTGAGGACCGTACAGTGTGTCGCCTACGTCTATAACAGCAAATGGATTTAGATTGGCCAAGGCGTAGCGGTAGGCCATGCCTTCAGCGCCGGATTGATTGGCTTTGGCAAGGATGGCGGAGGGGTTGTTGGTGTTGGAGTCAGCTAGGGAGATCAGTTGCAGGCCTCCGGTGGTGGGCAACTTATTCTTGATGTTATCGAGGCTGAGGTAGAGCAAATCACGGTTGTCGTCGAATTCGTTGCTAATGAATGTGGGCTGCACTAAAAATAGTTTGCCCACATCGGAAACTGCTGCTTCCAGAGTGTTCGGGCCGTCGTTCGAGGATGCTTTGAGAATGTTGGTAATGGTGGTCAACCCATTGGGGTCGGTGTTCAGCGTGGGGACGAGTTGGGTGAAGAGGTTGTAGACGGCAAGCGAGTCGGAGAGGAATCCGATTTTGTGATTGTTGAAGGGATTGGTCTGCTGCTCGATAAAAACATTTTCCACATTCCCCAGCATCGTGCCCAGGCCCGCCGTGGCCGATAGCCCGGGCTGCGCGATAATGTTGGTGATGTTGGCAACGGAAATATTCGTGGCGGTTACTCCCAGCGCATTCAATACATCAGCGACGACACCTCCGATGCCGGGGGCGTTGTAGGTGTAGGCCTGCGAAACTTTGCCCGCATAATCGACGGCGAAGGACTGCGCCAGGAACCCGCCCAGGGAATGGCCGGTGACGCTGAATGTTTCATCTGCAGCAAGTTTGCCTTCGGTGATGAGTTGCTGGTAGTAGTTTTTCAGCGACTGGTATTGCGACTGGAGCGCGGTCGTTCCGAGCAATGCAATGCTCACGACATCCGTCAGGCCGTCAAATAAATCGTCCGTACCACGAATAGCCAGAATTTTTTGCCCCGTTGCGTTGTTCTGAAACAGCGTGGCGGAGAAGCCGTTGGCATTGGGTGCGCTTTGGGAGAGGACGGTATAGCCAAGGGCAAAGGTATCGGCTTGCTGCTGGGCAAACCCAGCTCCATCCGAAGTTTTTAAGGCAAAAACGTTAGGAACACCTGGCAGTAATGATGAATACGAAGCTTGAGCGAGTTGCGCAAAATCAAAATATTGATTGATGGTAGCCATGGTCATCTCCAGTTTGGTTAGTGGGTCGATTTAGCAGGTTTTAGGGTGTTCAAATACAAATCTTTTTCAGGGGAGCCACAGAAATTTCCACCACCTAAAAAGGGGTGGAACAGTGCTTGTAGCCAGTTACCCCCAGTAGAAAATGCTGTTATTATTGCCAGCCGTTCCTTGGTTTTCTGGTCATAAATCATTACTTCATATTTTTTTGCGTTCCATGCAAGTGGCATCCAATCGGTTGCATAAGCCGCATATCTTGCGATGGATTCGGTTATCTGTTGCTTTGTAACTTTCTCATCCGGGCCAAGTGTGTAACGGACGAGATCGCTTCCGCTGCCTCTTTCCTCGAATTTGTACCCATACTTCTTGAACCCATCCGGCCCCGGCCCAAGCCCCGTGGCTCCCGGATAAACCCGGTATCCTTCAACCCCTTCCACCGTTTTGTAGATTTTCAGGCCCGCTTCTTTTTCACATAGGTGGTTAAAGTAAAGCTTGCCGGGAATAATGTCCCACGTCGGAATCAGAATGAATATGGCAATGACTGTGTATTTTGCGGTTCTGTTTTTAATCCGCTTTGCAACGAACCGCGCCAGCCAAACGTAGACAACAACCGCCAATAAGATGGATAGCCCAATCATTTCACGCCGCCTTTCTCAAAAGCACTCTGCTTGCCGTTTCACCGAATAAACCTTGATTCCCGCCCCCCTCGTCAGGACGTCGTTGCCGGGGCCGCCCACGAGGGTGTCGGCCTGCGCGCCGCCGAAGAGCTGGTCACCCCCGCCGCCGCCGATGAGCAGGTCGGTGTCGGCGTTGCCGTGCAGGAGGTCGGTCTGCGGCCCGCCGATTAAGGTGTCGTCGCCAAACAGCCCGGACAGCCAGTTGACGCCATCCCCGCCATTCAGGGTGTCGGCCTTGAGGCTCCCTTCGATGAAGTCGTTGCCGCCTTCGCCAAAGAGGTCGACGCCGCGGGCGGTGGGATCGGGCAGCGCCGCTGTGCCGCCTTGAAGCAAGGCGGCGGAGTAGTCCTGGGCGTCCTCAACGTACAGTGAGTCGTTGCCGTCGCCGCCAAAGACGCTGGCGCCGGGGACATAGGGGGTGGTGACGGTGATGATGTCATTGCCATCAAGCCCCAGCACGGCGGTCTCGCCGGGGGCGGTGTCGTAGGTATCACTATCGCTGGTGAGGGCGTGGCCGCTTCGCGCGGCGGCGCCGCTGAAGCTGATGCCGAGGGTGTCATTGCTGCCCAGGCCGCTGGCGGCGTCGATGAAGTTGAAGTGCTTGAGGGTGGCGTAGCCCGCATCACCGCTCTTGCTAATAAAGAGGTCGGCGCCGGAGCGGGTGTAGGTGAAGACGCCATCGGCGCTCTGCCATGCGGCGCCGTCGGCATTGGTGTCTCCGCTCTGCAGCAGAATCCAAAGGAACAAACCACTATTCTTCATGCGAATATCTCCTGCCATCGTTGCTCATAGAAAGCCGTGAAACATGATTTCAGTTTCATGTCACGATCACTCAGCGGCGAATCATGATGATTCTGCATCATCGTTGATCCTTGATCGTTGATCCTTGGCGGAGTCGGCGTCGTCGACGACGCTCATGTTCTTGGGCGGCACCGGCGGTTGCTGGGGCTGGCGGCCGAAGCTGAAGACCTCGTCGATCTGAAGTCCACGCGGCACCTGATGGGCGATGAACAGCATGGTGACCTTGCCCTTGAGCTGGTTGATGGTGTGGGCGAAGGCCTCGGCGGTGGGCGGGTCGAGCCCGCTGGTGGCCTCATCGAAGATGAGCACGCGCGGCTTCTTGAGGAGCGCCCGGGCGATGGCGATGCGCTGGCGCTGACCGCCGGAGAGGCCGACGCCGTGCTCGCCGAGCGGGGTCTGGTAGCCCTGCGGCAGTTGCTCGATGGTGTCGTGGATCTCGGCCATGCGCGCGGCCTCGACGATCTCGCTGAAGCCTGCCCGCGGGTTGGCGAGCGCCAAGTTGTCGTAGACAGTGCCGGAGAACAGCACCGTCTCCTGCGGCACGACGCCGAAGGCGGCGCGCAATTCGTTGGCGCTCAAGGCGCGGATGTCGCCGCCGTCGATCTTGATGGCGCCGTCGGAGGGCTGGTAGAAGGCCTGCATGAGCTTGGCAAGCGTGCTCTTGCCGCAACCGGAGGGACCCATGAGCACGGTGAGATGGCCGGGCTTCAAGGTGAGGCTCAGGTTTTTGTAGAGGTAAGGATGCCGCTCGGAATAGCGGAAGCTCAAGTTCTGGAATTCGACCATGGCGGGCTCTCTCCCGCTCATGCGTTGCGGGATGACGGCGTACGGCTCGGTCGGCATGTCCATGACGTCCGCCAGCCGGCGGATGCTGATGCCGGCCTGCTGGAAGTCCTGCCACAGGCCGACCAGCCGCAGCAGGGGCTGGCTCATGCGGCTGGCGAACATCTGGAAGGCCACCAGCTGGCCTACGGTGAAGCCGTCGTTGCGCATGACGAGCCGCGCGCCGGCCACCAGGATGGCGAGCGTCATGATTTGCTCCAGCGCGTTGGCGGCGACGTTGTAGCTGTTGGCCAGCCGCCGCGTCGTGAAGCCGGCGCCGAGATAGTCGGCCAGCAACCCGCCGTAGCGGTTCTCCAGGATGGGCTCCATTTGCAGCGATTTCACGGTGGCCATGCCGGAGACGTATTCGGTCACGAAGGCCTGGTTGCGGGCGCCGATCAGAAACTGCTGGTTGAGCCGCGCGCGGAACAGCGGCGTCACCAACAGGCTTAAGATCACAATGAGCAACAGCAAACCCAACGCGATCAACGTCAACTGCCAGCTGTAGGCGAACATGACGGCGACGAAGATGAACAGGAACGGCACGTCGAGGAACAGGCTGACCGCGGCGTTGGAGACGAATTGGCGGATATCCTCCACGCCGCGCAGCCGGGCGACCAACACGCCGGTCGGGCGGCGCTCGAAGTAGGCCATCGGCAGGCGCAGCAGATGGCGGAACACCTGCGCGCCCAGCACGGCGTCGATGCGGTTGCCGGTGTGGAGCACGAGGTACTGGCGCATCCAGGTCATGATGCTGCTGAACAGCATGAACATGGCGAGCGCGACGCCCACGGCAACGAGCGTGCTCTGCGTCTGGTGCACGACCACCTTGTCGATGATGACCTGCGTGAACAGCGGCGTGGTCAGGCCGACCAACTGGATGGCGACGGAGGCCAGCAGCACGTCGCGCCAGATGGATTTGTATTTCAGCAATTGCGGAATGAACCAGCGGAAACCGAAGCCGGGGCGCTCCATGTTGCCGTCGGGGTCGGACGCGCCGGCGCCGGCGTTGGCGGCGCCGACCAGCAGGATTTCCTTTTCAAACACGCGCGGAAAATCGGCGACTGCCATGTACCGCGGCTCCTTTTCGCCGGCACGCAGGTAAAGCAGGCGTTCGCCATCGGACTTGAGCAGCAGCGCGGCGTGTAAAGAAGGAGGGGTGGTCTGTGTCGGGCCAGCCGGGGCTTTGACAAACGCGATGCAGGGGAAGGTCCAGCGGCGCACGGCTCGCCGCGACCAGGCGCGTGACTCGATCTTGAGTCCCAGCGCCCCGCCGGCCTGGCGCAGCGTGGCGGAGGAATGCGGCGGCGGGAATTGCTGGGCCAGCAGCGCGGCGTCGAATGGCAGCCGGTAGTACGCGCACAAGCCTCCCAGCGCCCACGCCAACTGATCGGCGGCGCCGCCGGCTGCATCATTCTTTGTGGCGCCGGCGCCTGGCCCCGCGCCGGATTGCCCCGTGACTGCGTCCATTCCCCACCCTTCCTTAAGGACGCCTCCCGCTCCCCCTCAAATCGGCGGGATTACGGCGTCTTCAACACGACAACGTCCCTTCCACGCGCGGCGTTGCATTCACGCCGCGGGCGTGTTGCTACTTCTGTCGTTGGGGAAGAAAAACTTGTTACGTCTTTTTGGTTATCGGCATTGTCACCGTTGGCATGTCACCGCCATTGGAACCTGCCGTATTTGTATCAAATTGTATCCAAATATTTTCCTTCAGGACAAGAGTAATCCGATGTGCACCTCCGCACCGATATGGCTCAGAAGTGGGCAGCAGGAAAATCAATATATTGAAAGAAAATACGCGTGTAATACTTAAAACCAATCGCGGCGGAGGGGGAGCATGCGGTAGATGACGCCGTCGCGCTGAACCATGTGGCTGACGGCGCCGATGACGTGGATGATGATGTAGACGAGCAGCACTTCCGAGATGCCCGTATGAATGTCCGTGAACAGGAAGTTGAGCGGCTCGTTTTTCCAGCCCCACTGCGGCAGCGGGATGCCGAAGAAGCTGGTCTTGTGGCCGGTGAACGAGGAAGAGAGATAACCGGAGACGGGTTGCAGCACGAGCAGAAGATAAATAGTGCGGTGCACCCAGCGGGAGAGCACGCGCTTCCACTCCTCCACCCCGGCCGGCAGGGGCGGCGGGGGATTCATGAGCCGCCAGAACAGCCGCACCCACAGCAGCGTAAACACGAGCAGGCCGACGGATTTGTGGATGGCGAAGGGTACGGCGCGCACGGAGGTTTCCGGCAGGTCGGACATCCACCAGCCCAGCCCGAATAAAAAGAATATGAGTAGGGCCATGACCCAATGCAATAGCATGGCGGTGCGGGTGTAACGCGCGGGAGAGACCTGCATGAAGTTCAGGGAGGGGGCGGCGGGGTTGAACGTTTGGATGGGGCTAGCATAACACAACCATTTATCACCTTAAGAATATTTGCTAATGTATTGCCAACCATGAATTTCCACCATCCATAATTTCCCGTCCGGTCATGACATTTTCCCATCGGACATGGAAACAATTCTGGCGGTTCACGGGAATCATCGCCGCGCTGTTGCTGCCGTTTGCGGCCTCCGCCGCCGATTATGAAATCGTCATCGTCAAGTCCAAGCGCCTGCTTTACTTGATGCGCGGCGACAGGGTGGAGAAGACTTTCCACGCCGCCTTCGGCTACGGCGGCAAGGGCGACAAGCGGCAGATTGGCGATCACAAGACGCCCGTCGGCGTCTATCGCATCATCAAGGTCAGGGACAGCGATCGCTTTCACCGGTTCATGCTGCTCAATTACCCCAATGTCAAGGACGCCTATTGGGGGCTCAAAGATGGCCTGCTGACGCGCGCGGATTTCGACGCCATCGTCGAGGCGGCCCGGGCCGGCCACCTGCCGCCGCAAAACACGCCGCTCGGCGGCGCGGTCGGCATCCACGGCATCGGCGAGATCACGCCCGACAAGCTGACCATCCACGAGAACATCAACTGGACCGAGGGCTGCATCGCGCTGACCAATGAGCAGATCGATGAATTGAGCCGCTACGTCGAGATCGGTACCAAAGTCGTCATCAACGAATAACCCGAGAACAATGCGTTTCTGGCCGCTCCTGATCTGCCTCCCCCTTGCGGCCTGCTCCCCAAAATCAGCGCAGCCGCTGGCCGGCAATCCGGCGGGGACGGTCGAGACACACGCGTATCACATCGTGCGCGCCGCCACCGGCAAGTCCTTCGACGACGTCGTGCAGGAGCTGGAATTCGCCATCTCCGAGCACAATTACCGCGTCACCGGCGCCAACAACCTGGGCAAGGCGCTGCGCGAGCGCGGCGACAAGAATTTCCCCGACACCGAGGTCATCCATTTCTGCAGCGTCGAAAACGCCGGCGAGGTCCTGCGGCTGGATCCCGGCTACGTGGCGATGATGCCCTGTCGCATCACCGTGCACGTGCAGGATGGGAAAACCATCATCAGCCTCATCCTGCTGCCGGAGGATCATCCGGATCCGCGTGTGAACGAATTCGCGCGGCGCACCAACGCGGAGTTGCGGCAGATCATGGATTTTGCGTTGCAGCAAAACGCCGTTGGCCATCCACTGCCATCGACAAAACCCGCCATCACGCCCTGATCCGCGCGACGAACGCAAACGACGGTACTCAGCATCCACCGCCCTGTGTATACTGGGCCGCCATTGAAAAAACATTCGGTCTTGAGACTTCATCATGATGAGAAAAACTGAACACCTGCTGCTGCTGGCCTGGATGATGACCACCGGGCTCGTCATCTACGGCTTCGTGGTGACGGCGGACACCGGCCTGCTTCAGGCCATGGTGGAGACCGACAGGAGCATGATCTCGGTGGTGGTCATCGCCATTTACCTCTTCGGCCTGGGCCACTCGCTGCTGCGCACGCTCCATCTCTCGCACGAACTCAACGTCACCCGCCGCACGGAGTTGAACTTGATCAACGCCGACGAGCCGGTGGCCTGCGATGACGGCCGCCTGCGCCTGCTCGACAGCGGCCGCGTCCTGCCGGAGAGCTTCGTGTCGCGCTACGTCGCCGATCTGCTGTCCGCGAAGCAGACGGAGCGCGATCCGGCCTCCAAGTCCGTCACCAGCGCCGACATCCTCGAGGCCCACGCCTCGCGCCTGCGCGGCAAGAATGAGTTCGGCTGGTTTCTGATCGATTTTCTGCTCAAGGTCGGCTTCCTCGGCACGCTCATCGGCTTCATCCTCATGCTGGGATCGGTGTCGCAGAACGAAATCCTGGACGCGAGCGCGATGCAGCGCGTGCTGCGGCAGATGAGCTTCGGCATGAGCACCGCGCTCAACACCACACTGGTCAGCCTGGTGGGCGGCATTCTGCTGTCCATACCGTACTACCTGCTGGGCCGCGGCCTGGAGGAGTTGCTGGAGACCACGATCAATCTCACCGACGTGCACATCCTGCCCCGGCTGCACAAGTCCTGAGATAGACGGCAGGTTTCCTCATGGCTCTCCGACTGGGCGGCAGGTCGAAGTTTTACCAGCCTTTCGACGTCACCACGGCGGTCCTCTTCAAGATCATCCAGGCGCTGACCTATTTCTTCGTGCTTTCGATCATCTTCATGAACCCGGTGTCGAAGAAGGGCATCATCGATCCCAAGGCGGAGTACATCATCACCGTGCACTGGCCCGACAACAACCCGAACGACATCGACACCTGGGTGGAGGAGCCCGACGGCAATTTGGTGTGGTTCCAGAACAAGGAGGCCGGGCTGGTCCACCTGGACCGCGACGATCGCGGCGTGAACGATTCCATCGTCGTCAACGGACAGACCATCGAGGTGCCCCTGCGGCAGGAGGTCGTGACCATCCGCGGGACCATCACCGGCGAGTACGTGGTCAACATCCACTACTACGCCTCCCAGGATGACAAGCCGGTGGACGTCGACGTCACGGTGGACAAGGTCAACCCGCAGCTGGAGGTGGTGTATTACGGCACCCTGACGTTGCGCAGGCCCGGCGACGAATTGACGGCGGTGCGCTTCACCATCGGCTCCGACGGCAAAATCATCAACATCAATCACATCCAGAAGTCTCTCACGGAACGCATCTTCGGAAAGGGCCAGTCATGATTCTGAGCAGTGGCGGATTGAATACGATGTACACCGTGCTGGCGGCCGTGCTGCTGGGACTGAACCTGTTTTCGCGCTGGTCGTGGCGCACCAAGATGATGGCCGTCGTCACCGTCTCCATATCCTACATCGTGATGTACCTGTCGTTTCCGCCGCTGCTCGGGTGGCCGAGCAAGGACGCCATGCCCAAACGCTTCAGCATCATCGGCGTTTACATGCGCGAGCCGGACAAATTGAGCGGCGAGGAGGGCAACGTTTTTTTCTGGGTCGTGGATCGGGATCCGCACGCCGCGCAGCCGAACGTGCCGCGCGGGTACATCGTGCCGTTCACCCCCGAGTTGCACGCCCGCGCCAAGCAGGTGGGCGCCAAGCTCAAGAAGAACATCCCGCAGGTCGGCGAGCAGGAGGAGGCGGATCTGGGGACGCACAACGTGTCGAGGGAGCAGAAGGAAGGCGGGCAGAAAAGCATCAAGCCGAAAATTGATTACGTCTTCTCGGACGCCGCGCCCGAGGGGCTGCCGCCGAAGACGGGCGAGGAGCCGACGGCGGCCCCGAGCCGCTGACCGCAACCGCCAGCCCATATCAGGATACGGAAGGAGCACGACATGTTTTGGGGACTTGCCGGAATCGTTTTTGCCAGCCTGGTGCTGGCGGCCCTGGCGCTGAATCTGGCGCTGAACTCAAACTGGCCATGGCTGATCAGGCTGTCCGGCCTCGCGCTGGTCGGGGTCTTTTACTGGACCACCGCGCATTCCATCGGGCCGCTCATGGGCTGGGCCACCACCCATGCGATGCCGGAGCGTTTCAGCCTGCTGGCGGTGCATGTCATCGAACCGGACAAGGCCACCTCCAGCAAGGGCAGCATCTATCTCTGGGTCACCGATCTGCAGCACGGCCGCGGGCAGTACCTGCCGCGCGCCTACGTGCTGCCGTTCACCCCGGAACTGCACGCCAAGGTCACGGACGCAGCCACCAAGCTGCGCAAGAACCTGCCGCAGCTGGGCGAGGTGGATCCCGCCCCCGCCGGGGGCACGGAATACGGCATCAAGGCGCCGAACATCAATTTCTACGACATGCCGGAGCCGTTGTTCCCCGAGCGCTGATCGGCGCGGTGCCGTTTATTTTCACCGCCGTTTTGCGGCACAATAGCCGGCAGGCATGATTGGCTTGCGGCGCATATTGACGCTGATGCTCCTCACGGGCAGCGGCGCAATGCTGTCCGTGAGCGCCCAAACCGCGCCTCCCGGCGCCGTACTCACCGACACGCTCAGTTATCGATGCAGCGAAAGCCAGCTGCTGAAGGTGGACTGCAGCTATCGCTGGCTCCAGCCGGTCAGGGAGCAGACCACGGTCTCGGCGCGACTGGACGACGAGACGGTGGAGGCCACAAACGCCGCCTATCCCGGAACGGAGGACACCACCGCGATCCTGTTCCTGATCGACACCAGCGATCCACGCCGCGAGCCGGTCATTGACGCCATCAAGCCCCAGCTGCACGCCCTGCTGGCCGCCGGCTCCCCGCGCCATCGCTTCGGCCTGGCGGCGTTCGACACCAATCTGCGCATCCTCGCGCCGCTGGGCGCGCTGCCCTCCGAGATCCAGAAGGCCATCGCCGGACTCAAGGCCACCGGCAAAACCACGGAACTGTACCGCAACGCGCTGGAAGGACTGAAGCTGTTGCAGGCCTACCCGGCCAGCCGCCGGGCGCTGTATCTGTTTTCCGACGGCCTTGCCGAGGATTTTTCCTACCGCCACGAGGACGTGATCAAGAAGGCCCTCGAATTCGACATCCCCATCGTCGGCATCGGCTATCCGCGCTCGGTGGCGCTGTCGGTGGGGCTGCAGACATTGCGCAAGCTGGCCGAGGATTCCGGCGGCTTTTACACCGGCGCCACCGCCGACACCTTCGCCCTGCCGCAGGATTTTCTCGCCGATCCCTACTGGATTGCGGACACCGGCGGCCGGATCCAGGTCGACCTGACATCGCTGGCCAAATCGAAATACGGCGCGCAGACTCTGACGCTGCAGTTGCAGGCCGGCGGCGCCCGGGGCGCCATCACTCACAGTGTCGCCTTCCCCGCGCCGCCCCCCGCGGCCGCCGCCACCGCGGCGGCGCCGGCGACCTCACCGGTGACGTCACCACCGATAACGCCGCCGTTGCCGGCCGCCGTCACCCCCTCGCCGGCTGAACGGCAACGGTGGGAAATCTGGCTGTGGTACGGCATTCCCGCGTTGAGTTTTGTCGCCGTGTTGATCGCCCTCCTCGTCTATGGCCGTTACATCCGCAGAACCGCGGTGACGCCCGTCGTCGCCGCGCCGCCGCCCGCCGGAAAGCCCTACGCTTATCTGATCCAGCATGGCCCGACCGAGACGCGGCACGCCATCACGCAATCGCCCTGGCGCATCGGCCGCAGCCGCAACAACGAACTCACCATCGACGACGTCTCCATCTCGCGGCAGCACGCCGAGATTCACCGCCGCTACAACGGCAAGTTCGACATCACCGATCTGGAGTCGATGAACGGCATCTACGTCAACGACAAAAAGGTGAAGCAGGCGGAATTGAACGAGGGCGACACGGTGGAGATCGGCGACATCAGCTTTCGCTTCACGCGCTTTGACGACGACCCCGCCTCCATGCAGCAGACCGTCATGGTCCGCACCCGCATCCCCTAGTTTTTTTCAACTGGTTCCCAGTAAAACACCCAGCCCTCTTCGTCGGCGGCGGTTTGAAAGGGATGACACACCCACAGATCGGCCACCGCCGCGAGCTCCTCACCGCAATAGATCAAGGGTAGATGCTCGCGCCGCCACGGCGGCACATCCGCCTCCTGCAATAATTTTTTGAGTGACTGGCGATGCGCGCGCCATGCCGGCCGGCACACCTCCCCGCCCTGCCGCCGCCGCACGCGCAGACCGTGCCGTTGCACATGCCGCGCGGCCAGCCCCACGCCCTTGGTCTTGTACGCCGATAATCCGCCCCACGGCAATTGCAGAGGCTTGGAAGGATCCCACGGGCAGTCCACTAGCGTCTCTTCTTCCTCACCGTCGCCGGAATCCTGACGCGCGGCGTACAGCAAGTCGCGATGGCGGCGCGCCTCCGCGCCGGGCCAGCGCACGCGGGCCCGGCTGTCGCGGCGGGCGTGCAGCAGGTCCCGCTGAATCTGATCGAGGTGCGTGGCGTAAGGCGCGGGCAGACCGAGCGACTTGATCCACAGACGCAACACCTGCGCGCAGCGCGCCGGACTCAATTCGCACAGCGCCGGCACGGACAGGCATTCTTCGCGCGGTCCACGCGCGCGCGTCAGGTCCGCCGCCGCCAGCTCATCCAGCAGCGCCGCCGCCTCCGCCTGCCAGCGGGCGGCGCGGGCCATGACCTCGGCGGCCGCCGGCCAGCGTTGCCGCAGTCGCGGCATGATTTCATGCCGCAAATAATTGCGGTCATGGCTGGTGTCCACATTGCTGGGGTCGTCCAGCCATCGCAAGCCGCGCGCCCGGGCATAGGCGATCACATCCGCGCGCGGGCAGGACAAGAGCGGCCGCACGTGCCATCCCGGACCGAAGGGCGTGCGCTGCGGCATCGCCGCCAGACCGTGCACACCGCTGCCGCGCATCAGTTGCAGCAGCAATGTCTCGGCCTGATCCTCCTGATGATGCGCCGTCAGAAAACAGTCGCCCGATCCCAGGAGCGCGCGGCAGGCGTCGTAGCGCAATTGCCGGGCATGCGCCTCCAGGCTGCGCCCGTGCAGCGGATGGACGTCCACTTCAATGATCCGCAGGGGAATTCCAAGTTGCGCGCATTGTCCGGCGCAGAACGCGGCCCACTCCGCGGCCTGCGGGTGCAGATGATGGTTGACGTGCGCCGCCTGCACACGCAGTCCGTGTTCCGCACCCCAGGCATGCAGGGCGTGCAGCAGCACCGTGGAATCGCGGCCGCCACTGTAGCCGGCCCACAAGACGGGCGGAGCGGCGGCGTCAAGCAGGAATTTCAGCGCTTCGTTGAGATTTTCGAGAACGGAATTCACAACCCCGTGAAGATCAAGTCTGGCGATACACGCCGAAGTGCATCAGCCGCTGGAACCGCATCTCCACCAGCTGGGCGACCGGGATGCCCTTCAGGTGCGCGAGCTGATCCTCCAGCGCCTTCTTGAGCCGCGCCGCCGTGAGATCCGGATCGCGATGAGCGCCGCCGAGCGGTTCCTCGATCACCTGGTCCACCAGCCGCAGCTCCAGCAGGCGCCTCGACGTGATGCCCATCGCCTCGGCGGCATCGCCGGCGCGATCCGCGCTCTTCCACAGGATCGAGGCGCAGCCCTCCGGCGAGATCACCGCATAGGTGCTGTATTCGAGCATAAGCACGCGATCCGCCACGCCGATCGCCAGCGCGCCGCCCGACCCGCCCTCGCCGATGACCGTGGCGATGACGGGCGTGGCCAGCGCGGCCATCTCGATCAAATTGCCGGCGATGGCCCCGCTCTGGCCCCGCTCCTCCGCGTCGATGCCGGGATAGGCGCCCGGGGTGTCGATGAAGGTCAGGATGGGCAGCCGGAACCGCTCCGCCAGCTTCATGATCCGCAGCGCCTTGCGGTACCCCTCGGGACGCGCCATGCCGAAATTGCGCTGCAGGTTTTCCTTGGTGCTGCGGCCCTTCTGGTGGCCGATGATCGCAACCGGCCGCTCGCCGAATCGCGCCAGGCCGGCGACGACGGCGGCGTCGTCGCCGAAGCAGCGATCGCCGTGCAGCTCCTCGAAATCCGTGAACAGCCGGGCGACGTAGTCCAGCGTGTAGGGACGCTGCGGATGCCGCGCCAGTCGCGACACCTGGTAGGCGGACAGCGTGGAAAAGATCGAACGTGTCAATTCCTGCGAGCGCTGCTTGAGGCGGGCGATTTCCTCGGTGATGTTGATGTCGCTGTCGTTGCCGAGGTAGCGGAGCTCCTCGATCTTGGCCTCCAGCTCGGCGATTGGCTGCTCGAAATCCAGGAAATTCAGGTTCATCGGGAGCGGGCTCGATTATCTGCGATGGTGGCGCAATTATACCTGCAAAATCGGCTGAAACAGTGCGGAGCCTGCCTCAAAAAAAGGTCGTGCTTCGACACGCGCAGCGTACCCTGGCCTGTGCTTGTCGAAGGCTCGACACGAACGGTTTTCACGCGCCGACGGATATTTCAAGACGAGTTCTAGTATTCGACGTGGACGCGGTCATTCCCCAGGCGCCGCCGCAGATTGTCCACCAGCGCACCGGTCGGCAGGATCAGCCAGTCGTTGCCGAGGCGCAGGCGCGCGCGCGCGTCGCCGCGCTGGTACTCGACGTACACCGGGCAGGCGCCGCGGCGTTGATCACTCAGCATCGTCTTGAACTCCTCCAGCCACTCCGCGCCGCAGCGCTCGGCGTCGATGGTGACCACCAGCCGGCGGGCGAATTCCGCGCGCGCCTGGTCGAGGCTCCAGATCTTTTCCGCCGTGAGCGCCATCTCGCCCGTGAAGTTGTCCTGATCGTAGGTGCCCTCCAGCACCACGGCCCTGTTCACCTCCAGCAGCCCGGCGTGCGTTTGCAGCGTCTCGGGATACACCGTCACCTCGATGCTGGCGTCGCGATCGTCGAGCACCAGCACCGCCATCCGCCCGCGACGGCTGTTGCGGGTGCGCATTTCACCGACGATGGCGGCGACCTTGCAGCGCAGCGGCACGTTCTTGATCTTCTGCAATCCGGCGATCCGCAGCAGCCTCATGTTTTCGATGTCGGCGAGGTGGCGGTCAATCAGATGCCCGGTCATGGGCCGGCCGAGCACGGCCTGCTCGCCCAGCAGGCGTTCCTCCTCCGTCCATTCCGGGGCGTGGACGTATTCGGCGTGTGCGGGCGTTTGCGCCTGTGCGGCTGAATCCGGGCCGCTGGCGGCGAAGAGATCTTCCTGGCCGGCGGACTCGCGCCGCCCGCTTTGTTCCGCCTGTTGCATGGCCAGTCCGAGCGTGGCCATCAAACTCGCGCGATGCGGGCCGAGCGCATCCAGCGCCCCGGCGCGGATCAGGGCCTCGAGCACGCGGCGGTTCACCCGCTGCGAATCCAGCCGCCGGCACAGATCGAACAGATCACGGTAAGGTCCGCGCTGTTCGCGCTCCTGCACGATGGCCTCGGCCGCGGATCTGCCCACGCCCTTGATCGCGCCCAGGCCGTAGCGGATGGTGGCGGCATCGACGGCGGTGAAGTGATGCAGCCCGCTGTTGACGTCGGGGCGCCGCACCTCGATGCCGCGGCGCCGGCAATCGCGGATCAACGAGACGATTTTGTCCGTGTCGTCCATCTCCGAGGACAGCACGGCGGCCATGAACACCGCGCCGTGATGCGCCTTGAGCCACGCCGTCTGATAGGCGACCAGCGCGTAGGCCGCCGAGTGCGACTTGTTGAAGCCGTACTCGGCGAATTTCTCCATGAGATCGAAGATGCTCGCCGCCACCGCCTCCTTGACGCCGTTCTTCACCGCGCCGGCGAGAAACACCGCGCGCTGCTTGGCCATCTCCTCGGGCTTTTTCTTGCCCATGGCCCGGCGCAGCAGGTCGGCGGCGCCCAGCGTGTAGCCGGCCAGCACCTGCGCGATCTGCATGACCTGCTCCTGGTAGACGATCACGCCCCAGGTGGGCTTCAGGATCGGCTCCAGCGCCGGGTGCGGATAGTGCACGCGCGCGCGGCCCTGCTTGCGGCTGATGAAGTCCTCGACCATGCCCGAGCCGAGCGGCCCGGGACGGAACATGGCCACCAGCGCCACCAGATCCTCGAAGGTGTCGGGCTGCCAGCGGCGGATGAGATCGCGCATGCCGCGTGATTCCAGCTGGAAGATCGCCGTGGTGTCGGCGCGGCGGATCAGCTCGTAGGCGGCCTTGTCGTTTAACGGCAGCAGGTTGATGTCGATGGCCGGCTCCCCGCGCGCCGCGCGGGCGGCGTTGATGTCGCGCAGCGCCCAGTCGATGATGGTCAGCGTGCGCAGGCCGAGGAAGTCGAATTTCACCAGTCCCAGCGCTTCGACATCGAGCATGTCCAGCTGCGTGACGGGCGAGGTGCCGCCCGGCTCGCAATACAGCGGCATGAAATCGGTGAGCGGCGCGGGCGCGATGACGACGCCGCCCGCGTGCCGGCCGGCGTTGCGCGCCAGCCCCTCGAGTTTCCGCGCCAGATCGATCAGGGTGCGGACCTCCTCCTCCTGCTCGTAGCGCGCCTGGAGCGCCGGCTCCTCCGCCAGCGCGCGCTCCAGCGTCATGTCGAGGGCGAACGGCACGAGCTTGGCCACCTGGTCGACGAACTTGTACGGCAGGTCCAGCACCCGGCCGGCATCGCGCACCACCGCCTTGGCCGCCATGGTGCCGTGGGTGATGATCTGCGCCACGCGATCGCGGCCGTAGCGCTCCGTCACGTAGTGGATCACCTCGTCGCGGCGATCCATGCAGAAGTCCACGTCGAAGTCCGGCATCGACACGCGCTCGGGATTGAGGAAGCGCTCGAACAGCAGATCGTAGCGCAGCGGGTCAAGCTCGGTGATGCCGAGCGCATAGGCGGTGAGCGATCCGGCGCCGGAGCCGCGACCCGGCCCCACGGGAATGCCGCGCGACTTGGCCCAGCGGATGAAATCGGCCACGATCAGAAAATAGCCGGCGAATCCCATGCGCACGATGACGTCGCATTCCTGCGCCAGGCGCTGCTGGTACGGCGGCGCGCGTCCCGCCGCCTGATCGCCGTGCAATTTTTGCAGGCGCGCCGCCAGTCCCGCGGCCGCCTCCGCCCTGAGCCACGAACCCGCATCATGGCCCTCGGGCACCGGAAACGCCGGCAGGTGGTATCTGCCCAGCTGCAATTCGAAGTTGCAGCGCTCGGCGACGTGCGCCGTATTGGCGATCGCCTCCGGCAGATCGGCGAACAGCGCCGCCATTTCGGCGGGCGGGCGGAGATACTGCTGCGATGAATACTGGCGCGGGCGCCGGGGATCGGCCAGCGTGCGGCCCTCATGGATGCAGACGCGGGCCTCGTGGGCCTCGAAGTCCGCGGCGCGCAGGAAACGGACGTCGTTGGTGGCCACCGCCGGCAGCCCGAGCCGCGCGGCGAGATCCACCGCCGCATGCAAATATTCCTCCTCCTGGGGACGCCCGGTGCGCTGCAATTCCAGATAGTAGGCGTCCGGGAAACTCCGCGCCCATTCCCCGGCCAGCAGCTCGGCGCCCGCCGTGTCGCCGGCCAGCAGCGCCTGGCCGACGTCGCCCCCGCGGCCGCCGGACAGCGCAATCAGTCCCTCCGCCTGCTCCTTCAGCCACTCCCATTCGATGCAGGGCCTGCCCTCGCGCTGGTTTTCCACGTAGCCGCGCGTGATTAGTTGCGCCAGGCGGCGGTAGCCCCGCAGATCCCGGCACAGGAGCACGAAGCGCGACAGCGGCTGCGCGCGACCGCGCCGGTGCAGCCATAGATCGGCGCCGATGATCGGCTTGATACCGGCGCGTTCCGCCGCCTGGTAGAACTTCATCATGGCGAACAGATTGCTCTGATCGGTCAGCGCCACCGCCGGCATGCCCGCGGCGGCCACCGCGGTCATCAACGGCTCGATGCGAATCAGGCCGTCGGCGAGCGAATACTCGGTATGCAACCGCAGGTGGACGAAGGCATTCATGACTGCATGCCCCGCCCTGCATCCCACTCCCGCACCGGCGCAAAAGTGCGCCGGTGGACGGGCGAGGGCCCTAGCCGCCGCAGGGCCCGCAGATGCTCCGGGGTCGGGTAGCCCTTGTGCCGCGCAAAGCCGTAACCGGGGTATCTTTGATCGAGGGCCAGCATCTCCAGATCGCGGCAGACCTTCGCCAGGATGGAGGCGGCGCTGACCGCGGGCAGGTCGCGATCCGCCGCCACCCGGCACTCCACCGGGCAGGCGAGCCGCGGGGCATGCAGCCCGTCCACCACCGCCGCGTCCGGCGGTTCGGGGAGCGCGGCGACCGCGCGCTCCATCGCCAGCAGACTCGCCCGCAGGATGTTGACGGCGTCAATTTCCTCCACCTCGGCGCGCCCCACCGCCCAGCACCAGGCCCACGCGCGGATCTCCACGGCCAGGCGTCCGCGCTCCCGGGCGGTCAGCAATTTCGAATCGCGCAGCCCCTCGATGGGCCGGCCGGGATGCAAAACGACGGCCGCCGCCAGCACCGGCCCGGCCAGCGGACCGCGCCCCGCTTCATCGACGCCGGCGACCCGGAACGCGGACATGATCACGGCAGCAGTTCGAGCACCGCGTCGGCGGCGCGCGCGCTGGCATTGGGCGGGAACCGGCGGGCCAGCATTGCGAATTTCTTGCGCTGCCGTTGCGCCGCCCCTGAACCCGGTTGCAGCAGCTCCAGCAGGCCCGCGGCCAGCGCCGCGGGCCGCGCCGCGCCCTGGATGTACTCCGGGACAACCGCCGAGCCGGCGATGATGTTGGGCAGCGAAAACCGCGGCAGGCGCAGCAGCGGCCGGATGAAAACGTAGCTCAGCCAGGAGGCCCGGTAGGCCACCACCATGGGACAACCCAGCAGCATGGCCTCCAGCGTGGCCGTGCCCGAGGCAACGAGGGCGGCGTCGGCGGCCGCCAGCGCCTCGCGCGCCATGCCGGGATGGAATTGCATCCCGATCGCCGGGGCGGACGACAGCCGCCGCCACGCTTGCTCGTGGGATTCGTTCACCAGCGGCACCAGCACCTTCAAATCCGGATTTTTCCGCACGCACAAACCCGCCGCCTTCGAGAATATTTTCGCGTGATGCCGGATTTCATTTTCGCGGCTGCCGGGCAGAACCGCCAGCACCCGGTCGCCGGGGGACAGGCCGAGGTTGCGGCGCACCTGTCCCCGATCAGGCGGGGCGCGCAATTCATCGGCCAGCGGATGCCCCACGTAACGAAACGGCACCTCCCGGCCGCGGTAGTAGGTTTCCTCGAACGGAAACAACACCAGCAGCCGGTCGACCGCGCGTCGCAGCTGCCGCAGCCGTTTCTCCCGCCAGGCCCAGACGCTGGGACTCACGTAGTGCACGCACCGCGTGCCCGCGGCACGCAGTTGTTCCTCGACAGCGAGGTTGAATTCCGGCGCATCCACGCCGATGAACACGTCCGGCTGCCAGCTGCGGATGGATTCGACAATCCGGCGCCGCAGCGCGCGCAATTCACGGTAACGCCGCAGGATCTCGCCGACGCCCATGACCGCCAGCCGGTCCATGGGCGCCCACGCGTCGCAGCCGGCGGCCCTCATGGCCGGCCCGGCGACGCCGCGGAACACCAGATCGCCGCGGTGCGCGCGCATGGCCTGGATCAGGGCTGCGGCCAGGCGATCGCCGGAGGGCTCGCCGGCGATGATCGCGACCCGTGGCATGCCGATCCGCAACCGGCGCTCAGCGCACGATGCCGCGCGTGGATTGGCTGACGAAGTCCACCAGCCGGGCGACCTCGGCGCATCCGCCGTTCAGCGTCTTCAACTGCGCCACGGCCTCGCTCAGCGGCAGATGCTGCCGGTAGAGGATCTTGTAGGCCTGCCGCAGGGTCTGGATGGTCTCGGCCGAGAAACCGTGCCGTTTGAGTCCCTCGCGATTGAGGCCGCGGGTCTGCGCGGTGTTGCCGGCGACCATGAGATAAGGCGGCACGTCCTTGACGATGACGGAGGCAATCGCGGCAAAGCTGTAGGCGCCGACGCGACAGAATTGGTGCACGCCGGTGAAACCGCCGAGGATGACGTAATCCTCGATGGTGACGTGCCCGGCCAGCGCCGTGTTGTTGGCGAAGACGGCGTGGCTGCCGACCTGGCAGTCATGCGCGATGTGGACGTTGGCCATGATCCAGTTGTGATCGCCGATGCGCGTGACTCCGCCGCCCTGAACGGTGCCGCGATTGATGGTGCAATGTTCGCGGATGGTGTTGCCGTCGCCAATCTCCAGCCGCGTGTCGCGCTCGTCCCGGTATTTTTTGTCCTGAGGATCGCCGCCGATGACGCAGAAGGGATGGATGCGGTTGCCGCGCCCGATGCGGGTGGGACCCTGGACGACGACGCAGGGGCCGAGGCGCGTGCCGGCGCCGATTTCAACGCCGGCGCCGATGATGCATCCCGGCCCGACGTCCACGTCCGGGCCCAGGCGCGCGCGCGGATCGATGCGGGCGCTGGCATCGATCATTTCCCGGCGCACTCCCTGGCCGGGCTCATCGCCTGAACTCCATCTTGGTGGTGAGAAATTCGGCAGTGCATACGACCTGTTCCCCGACCCTGCCCTCGCCAATGAACCGGTAGATCTCCCGGATGCGGCGATCCAGGGCGATGTCCAGGATCAACTGATCCCCCGGCTCGACGGGCCTTTTGAAGCGCGCCTTGTCCACGCCCACCAGATAATACATGGTGCCGTCGTTCGGCGTTTCGCCGCGGGAGTAAAAGGCCAGCAGGCCGGTGGCCTGCGCCATCGCCTCGAGGATCAGCACGCCGGGCATGATGGGGCGGTTGGGGAAATGGCCGGGGAAAAACGGCTCGTTGTAGGTGACATTCTTGACCACGCGGATGGAGCGATCCGGCACGCACGCGAGCACCTTGTCCACCAGGAGAAAGGGGTGGCGGTGCGGGAGCAGCCGCAGGATGTCGTGGACATTCATCGTGACGCCGCCGGCGGCGCCGGTTTCCTGTGCGTGTTCCTTATTCATCGTCGCTCCGGTCGGATTGTCTCGGGCTGCGGGCCAGGCGGTTGATCTGGGCCAGATAGCGGTGCCAGGTTCTGTTGTCCTGCACCGGCCAGCCCGAGGAATACACCCCGGGCTTCAGGATCGACTTGTGCACGCCGCTCATGGCCGTCACGGTGACATCATCCGCGATTTCCAGGTGACCGGCGATCCCCACGGCGCCGCCGATGAGGCAACGCCGCCCGATGGTCACGCTGCCGGCGATGCCCACGCAGCCGGCGATGGCGGTGTGGGCGCCGATGCGGCAGTTGTGGCCGATCTGCACCAGATTGTCTATCTTGACGCCGTCCTCGATGCAGGTGTCCTTCAGGGCGCCGCGATCGATGGTGGTGTTGGAGCCGATTTCCACGTCGTCACCGATGTGCACGCCGCCCATTTGCGGGATCTTGACCCACCGGTGGCCGTCGCGCGCGAAACCAAAACCATCGGCGCCGATGACGGCGCCGGCGTGGATGATGCAGCGCCGCCCGACCGTGACCCCGGGTCCCAGCACGGCATTGGCCTCGATTCGCGTATAGCCGCCGATGCGGCAGCCGCGCTGGACCACGCTGCCCGCTTCCAGCAACACATGCTCGCCCACTTCCGCGCCGGCCTCCACCACCGCGTGGGGGCCGACGCACGCGCTCTCGTCCACATGCGCCTCCGGATGCACGGCCGCCGTCGCGTGCACGCCGGCCGGCGGCTGCGGCGCGGCGGCCAGCAGATTGGCGGCGCGCGCATAGCCCAGATAGGGATTGTCCATCACCAGGGCCGCCACCGCGCAATCGGCCGCGTCCGCGGGGGAGAGAATGACGGCCGAGGCTGCGGTCACCTTGAGAAACTTGCGGTAGCGGCGGTTGTACAGAAAGGACAGATCGCCGGCCCCGGCCTGATCCAGCGTGGCCAGCCGCCGCACGGTGATTGCCGGATCGCCGTGCAGCTCGGCGCCGACCTGCGCCGCCAGCTCGCCCAGGGTTTTTTGACCCGTCTTGGATCCCATGTCAAAGGGCCGACGTGGCGGGCTCGGACCGCCGTCAGGGAAGATCTCCAGCGGCCCCGGCCGGCTTCCTTGCCGTGCCTGCGGCGCTGTCGGCGTCGGCGGTCCCCTTTTTATCTGCGGGCGCGGCGCTGTCGGCGTCGGCACCGCCCACCTTCCTCAGCCGCTCCAAAACGGTGGCGGTGATGTCCGCCTTGCTGCTGGCATAGAGCGCGTCGCCCAGCACGAGATCGAAGCCCTGCTCCTTGGCGACGGCCTGGATGGTCTGGATGATCTCCTTCTGCATCTTGCCGAGCTCCTCGCTGCGGCGCAGGTTGAAGTCCTCGCGGTACTCATCCTGGGCGCGGCGCAGATCACGCTGCTTGGTGGTGATGTCGCGCTCCAGCCGCTGCGCCTCGCCTTCGCTCATCGTGGCGCCATCCTTGTTGAACTTGTCCTGCAGGTCCTTGAGCGACTTCTGCATGTTGGTGAGGTCCTTCTGCCGGGCGGAAAACTCCTTTTCAAGCGCCTTGCTCGCCTTCTGGGCTTGGGGTGAGCCATCGAGCACCTTGATGACGTTGACGACGCCAATCTTCAACTCCTCGGCGCGGGCCTGGGGCGTCAGCGACAGGGCGGCGGAAATCATCAAGGCAGTACAGATCGGTTTCAGATTTTTCAAGGTCATGCTCCAAGGTTGAGGACAGCCATCGACGGCGCCATCTTACCGTCGGGCGGCCGGTTTTAGAAGGAAGTGCCAAACGTAAACTGGAACGCCTGCTTGCGATCGGTGGCCTGGGTGTTGAAGGGCTGGGCGATGCTGACGGTCAGGACGCCGAAGGGCGAGGCCCATATGCCGGCCAGGCCAGCGGAATAGCGCAACTGGCCGAGATCCACGCTTTCGTTGACGCCGTAGACATTGCCGGTGTCCACGAAACCGGAAATGCGCAGTGATTCGATGTCGGAGAAATAGGGCACGGGCAGAATCAGCTCGGCGTTGCCCACGATCTCCACGTTTCCACCCAGGGCCAGGTTGTTCACGTCCTTGGGACCCAGGGTGTCTTCCTCATAGCCGCGCACAGTCCGTGGTCCGCCGGCGTAGAAATTCTCGAAAAACGGCAATGTCTGTGTTTTTCCGTAACTGTCGCCATAGCCGAAACGGCCGTGCAGCGCGAGGGTGTAGTTGTCCGTCAACGGATAGAACCAGCGCGCGTCATAGAACAGCTTGTAGAATTCGAGATCCCCCCCCGGCGTGGCCAGTTCACCGGTTATCTGGTGCAGCGTGCCACGGTCGGGCAGAAAGGCCTTGTTGCGCGTATCGTAGGCGAAGCTGGTCGTCAATTTGATGTCGTCGAAGTTATGCCCCTCGCGCCGGAGGAAATCGAGCACCTGCTGAGTCGTCAGGCTGGTCGTGTTGGATATGTTCGTTTTTTCGTACTGCAGGCCGAAATTGATGCTGTTGAATTCGGTCAGGGGAATGCCGAATTGTGTTCCGACGGTGAAAACCGCGGAATCGTAGGGGATGATGTTGAGATCGGAGACATTGGTTTCCTGATAGCCGATGCTGTAACCCTGGCTCACGCCGTCCACCGTCCAGTAGGGGTCCAGATATCCCAGCCGGTAGGCGCGGTTGATGTCGCTGTTGTTGAAGGCGAAATCGACGCGCTTGCCGCTGCCGAGGAAATTATCCTGGGTGACGTTGGTGTTGAAAATCAGTCCCTGGGACTGCGAGAAGCCCAGTCCCAGCAGCAGGTTGCCGGAGGGTTGCTCCTCGACCGTGAAATTGACGTCCACCTGATCGGTGGTGCCGGGAACGGCGGGGGTTTCGACGTTGACTGATTTGAAATAATTCAACCGCTGCAGCCTCACCTTGGAACGCTCGACCTTGGTGGTGTCGAGATAGGCGCCCTCCATCTGCCGCATCTCGCGTCGCAACACCTCGTCACGGGTCTTGGTGTTGCCGAAGAAATTGATGCGGCGGACGTAGACCCGCTTGCCGGGATCGATGAAGTAGGTGAGCGTGACGGTCTTCTTGTCGGCGTGAATGTCCGGAACGGCATTGACGTTGGCGAAGGCGTAACCGTCCTTGCCCAGCCGCTCGGTGATGCCCTTGGTGCTGTCGGTGGCGGCCTTGCGGGAGAAGATCATGCCCTTGCGGGTGCGGATCACCTTGAACAAATCCTCCTGCGGAACGATCAACTGGCCGGCCAGCTTGACGTCATCCAAAGTGAACTGATCGCCCTCGCTAATGTTGACGGTCACATACACGTCATTCTTGTCGGGGGTGATGGACACCTGGGTGGATTCGACGTTGAAGTTGATGTAGCCGCGGTCGAGGTAATAGGATCGCAGCGATTCCAGGTCCGCCGCCAGCTTCTGCTTGGAGTACTGGTCGGCGCGGGTGAAAAACGAAAAGGCGGTCGGCGTCGACAATTTGAATTGCTTGAGCAGTTCCTTCTCGCCGAAGGCCTTGTTGCCGACGATGTTGATTTGCTTGATGCGCGCCACCCGCCCCTCGGAGATGTTGATGGCGATGGCGACGCGGTTGTTGTCGAGGTCCGTCACCTTGGTGTCGATCTTGACGCCATACTTTCCGAGCGCGAAATATTGCCGCTGCAATTCCAGCGCCACCCGATCCAGCTTGGATTTGTCGTAGACATCGCCCTCGGCGAAGCCGTTCTCCTTGAGTCCCTTCAGCAGGTCCTCGGTCTTGATGTCGGAGTTGCCGGTGATGGTGATCTGGGCGATGGCGCGGCGCTCCTTCACCTTCACCACCAGCACGTCGCCATCGCGTTCCAGCTTGACGTCGTCAAACAGCCCGGTCTTGAACAGGGCCTTGACCGCGTCGGCGGACTTGCCCTCGTCGAAGGTGTCGCCCACCTTGACCGGCAGGTAGTTGAACACCGTGCCCGGCGAGATGCGGGACAGCCCCTCCAGCCGTATATCCCGGACCACGAAGGATTCCATGGCTTGCGAGGCCTGCGCGAGCAGCGCCGTCACCAGCAGGCACACATGAAGCAGCCTGTTAACAAAATTGGCTAATCGCATCTTTTTTATGTAGTTATTGCATGGACCGCGACGATGGGCGTCATGACCACAGTCGCAGGATGTCGTTGTAAAACGCCAGTCCCATCAGCATCAGCAGAAGAATCAATCCCACTTGCTGCCCCGCCGCCTGCACGGATTCCGGCAGCGGCCTGCGTCCCACGAATTCAATAAGGTAATACATTAAATGCCCGCCATCCAGTAGCGGCACCGGCAACATGTTCAGCACAAACAGGCTGATGCTGACGAATCCCATGAATTCCAGAAACCGGGCGGCGCCCAGGCTGAGCGAGCGGCCGGCGTACTGGGCGATGCTGATGGGTCCGCTGATGTTGTCGAGCGAGGCCTCGCGCTTGATCATGCTGGCCATCAATTTGAGCGTCAGCCAGGAAATCTGCCAGCTGCGATCCCAGGCCTTGCGGATGGCGCCGATCACGCCATAACGCTCCACCGCCAGCAGGCGCCGCATCTCGCCGCGCGCCTCCTCCGGCACGGCGATCACGGCGTTGATGCGGCCGACGTGTCCCTTGTCCCCGTCCGCCACGGATTGCGGCGTGACCGTGATCGTCATTTGCTTCCCTCCGCGCTCGATGCCGAGGGTGAGCGGCGTGTCGGGCCGCGCCGCCACGGCGTCAATGAATTGCGCGCTGTTATGCAGCGGCTGATCGTCGAGCTTGATCAGGCGGTCACCGGCGCGCAAACCGGCACGCTCCGCCGCCCCGCCGGCCAGGACCTTTTGAATCACCGGCGTGTATGACGGCTGGAACTGATCGAAACCCAGCTTCCTGAACAGATCGCCGCGGGTGATGTCGTCGATGCGCAGGCCGTCCAGCGGCAGCACCCGCAGCTGTTCCCGGCCGGCGGCGTCGCGCACACGCATGTGGAGGGCGGAATGTTCGAGCACCCGCGGCAGCGCGATTTCGATGACGTTGCCCCAGGTCGGCGTGGCCTCGCCATCGATGGCCGTGATCTCATCCTTGTTCTGCAGACCGGCCTGCGCCGCGGGGCTGCCGGGCCGCACCTCGCCGACCACCGGCTTGATGCCCTCCACGCCCAGCACGTAAACCACCGTGTAGGCCAGCAGCGCGAACGCGAAATTGGCCACGGGCCCGGCCAGCACGATCAGCGTGCGGTGAAGCAGCGGCTGCCGGTTGAAGGCCCGGTGCAGTTCCGCCGCCGGCACCTCGCCCTCGCGTTCGTCCAGCATCTTGACGTAGCCGCCGAGGGGCACGGCCGCCACCACCAGCTCCGTTTGATCCCTGCCCAAACGTCGTTTCCACAGCGGCCGGCCGAAACCCACCGAAAAGCGCAGGATTTTGACGCCCATCTGCCGGGCCACCCAGAAGTGGCCGTATTCATGGATGGTCACCAGCACGCAGATCGCGGTGATGAACGCGAGTGCCGCCGTCAGGATGTTCACGCGGCGGCCTCGTGCAGACGGCGCTCAACGCAGTCGCGCGCCAGGGCGTCGTCGCGCAGGATCACGTCCAGCGAGGATGCCGGATGGGACGGCACCTCCTCCAGCGCCCGCTCTATCAACTCCGGGATCTGCAGATAGCCGGCGCGGCGCTCCAGAAACGCCGCCACGGCCGCTTCATTGGCGGCGTTCAGGATGGCGGTGGCCGTGCCGCCCTGCGCCAGCGCCTGGCGGGCGAGGCGCAGACACGGGAAGCGCCGCTCGTCCGGCGGTTCGAAATCGAAATGCGCGCGCGCGAACAGATCGAGGCTGGCGACGCCGGACTCGACGCGCTCCGGCCAGGCCAGCGCATGGGCGATGGGCGTGCGCATGTCCGGGTTGCCGAGCTGCGCCAGCACCGAACCGTCGGCGTATTCCACCATGGAATGAATGATGCTCTGGGGATGGATGACCACCTGTATTCTGTCCGGCGTGGTGTTGAACAGCCAGCAGGCCTCGATGACCTCCAGCCCCTTGTTCATCATCGTCGCCGAATCCACGGAAATCTTGCGGCCCATGACCCAGTTCGGGTGCGCGCAGGCCTGCTCGGGCGTGACGGCGCCGAGCTCCTGCGGCGGCGTGCGGCGGAAAGGGCCGCCGGAACCTGTCAATAAGATCCGCCGTACGCCCACCCGTTCCAGCCCCTGCTCGAATCCCGGCGGCATGCACTGGAACAGCGCGTTGTGCTCGCTGTCGATGGGCAGCAGCGTGGCGCCGTGCTGGCGCACCGCCTCCATGAACAGCCGCCCGGACATGACCAGCGCCTCCTTGTTGGCCAGCAGCACGCGCTTGCCGGCGCGCGCCGCCGCCAGCGTGGGCAGCAGGCCCGCCGCGCCGACGATGGCCGCCATGACGGACTGCGCCTCCGGCAGCGCGGCGACGGTCTCCAGCGCCCGCACGCCGTCCAGCACCTCGGTGGCCAGCCCTTCGCATTTCAATTGCGCCCGCAGCGTCTCGGCGCTGCGTTCGTCCGCCAGCGCCGCATAGGCCGGCCGCCAGGTGCGGCATTGCGCCAGCAGCGTTTCGACATTGCGATGCGCGGCCAGGGCCACGACGCGATAGCGATCGCGATGGCGGGAAATCACGTCGAGCGTGTTCACCCCGATCGTGCCGGTGGAACCCAGTATGGTGACGCCGTTTACCATTGCCACTCCCCGTGAGACCATCTCAAGCCCTGCAGGCCCAGCCAGTACACCGGCACGGCCGCCGTCAGACTGTCTATCCGGTCCAGGATGCCGCCATGGCCGGGGAGGCAGCGGCCGCTGTCCTTCACCCCCGCCCGCCGCTTGGACAGGCTTTCCGTCAAATCGCCGACCATGGAGGCCGCCACCGTCACCAACACCACCGCCAGCCAGATCAGGGACTTCGACCCCGGCCAGCCGCGGACTATCCCGATCACGACCGCCAGCAAGGCCGTGGCGACAAGGGCGCCGGCCGCGCCCTCCCAGCTTTTGGCCGGACTGATTTGATCCGCCAGGCGGCGCCTGCCGTAACGCCTGCCCACGACGTAGGCCGCGGTGTCCGCCAGCCAGACCACGGCCAAGAGCGCATAGACCCAGGGTTTGCCTTCGGCGCACAGCCACACCAGTCCCATCCACGCGGGGATCAGAATCAACCAGCCCTCCAGCGCCAGCATCGTGGCGCCCTCCGCCGGCCGCCGCCGGCGGGCCTGGCACAGCCAAATCCGCCCCAATGCGACAAGCCACCACGCCATGGCCGGCAGCATGAGTGCCACCCGCCACAGCGGGTTGCCGGACACATGGTATATCCACGCCAGCAACAGCGCCGTGATCAGCACGTAACCACCCTGGCTGGCGCGGAAATTGAGCGACGCCCATTCCCAGGCCCCCATCAACGCCACGACGGCCAGCGCCGACGCGAGCAGGGGGGGCGGCAGCCAGGTGACGGCCGCCAGCGCGGTCAACGCCAGCGCCAGCGCGGTCAGCACGCGATCCCGCAATTCGCGGCCTTCGGGGGTCATCCGTGACTCTTCGTCCCGTCAGCCCCCGGCGCGCTGCGGCCGCAACATGGCGCCCACCTGCTCGCCGGTGCGGCCGAAGCGGCGCTGACGCCGGGCATAACTGGCCAGCGCCAGCTCAAGCTGCCGCTCGTCGAAATCAGGCCACAGGCAATCCGTGAAATACAGCTCGGTGTAGGCCAGTTGCCAGAGCAGATAGTTGCTCACGCGCTGCTCGCCGCCGGAACGGATGAACAAATCCGGCTCCGGCAGATCATGGAGGCAGAGCTCGTCAGCCACCATCCGTTCGCTGATGTCGGCGGGGGACAGCGCCCCGCTGGCCGCCTTCTCCGCCAGACGGCGCACGGCACGGGTGATGTCCCAGCGGCCGCCGTAGCTCGCAGCGATAACCAGGGTAAGCCCGGAATTATTACGGGTCAGCGCCTCGGCCTCGGCGATGGCGGCGGCGAGGGAGGCCGGAAACTGGCCGCGTTCACCGATGATCCGCAGACGCACGTTGTTTTCATGCAGTTTCCTGACCTCCTGCCGCAGCGCCGAAATGAACAACTCCATCAGCAGGCGCACCTCGGTCTTGGGACGGCGCCAGTTTTCGCTGCTGAAGGCGAACAACGTCAGCACCTCGATGCCCCTGGCGGCGCAGGCCTTGACCAGGCCGCGCACCGCCTCGACGCCGGCGCGGTGGCCGGCGATGCGGGGCAGACCGCGCTGCTGCGCCCAGCGGCCGTTGCCATCCATGATGATGGCGACGTGTCGTGGCAGTGAGAGGTTCGCGTCCACGGAATTGGATTAATAATAAACGCGGGGGCGGCTGATAACGACAGCTTGCCCAAAAACGAACCGGACGTGGCCGTCTTCCATCAACCTGTCAGACTTCCAGCAATTCCTTTTCCTTCCTGGCCATGCTCTCCTCGACCCGGGCGATGTAGTCGTCGGTCAGTTTCTGCACACGTTCGTGCGCCCGGCGCTCGTCATCCTCGCTGATCTCCTTCTCCCTGACCAGGTCCTTCAGCATCTGCATGGCGTCGCGGCGCACGTTGCGGATCGCCACCCGGGCGTTCTCGGCCTCGTGCCGCACCACCTTGGTCAGATCGCGCCGGCGCTCCTCGGTGAGCGGCGGCAACGGTATGCGGATGACCGTCCCCGCCGTGGTTGGCGTCAATCCCAGATCGGAGGCCAGGATGGCCTTCTCGATGGGCCCCACCATGTTCTTGTCCCATGGCGAGATCATGAGCGTGCGGGCGTCCTGCACGGTGACGTTGGACACCTGGTTCAATGGCATCTGCGAGCCGTAATATTCCACGGTGATGTGATCAAGCAGCGCGGTGTTGGCCCGGCCGGTGCGCAGTCTGGTCAGGGTCTGCTTCAGCGCCTCGACCGCCTTCTGCATGCGTTTGTCCGCGTCACGGGTGACATCCTCGATCATCGCCGGCCTCCACCCCCGTCCACCAATGTGCCCACGTCCTCGCCCATGACCGCGCGCAGCATGGCCCCCTCCCGGCTCATGTCGATCACCCGCAGCGGCATGTGATTGTCCCGGCATAATACCACGGCGGTGGCATCCATCACGTTGAGCTTGCGCGCCAGCACCTCATCGTAATGGAGGTGGGCGTATCGCTCGGCGCCGGGGTTCCGCAGCGGGTCCGCGGCATAGACGCCATCCACCTTGGTGGCCTTGATCATCAGGTTGGCGTTGATCTCCACCGCCCGCAGGCTGGCGGCGGTGTCGGTGGTGAAAAAGGGGTTGCCGGTGCCGGCGGCGAACACCACCACCCGCCCCTTCTCCAGATGACGGACGGCGCGGCGGCGGATGTAATCCTCGCAGATCTGATTGATCTTGATTGCCGACATGACCCGGCAATACATGCCGGCGTGCTCCAGCGCGTCCTGCAGTGCCAGGGCGTTGATGACGGTCGCCAGCATCCCCATGTGATCGGCGGTCACGCGATCCATGCCGGCGGCGGCCAGGCCCGCGCCACGCAGCATGTTGCCGCCGCCGATGACCATGGAGACCTGTACGGAGACCGCCGTCATCTGACGGACCTCCGCGGCGAGTCGCTTGAGAACCTCTGCATCGATGCCGAATCCGGCATCCCCCATCAACGCCTCGCCGCTGAGCTTGATCAGCACTCGCGGGTAGCGTGGCGTTTCGGGCTTGGTCACCACCGCTCTCCTTTTATGAATTCCCCCTGCTCAAGCCTTGCGCACCTGGGCCATGACCTCGGCGGCGAAATCCCCGGCTTTCTTTTCGATGCCTTCACCGACCTCCATGCGCAGGAACGATCTCACGCTGGCGCCGGACCTGGCCAGCAGCTTGCCGACGGTGGTGTCGGGGTCCCTGACGAAGGGCTGGCCCACAAGACTCACCTCGCTCATGAATTTCCTGAGCTTGCCCTCGACCATTTTCTCGATGATGTTGGGCGGTTTGCCGCTGTCGGCCGCCTGCGCCAGGTAGATTTCCCTCTCCTTGGCCACCAGATCGGCGGGCACCTGGTTCTCCGACACGCACACCGGCCGGCTGGCCGCGATGTGCATGGCGAGATCCCTGGCCAGCGCCTCGTCGCCGCCGTCCACGTCCACCAGCACGCCGATCCGCGCGCCGTGCAGATAGGCGCCGATGCGGCCGCCCTGCGTCGCCAATTCCGCGAACCGGCGCACCGAGATATTCTCGCCCAGTTTGGCGACCAGCGCCGTGCGCGCGGCCTCCACCGTCTCGCCGGCGCCGCCTTCCAGGGGCAGGGACATGAGTTTTTCGACGTCGACCGGCCGGTGCTTGAGCACGGTGTCGCCCACCGCCCCGGCGAATTTCCGGAAATTCTCGTCCTTGGCGACGAAATCGGTCTCGCTGTTCACCTCGACGAGCACGGCGCGCGGGCCCGCCTGTTTCAAAACCAGCGTGCCCTCGGCCGCCACCCGCGCCGCTTTCTTCACCGCCTTGGCGATGCCGCTCTTGCGCAGCCATTCGGCCGCCGCCTCGAGGTCGCCGCCCGACTCCACCAGCGCCTTCTTGCACTCCATCATGCCGGCGCCGGAGCGCTCGCGCAGTTCCTTGACCAGGGATGCGGTGACTTCCATGGTCATTCCTCACCCGCCGCGGCGTGGGCGCGCGGCGCCTTCTTCTTCACCGTGGCCTTCTTTTTGGGTGCCGGCGCGCGGCGCGCGGCCTTCTTGCGCGCACTCCTGGGGGCCCCCTCCTCGGGCGCGGCCACGTCCACCACCGGCTCGCCCCGCTCGTTCAGTTCGACGAACTCATCGCCCCTGGCGGTCGCCGCCTCCACGGCCGCCAGCCGCGACTCCAGGATGGCGTCGGCCATCGCCCGCGCGTACAGCTGTATGGACCGGATGGCGTCGTCGTTGCCCGGTATGGGGTAGTCGATGCCGTCGGGATTGTTGTTGGTGTCGACGATGCCGACCACCGGGATGTTGAGTTTGCGCGCCTCGGCCACGGCAATGCGCTCATGGCCGATGTCGATGACAAACAGCGCGTCCGGCAGCCCGTTCATGTTCTTGATGCCCGCCAGGCTTTTATTGAGCTTCTCCAGATCGCGGGTCATGGTCAGCGCCTCGCGCTTGGTCAGCCGCTCGAAGCCGCCCTCCTGTTGCAGGGCCTCCAGCTCGCGCAGGCGCTTGATGGATTGCCTGACTGTCTTGAAATTGGTGAGCATGCCGCCGGTCCAGCGACGGTCCACCCACGGCATGCCGCAGCGCATGGCCTCCGCGCGGATGGTCTCCTGCGCGGCCTTCTTGGTGCCGACGAAAAGTATGATGCCCTTGCGGGCGGCCAGCCTGCCGATGAAATTGACCGCGTCGTTGAACAACGGCAGGGTCTTCTCCAGATTGATGATGTGAACCTTGTTGCGCTCCCCGAAGATGAAGGGGGCCATTTTGGGATGCCAGAAACGGGTCTGGTGGCCGAAATGAACGCCGGCCTCCAGCATCTGGCGCATGCTGACTTCCGCCATGAAATGCTCCTCAAATTGTTGGGTTTTGGGGTCTTGCCGACCCGGCCTCCACGCAATTCCGCGGCTGACCCCTGGGGGCACCCGGCAGCGGATGGAACTTGCCTTACCGTTCCGCGTCTCTTAGGAACCGTGATTCAAGCACTTATTGCGTGTGTGTATTGGGCTTTTGAGGCGATGGTTTGCGTCAAAAGCGGGCGCTTTATACCATAGAAGAAGCGAGGCAACAAACCGCGCCTCCGGGATCGTCCGGCGGCTCACCGGGTCCCATGGGAAATGCCGCACAGACAGCCAGGATCATGCCAGTGAGCATCAAGACGCCGCAGGAAATCGAGGCCATGCGCACCGCGGGCCGGCTGGCCGCCGAGGTGCTGGAAATGGTGGCCCCGCACGTGCGCGCGGGCGTCACCACCAACGAACTCGACCGGATTTGCCACGAATACATCACGACGACGCAGCGCGCGGTGCCGGCGCCGCTCAATTACCGCGGCTTTCCCAAGTCGATCTGCACCTCCATCAACCACGTCGTCTGCCACGGCATCCCCAGCGACCGGGCGCTGAAGGAGGGGGACATCATCAACATCGACGTGACCGTCATCAAGGACGGCTACCATGGCGACACCAGCAAGATGTTCGTGGTCGGCGAACCCTCGATCCGCGCCCGCCGGCTCATCGACGTCACCTACGAATGCATGCGCATCGGCATCGAGATGGTGCGCCCCGGCGCGCGGCTGGGCGACATCGGCGCCGCCATCCAGCGCCACGCGGAGGCGCACCACTTCTCGGTGGTGCGCGAATATTGCGGCCACGGCATCGGCCGCCAGTTTCACGAGGAGCCCCAGGTGCTGCATTACGGCACGCCGGGCACCGGCCTGCGGCTCGAGGAGGGCATGACCTTCACCATCGAACCGATGATCAACGCCGGCAAGCGCCACGTCACGCTGCTGCCGGACGGCTGGACGGTGGTGACCCGTGATCGCAGCCTGTCGGCGCAGTGGGAGCACACCGTGCTGGTCACGCGCGGCGGCTACGAGGTGCTGACGCGGCGCCCGGACGAACAATTTCATTGACGACCCCCGCCTCCATGCCGGAGTTGGCGGGGACTGCCGCGACTCCCGCGCTTGCCGCCGGCGCCACCCTGGCGGATTGCAGGACCTATCTGGCGGCGGTGCGCGAGGAGATGCGCCAGCGCTACCTCGCGGCCGCGCCCATCGGTGAACTGGTGCATGGTCTCTCGAACGCCGTCGATCAAATCCTCTCGCACGCCTGGCGTGAGAATTCGCTGCCGCGCGAAGGCGTCGCGCTGGTGGCCGTGGGCGGCTACGGCCGCGGCGAATTGCATCCCCATTCCGACATCGACATCGCCATCCTCCTCGGCGCCCCGGCCGGCGAGGAGCTGCGCCGGAAACTGGAGCGGTTCATCGCCTTTCTCTGGGACATCGGCCTCGACATCGGCCACAGCACGCGGACGCTGGAGGAATGCCGGCGCGAGGCGGCGGCCGACATCACGGTGGCCACCAATCTCATGGAGGCGCGCCTGCTGGACGGCGACCGGGATCTGTATGCGCGCATGCGCGAGCTCACCGGACCGGCGCAGATCTGGCCGACGCCGGCCTTTTTCGCGGCCAAGCGCGACGAGCAGGCCGCGCGCCACCGCCGTTTCCACGACACCGCGCAAAATCTGGAGCCCAACGTCAAGGAGGGTCCCGGCGGCCTGCGCGACATCCAGGTCATCGGCTGGGTGGCCAAACGCCACTTCGGCGCCGACACCCTGCACGATCTGGTGGATCACGGCTTCCTGACCGAGGAGGAATTCCAGACGCTCAACGCCGGCCAGGAATTTCTCTGGCGCATCCGCTACGGCCTGCACCTGCACACCGGCCGGCGCGAGGATCGGCTGCTGTTCGATCACCAGCGCCTGATCGCCGGACAATTCGGCTTTCGCGACCCCGCGGGCGGCTATCGCGGCATCGAGCAATTCATGAAGCTGTTCTACCGCACCCTGCTGGAACTGCGGCGGCTCAATGAAATGCTGCTGGAATTGTTCGAGGAGGCCATCCTGCACGCCGATCATCCCGTGGACATCGTCCCCATAAACAACCGCTTCCAGATCCGCAACGGTTTCATCGAGGCATGCCACGATCGCGTCTTCCAGCGCTACCCTTTCGCCCTGCTGGAAATCTTCCTGTTGCTGCAGCAGCGGCCCGAGATCCAGGGCGTGCGCGCCAGCACCATCCGGCTGATCCGCAACCATCGCCACTTGATCGACGAGTCCTTCCGCAACGACCTGCGCAATCGCAGCCTGTTCATGGAAATCATCCGCCAGCCGCGGCGGCTGGGACACGAATTGCAGCGCATGCACCGCTATGGCGTGCTGGAGGCATATCTCCCCGTATTCGGCGCCGTGGTCGGTCTCATGCAATTCGATCTGTTCCACGTGTACACGGTGGACGAGCACACGCTGTTCGTGGTGCGCAACCTGCGCCGGCTCGCCTTCCCCGGCGAAGACGACGACCTGCCGCCGTTGTGCCAGGAGGTCATGGCGCACCTGCCCAAGCCCGAGCTGCTCTACCTCGCGGGGCTCTTCCATGACATTTGCAAGGGCCGCGGCGGCGATCATTCGGAGCTTGGCGAGCAGGAGGCGCTCGCCTTCTGCCGGCATCATGGCCTGGGCGAATTCGACGGCAAGCTGGTGGCCTGGCTGGTGCGCCATCATCTGCTGATGTCCAAGACCGCCCAGCGCATGGACATCTCCGATCCCGAGGTCATCCACAATTTCGCCGGCACGCTGGGCGACAAGATGCATCTCGATTACCTGTATCTGCTGACCGTGGCGGACATCCGCAGCACCAACCCGACGCTGTGGACGAGTTGGAAGGATTCCCTGTTGCGCGAGCTGTACCGCAAGACGTTGCATGCGCTGCGGCGCGGCCTGGAAAATCCCATCCAGCGCAGGGAGCGCATCGCCGAGACGCAGGCCGAGGCAGCGGCGATATTGCGCGGTCAGGGTGTCGAACCGGCGGCGGTTCAGAATTTGTGGAGGAACCTGGGGGAGGATTACTTCCTGCGCCACCTGCCCGAGGAGATCGCCTGGCATGCGCAGGTGATCCTGCCGCACGGCGACTCCGCCGAGCCGCTCATCCGCATCCGCCCGGAGACGCGGCGTGGCGGCAGCGAAATCTTCATCTACACCCGCGATCAGGACGGCCTGTTCAGCATCTCGACCCACACCCTGGGCGCGCTCGGTCTCAACATCCAGGAGGCGCGCATCCTCACCTCCACGAACGGCTACACGCTCGACACCTACACCGTGCTGGAGGCCGACAGCGGCGAGATCATCCAGGGCGAGCAGCGCGGCGAGGAAATCATCACCGCGCTCAGGCACAACATCAAGGAGCACATTGAAACACCGATGCCCGCGCGCCGTTTGAGCCGCAAGCTGCGGCACTTCACCATTCCCACGGAGGTGCTGTTCTCGGACGACCCGCTGAACGCGCGCACGATGATGGAGGTCATCACCACCGATCGGCCCGGCGTGCTCGCGCGCATCGCGCAGGCCATGCGCTTCTGCGGCGTGCGCCTGCAAAACGCGCGCATCGCCACCTTCGGCGAGCGCGTGGAGGACATCTTCTATCTCACCGGCGTGGACAACCTGCCCTTGAAAGACGAGGTCAAGCTGGAGTGCCTGCGCCACTCCATCACCACGGCCCTGGCCAATGATTAGAACTTATTTCGAAATTCCGTTCGCCCTGAGCCTTCGACAAGCTCAGGCCAGGGTACGTCAAGCGTATCGAATGGGCGAACGTCGGCTATGACCAATGACTGAACGCCGGGCAGCGACACCGGCCAGCGAAGCGGAACTGCTATTACGCGCGCGTTCGCTGGCCGGCCGCACATTGGGCGAAATCGCCGCACAAATGCACATCAGTCTGCCGGCCAATCTTCAGCGGCGCAAAGGCGTCATCGGCGAATTAATCGAGCAGGCGCTGGGCGCCAGCGGCGGCTCGCGACCGGAGCCGGATTTGCCCGCGATCGGCATCGAGATCAAAACGATTCCCGTTGATGCGGAGGGAAAGCCGCGCGAATCGACTTATCTCTGCGTTGTCCCGCAGAGCGATCAGCATTCCTTGACCTGGCGTGATTCATTGGTATACAGAAAACTCGCGCGCGTGTTGTGGGTGCCCATCGAATCCGCGCCCGGAGTTGCGCTGAAAGATCGGCGCGTCGGCCAGGCCACGTTGTGGAGCCCCACGCCGGAGGAAGAGCAACAACTGCGCACCGACTGGGAGGAACTCATGGAGCAACTGGCGATGGGACAGGCGGACAGCGTGCGCGGCGTGCAGGGCGCCTGGCTGCAAATCCGTCCCAAGGCCGCCCACGGCCGCGCCCGAACTGCGGGCCATGATGTCGAGGGCGCACCCACCACCACCCTCCCCCGCGGCTTCTATCTCCGCGCCGTCTTCACCGCTTGCATTCTTAACAACATCTATCTTTTGGCTCACAATCCAGCCGGAACGTTATAATTTCTGGAGCCAACCCGTCCCACAACGCAATTATCTCCCATGTTTGGAAAGCAACTTGACCGGCGGTTGTGCATTGCGCCGATGATGGATCACACGGATCGGCATTTGCGTTATCTGCTGCGGCTGCTGTCGCCGCACGCGCTGCTGTACACGGAGATGGTGACAACCGGCGCGCTGCTGCATGGCGATCGCGAGCGGCATCTGGCCTTCAACGCCGAGGAGCATCCCGTTGCCCTGCAACTGGGCGGCAGTGATCCGGCAGAACTGGCCCAGTGCGCGCGTTACGGCGCCGGGCACGGCTACGACGAGATCAACCTCAACGTCGGCTGCCCCAGCGACCGCGTGCAGAACGGCCGCTTCGGCGCCTGCCTGATGGCGGAGCCGGAACTGGTCGCCGACGCCGTGCGCGCCATGATCGAAGCTGTGAGTGTTCCCGTCACGGTCAAAACGCGGCTGGGAATTGATGAGCGCGATTCCTACGAGGAATTGTGCCATTTTGTCCGCACGGTCGCGGCGGCCGGCTGCCGTGTATTCATCCTGCACGCGCGCAAGGCGCTGCTGAAAGGATTAAGCCCGAAGGAGAATCGTCAAGTCCCGCCGCTGCAATACGATCGCGTGTATCAGATCAAGCGCGACTTCCCCGAACTCACGATTATCCTGAACGGCGGCGTCAAGACCGTCGCCGACATGCGCGCGCATTTGCAACACGTGGATGGCGTGATGATCGGCCGCGCGGCTTGTGACGACACCTACCTGCTGGCGCGGATCGAGGAGGAAGTTTTCGGCGGCCTGCCCGTGCTGGCGCGCGAGGAGATCGCCCGCCGCTACGCCGAATACGCCGATGCGCAGGTCGCGCGCGGAGAAAGCGAGCACCACGTGCTGCGGCACCTGCTGGGGTTGTACCAGGGCGTCACAGGGGCGCGGCACTGGCGGCGCCACCTGAGTACGCGCGACCGGCAATGGCCGAACTGCGTGGCGGCGGTGGAGGCCGCGCTGTCTCAACTGCGAACCGCCTAAACCTGCTTCCAGAGGGAGATGGACGTCGCGCAATCCACCAGTGAAGTAATCTTGTCAGTCACCTCCACCTGCGCGGCGGATTTGGCGAACTTGCGCGCCGCCTCCTCGCTTGCAAACTGGGCGAACACGCCGAAGTCATTGGGATCCGCCATGCTTTGATAAACAAAGACACCGGGAATATTCTCCGTGGCCTGTTTCAGCAGCTGCTGCACTTCCTGGCTTTTCCCCTTTTTCGACCGGCAGGCACGAACAACGTAGATAGACATAGCCCCCTCCCTCTGGCCGCGGCTGGTTATGGTTTGCGACTGCCGCGCCGCCTTGGTGGGTAAAATCTAGCCTTCCGGCGGTACGCTGGCAAGTCCTGACGCCTGGCGCGCCCGCCGCGCCGCTGCCTCAGGCCGCATGCCCTGACTGTCCAGATGACGCCGGAATCCGACAAGTCCCGCGTTGGAGCGCCGCCAGCGGCGCCCGTGATCAAGGCCGCCCTGCCGCGGAGATCCCTCACCTGCCGGGGGAAAGCGGCCGATAGATCTCGCCGCCGGCATCGCGGAATTCGTGCGCCTTTTTCTTGAGGCCGTCCGACAGCGCGGACTGCACGTCGCGGATGCCCTCGCGCGCCGCGTATTCACGCACTTCCTGCGTGATCTTCATGGAGCAGAAATGCGGCCCGCACATGGAGCAGAAGTGCGCCGTCTTCATCGCCTCCTTCGGCAGGGTCTCGTCGTGGAATTCACGGGCCTTGTCGGGATCCAACCCCAGGTTGAACTGGTCCTCCCAGCGGAACTCGAAGCGCGCCTTGGACAACGCGTTGTCGCGCACCTGCGCGCCGGGGTGGCCCTTGGCGAGATCGGCGGCGTGCGCGGCGATCTTGTAGGCGATGATGCCGTCCTTGACGTCGTTCTTGTTGGGCAGCCCCAAGTGCTCCTTGGGCGTGACATAGCACAGCATCGCCGTGCCGTACCAGCCGATCATGGCCGCGCCGATGGCGCTGGTGATGTGATCGTAGCCGGGCGCGATGTCCGTGGTCAGCGGCCCCAGCGTGTAGAACGGCGCCTCCTTGCAATACTTCAGCTGCAAATCCATGTTCTCCTTGATGAGCTGCATGGGCACGTGGCCGGGCCCCTCGATCATCGTCTGCACGTCGTGTCTCCAGGCGATGCCAGTGAGCTCGCCGAGCGTGCGCAATTCCGCGATCTGTGCCTCGTCGTTGGCGTCGTAAATCGATCCCGGCCGCAGGCCGTCACCGAGCGAGAACGCCACGTCATAGGACCTCATGATCTCGCAAATCTCCTCGAAGTGGCTGTAGAGGAAGCTCTCGCGGTGATGCGCGAGGCACCACTTGGCCATGATCGAGCCGCCCCGTGATACGATCCCCGTCATGCGATTCGCGGTCAGCGGGATGTGCGCCAGCCGCACGCCGGCATGGATCGTGAAGTAGTCGACGCCCTGCTCGGCCTGCTCGATCAGCGTGTCGCGGAAGATCTCCCACGTCAGCTCTTCGGCCTTGCCGTCGACCTTCTCCAGCGCCTGATAGATCGGCACGGTGCCGATCGGCACCGGCGAGTTGCGCAGGATCCATTCGCGCGTCTCGTGGATGTGTTTGCCGGTCGACAGGTCCATCACCGTGTCCGCACCCCAGCGGATCGCCCAGGTCATCTTCTCCACCTCCTCGGCGATCGAGGAAGTCACCGCGGAGTTGCCGATGTTGGCGTTGATCTTCACCAGAAAATTGCGGCCGATGATCATCGGCTCGGTCTCGGGGTGGTTGATGTTGGCGGGGATGATGGCGCGGCCGCGCGCGACTTCATCGCGCACGAATTCCGGGGTGATGAAGGGGGGAATGCTGGCGCCGAAATCCCGCCCGGCGTGCCGCCGGGTGAGCGCTTCGGCCAGTCCTTCGCGGCGCTGGTTTTCACGGATGGCGATGAACTCCATCTCCGGCGTGATGACGCCCTTGCGCGCATAATGCATTTGCGTCACATTGGCGCCCGCCCTGGCGCGGCGCGGCCGCCTCCCTGCGCCGGGGAAACGCAGCATGGCGAGCCTGTGATCGCCGGCGCGCCGGCGGCCGAATTCCGAGCTCAATTCCGGGAGCTCCTCGGTGTCATTGCGCTCCGCTATCCAGGGCGCGCGCAACGCCGGCAGCCCGGCGCGGATGTCGATGCGCGCCTGCGGATCGGTGTAGGGGCCGCTGGTGTCGTACACCGTCAGCGGCGGATTTCTCTCGACGCCGCCGGCGATGGGCGTGTCCGACTGCCTGATCTCGCGCATCGGCACGCGTATGTCGGGCCGCGGGCCGGTGACATACACCTTGCGCGAGCACGGCAGGGGCTGGACCGCCAGTGGATCAACGTGAACCTGCGGGACGGCCGTTTCAGGGATCGCGCTCATACCATGCCTCCGGATGATGGGGCGGCTCGCTGATCCGGCGGGGAAACCGGCCGTGGCTGCATGCTTTCCTACGCCGGTATGAGCCGGATCAGGTTCGAGGGTCTCTCTCAGCCGCGGCGTGGTCAGCAACGCCGCGGCACCCCTAGCTCGCCATGCCCGACACTATAATATAATGTCCCGCGACGAGGCCAGCCGGCGGAATCCATGAACTTCGAACAAGCCCGCTTCAACATGGTCGAGCAGCAGATCCGCCCCTGGGAGGTGCTGGACGAGCGCGTGCTCGAACTGTTCATGGCCGTGCATCGCGAGGATTTCGTGCCGCCGGAGTGCCGGCAACTCGCCTTCTCCGACATTTGCCTGCCGATCGGCCACGGGCAGACCATGATGCCGCCGAAGGTCGAGGGCCGCATGTTGCAGGCCTTGCAGATCCGTCCCACCGATCATGTTCTCGAAATCGGCACCGGCAGCGGCCACCTGACGGCCCTGCTGGCCCGCTCCGGAGCGCATGTGGTAAGCGTCGACATCTTCGCCGATTTCACCCGCGCGGCCGGCGCCAAGCTTGAAAACTGCGGAATCAGGAACGTGCGGCTGGAAACCGGCGACGCCGTCTCGGGATGGGGCAATGATCAGTATGACGTCATCGCGGTCACCGGCTCGCTGCCGGCGCTTCAAGGCCGGTTTCAGCGGCAATTGCACGCCGGCGGGCGGCTGTTTGTCATCCTCGGCACCGAGCCGATCATGGAGGCCTGCCTCATCACGCGCCGGGGCGGCGACGCGTGGTCAACGGAGTCATTGTTTGAAACATCCATTGCGCCGCTCATCGGCGCCGAACCCAGTCCCCGCTTTGTGTTCTAAGGGAGAAAGTGACAAGCCGGCCTCCCTGCTTTTCAAACGGCGGCCCCTTTGGGGCGTACAAGGTCGACCAAAGCAAATCGCGGGATTAGAATCGTCTCAATAACACTACCAACAGGTGCCCTCGCTCATGGACTGTCGGACGCGACTGCGGTGGTTTTCGCTTGTTTTTTGCCTGGCCGGATCGCCGGCGATACTCGCCGAGGATCTGCGGCAGGTATATCAACGCTCGGAGGAGCAGGATCCGCAATTCCGCGGCGTGCAGGCTACCTATCAGGCCGTTCTGGAGAGCCGCCCCCAGGCCCGTGCGCAGTTCCTGCTGCCCAATCTGAGCGTCAGCTCGGACTTCGCCCGGCATGATCAAACGATACGCGTGGGCGCCAATTCCATCATCGGCACCAGCGCCTTGAGCTCCAGTTTCTCCTTTGTGGGCCGGGAGTACAGTGTCAACCTGACGCAGCCGGTCTATCACTACGACAGGTACCTGCAATTCAAGCAGACCGACGATCGCATCCGGCAGGCCCAGCTGAACGTGGATGCCGCCCGGCAGGATCTCATCGTCCGCGTCTCCGAGCGTTACTTCAACGTGCTGGCCGCGCAGGACAACCTCGAGTTCACCGGCGCGGAAAAAAACGCCCTGGCCCGGCAACTGGAGCAGGCCCAGCAGCGCTTCAACGTGGGCTTGATCGCCATCACCGACGTGCAGGAGGCGAAGGCGGGGTACGATCAATCCGTCGCCGACGAGATCGACGCCCAGAAGCAGCTGGACGACGCACGGCAGGCGCTGCGCGAATTCGCCGGCGAGATCAGCGATCATCTGTCGCCGCTCACCGACAAACTGCCGTTGATCACCCCCGAACCTGCGGACGTCGAACAATGGACGGCCACCGCGCTCAAGCAGAATTTCCAACTGGCCGCGGCCGAGGCCGCCACGCGCATCGCCCTCCAGGAGATCGAAGTGCAGCGCGCGGGCCACCTGCCGACATTTGACGTGGTCGGCAGCCACAGCGACAGCATATCGAGGGGGCTGTTCGGGGATTCCGAGACGCAGGACAGCGCCATCGGCATGCAGATGAATCTCCCCATTTATGAGGGCGGTTTCGTCCAATCTCGCACCCGCGAGGCCCAGCACCGCCATGAAGCCGCGCTTGACCAGGAGGAACAGCAGCGCCGATCGGTGGTACGCACCTGCCGCGACGCCTATCGCGGCGTGCTGTCGGGCATCAGCCGCATTCAGGCGCTGCAACAGGCCGTGGTCTCCCAGCAAACGGCGCTGGATGCGACCGAGGCCGGTTTTGAAGTCGGCACGCGCACCAGCGTGGACGTGGTGACGCAGGAGCGTCAGTTGTTCGCCGCCAAGCGCGACTATGCCCGGGCGCGCTATGATTACATCCTCAACACTCTTCGCCTCAAGCAGGCCGCCGGCACGCTGTCGCCGGTCGATTTGGACACCATCAACCAGTGGCTGGCGCGTTGAACTCATGACGAAAACACCCCCCGCGCAATCCAACGACCTCCTCTGTCGCGCCGAGGCGGGCCAGCTGCTGGTCATCGACCTGCAGGAAAAACTGGGAGCCGCGATGCCTGAAAAGGTCATCAACCGGGTCATCAAAAACACCATCCTGCTGCTCAACGCCGCCGCGCGACTCGGCGTCCCCGTGACCCTCACGGCGCAGTATCCCAGGGGCCTCGGCACATTGCTGCCCGCCATCAGCGCGGCGGTGCCGCCGCAAAGCCGTCACCTGGAAAAGACCTGCTTTTCGTGCCTCGGCGCGGCGGGATTCGAAGCAGTCGTCCATGATGATGACCGGCCGCAGATCATCGTGGCCGGCATGGAGGCCCATGTATGCGTGTTGCAGACGGCCCTTGATCTGCACAAGATGGGCAGGCAGGTGTTCGTGGTGGAGGACGCCATCTGTTCGCGGCGGCTGGAAAATTACGAAAGTGCCGTCAACCGCCTGCGTCACGCCGGCGTCACCGTCACCAATTCCGAGTCCGTGGTGTTTGAATGGCTGCGCGACGCGCAGCACGTGGAGTTCAAAACCCTCTCCGCGCTTTTGCGCTGATTTGCCCATCGCCCCTCCCTTTTCCACCGCCGTGCTGAATCAGCTTGCCGCCGGCCTGCGCGGCGGATTGCTCACGCCCGGATCGGCCGTATATGAACGCAAACGCCGCGGCTGGAATGCCGCCATCGATCAACGGCCGCGCGTGATCGTGGAATGCGCGGATGCCGGCGACGTGCGACACGCCGTGCGACTCGCGGCGGCACAAGGCGCAGGCGTTGCAGTGCGCGGCGGCGGCCACAGCATCGCCGGCCACGGCAGCGCGGACCATTCGGTGCTTCTCGATTTGTCGCGTTTCAAGAAAATACTAATCACCCCGGACGAACAGGCCGTCGTCGCCGGCGGCGGGGTGACGTGGGGTGAAATGGTGGCCGCCACCGCGCCGCATCGACTGGCCGCGCCGGGGGGCTTCAACCCGGATGTCGGCATCGGCGGACTGACACTGGGCGGCGGCTACGGGGCGCTCACCCGGCTGCATGGGCTGGCCTGCGACAATCTGATCGCGGTCGAACTGGTGAATGCGCAGGGTGAACTCGTGACGGTGGACGAACAGCATGATCCGGATCTGTTCTGGGCCTTGCGTGGCGCCGGGGCCAATTTCGGCGTGGTGCTGTCATTGCGCTTCAAGCTTCATTCCATACCGGCGCTGTACGCCGGCCACGTGGCGCACTCCCTGCGTCGCTGTCGCGATTTATTGCACCTCCACCGCGACTTCACGGCGGGCCTGTCCGACGCCACGACCGCGTATTTCGGCATTCGTCATCAGCGCCGCGGGCCGGCCTATGTATTCATCGCCGCCCTCCATGCCGGACCGGCGCATGAGGCGGAACGCATATTTGCACCCTTGCGCAGATATGCCACGCCGGCGATCGACGACTTCGCGCCGTGCTCCTACACCGCCATTCATCAGGCCAACATCGGCGCGTTCCCCACGGGACTCGGCAACTATTGGCGCGCCCACTTTTTGCGCAGACTGTCGGATGCCGCGCTTGACGTCATTGCCGAGCACGCCTTGCGCGTACAGGACACGGATTTTTACGCGGTCATCGAGCATCTGGGCGGCGCGATGGCGCGGGTCGCCCCGTCCGCCACCGCCTTCGCGCACCGCGACGCGGCGTTCGGCATCGCCATCACCGCCAGGTGGCGGCTGGAGGAAGATCCGGCCGCGGCCATCCGCCAGGTACAGGCCATGCATCAGGATCTGATCCCGGAAGCGAGTGGCGGCGTCTACGTGAATTACGTCGGCGCCGACGCCACGCTGGCGACGGTGCGCGCCGCCTATGGCGCAAACTACGGGCGGCTGCTCGCGCTCAAGCGCCGCCACGATCCCGCCAATCTGTTCCGGCACAACGTCAACATCGACCCGCTTCAGTCCGGCAGTCCGTAATGCCTGAGCAGGCCGCGGTCGCGCCAGCGATCGGGAAACAGCCGGCTCAGCCACATGGCGAGCCGCATGCCCGGACCCGGCAGATAGCGCGTGCGCGGCCGCAGCGAAAGCAGGGCGTGTTCGACCGCCGCCACCACCTGATCCGCGGGCGCCGCGCGACGGGCTGCGTCCTCCATCACCCGCGCCACCTGTTGCATCGGCTGCTGGTACAGGGCGCGGCATGCGGCGGGCAGTTCCGCCATCAGCCCGGCGGCGGCGGCGTGGGACTTCCGCCAGATCGGCGTGGCCACCGGTCCCGGCTCGATGACGGCGACGGCAATGCGCCACGGCTTGAGTTCCAGCCGCAGGGCGTCAGACAGCGCCTCCAGGGCGAATTTAGACGCCGCGTAGGGTCCCAGGAATGGCGGCGCGACGAGGCCGGACACCGAGCTCATGTTCACAATCCGGCCCCGGCCGCGGCGCAGAAGCGGCAGGCAGCGCTGTGTCACCGCCAGCGCGCCGGTGACGTTGACCTCCAGTTGTTGCCGGAATTTCGCCAGCGGCACGCATTCGAGCGGCGCGGCGACGGCGACGCCCGCGTTGTTCACCAGCCCCCGCAGCCCCGCGTCGCCGGCCTGCGCGGTGAGGTATGCGACCGCGGCCGCAATCGATGATTCATCGGTCACATCAAGCAACAGGGGGACGAGATTCGGGCCCCTCCCGCCCAGCCGGGCGGCGTCATTGTCATTGCGCACGCCGGCGTACACCGTGAAGCCGGCGCGCGCGAAATGACTGGCGCAGGCCGCGCCGATGCCGGTCGAGGCGCCGGTGATGACGAGATGGCCGCGTTTGCTCATGGCGCGACGCTCCGGCGACGATTCCATTCCTCCGCCCCCGCGAGCGCCAGGAGCAGCACGCCGGTGGCGTGGTCGGCCAGCAATTCCGGTGGGTCGCCAAGGGAGCCGTCGAACAGGGCGCCGTCCGGGCGCTGCGCGCCGAGCAGGAAGTCCAGCAGCTGCCGGTGACGCGGCGAGGCGTGTTCGCCCACGAGTTGCAGGCACAGCGCCGCCTCGGCGGCCAGATCGGCATGTCCCTCCCGCATCACCCACGGCACCGCCATCAGCAACTCCTCCGTGCGCGTCTCCCAGCCCGCGGCAGTCATGGGCCGGCGCAGATAATGGCTGGTGAAAAAAAATTCATGCGCCAGCCAGTACAGGTCATAAACCCGTGAATGTCCGCGCCAGGGACGATCCGGGAAATGCACCCCCGTGTCCACGCCGAGGCTTTGCAGCATGCCGGCGATGATGAAGGCGTACACGGATGCCTCCCGGTCGCACAAATGCCGCAGATAATCACGCAGCGCACCGGCTTCCAGATCGCCGGCGGGCAGACCGCGCTCTTTCAGGATGTACCAGGCGTCCACCCGCGCCATTCCCTCATGAGGCTTGAGTGTCGGGGGAAATGCCAGCGGTATCCTCCGCAACTCCCGCAGCGCCTCGCCCAGCACGGGTGGCAAATCAAGCCCGGCGTGCACGTGAGGCGCCCACGTCTCCAGCATGTGCAGGATCAGCGCCCGCAGCACCACGCTGAACTCGTCCCCGGACGCCGTGCAATGCAGGAAGGCCCGCGCTGTTTTGCGCAGATCGCCGGTGGGCAGCGCCCGATTTTCATCCTCCCTCGTCACCACCGGCCGCGTAATCAGTTCCGCGATGTCCTCCGCCAGCTCCCCGCTGCCGGGCTGGCCGCGCACCGCCGGAATGACGGCGGCGATGCTGTCGAGCACCAGCCGGTGGCCGCGCTCGTAGCGCTCGCGGAAACTGCCACCCTCCACGATCACCCGGTAGGGGGAACAGCGCCGCGCGCCGCGTTGCGCGGCCCATTCCACCTGCCAGCGGCTCTTGAACGCGATCTCCAGCGGCCGCGCGGCCGGCGGTTGCGCCGGCACGGGCACCGCAGCGGACGCCGCCGCGCGCAACGCCTCGCACGCCGCCTTTTCGTCCATGGACACCGCCCCTTCGGCGTCGCGGCTGGTCTTGACGCACAGGCGCGGCACCGCCGGCGGCAGGGCCGCGCACAACACGTCGTCGCCTGCAATCAACGCCACCGGCAATCCTTGTTCCGCCGCCAGCGCGAGCACGATGTCGGCCTCGCTCAGACGGCGGCCGTCCAGCCACCAGTCGCATTGCACGCTGACCGTATGCGCGGCGAAGCCCGCGGTGCCGGCGGGCGCGTGCATGCCGACGCAGGCCACCGCATCCACGTCCTGGAAATAATGCGCCGCGTAAGCGTCCTCATCCAGCACCAGTTTTGCCAGCGGATGCAACGATTGCTGCCGCACATTGGCGCCCCTGGCGCCGCCGCGATGACTGTCGCTGACGACGATCTCTCCGTACCCCGCCGTGGCCAGTCCCTCGATCATTGCATTCACCTGTGCGGTCATGCGCGCGCAGGCGGCGTCATATTCCGCTGTTCCGGCGACAAGCGGCGGCAGCGTGTCGATGCCGGCGATGCCTTCCATGTCGGCAATCAGCAATATTTTTTTCACGTTCATTGCCCCGCGACGGGCGGCATGGGTTCCACGGCGGCGGCGGCGGCGGACAGTGATTCCGTGCGCGCGAAGGTCACCAGGTAGCGCGCCAGTTGCGTCAGCACGGCGGCCACGAACTCCGGACCAATCCACAGCAGATAGGGGCCCGGATTGCAGTCGAGATAAACGTGCCTGCCCTCCTCCGTGACGATGAGGTCCCAGGCCGCGAAATGCAGCCCCAGCCGTCGCGTAGCCGCCACGATGCGTTGCTGTTCCATCGCCGGCATGGCGTAATGGTCAAATCCCGCCGTGCCCGTGCGTGAATCGACATACTCGGCGCGGATGCGCAGGGCCAGCACCATCGCATCCGCCACCACGTGCACGCGTGCGACGCGGCCGCGCACGCGCTCCTGCATCAGCACCGGACAGCAGCGGAATTCCTCGAGCCGCCGCCGATCCGCCGGCGTGACGAGACGGGTCGAACCGATGCCCATGGCGGGTTTCACCACCACCTCGCCAATCCGCTCGATGAATGACGCCGCGACCGTGGGATCATTGGTGGTCAGGGTGCGGGGGACATCGAAGCCCCAGGATTGAAGCTTGGCGTAGAACTGTGACTTGGTGTTGTGATCGGCGTAACCCGCGGTCAGGGGATTGACCACCAGCTTGCCGCGCGCCGCCAGTTCTTCGAAAAACCCATAGGCCGCCGCCTGATATTCCTGCTCGCGCAGAAACCGGCCGCGCCATTCGTTGTAAGAGACCATGTTCAACATGGGCGGCGGCGTGGGCGGCGTATTGGGCGAGGTGCAGCGGATGTGCACGGCGTGGATGCCGGCGAAGTCCAGGCCATCCCAGGCCAGCTCCCGCGTTCCATAGGACACCCGCGAACGGCTGGCGCCGCCCAGCTGAATGTCGAACATGCGCGGCTCCCCGCCCTCCCGTTTCACGGCTTCCGCGACGTACGACAGCTGCTCGCTGCCGCGGTCGGCAAAAAGCGCGATAACCGGCTTCTCCATCCGGCTAGCCTAACCGATCTAGGGACAGGCTTCTAAACCACGGGGTCGTAGGGCGCCGGCAGCGTATGGAACAGCGGACGGCCGGATTTCTCCCGTTCCTCGCCGCGCGCCAGCTTTTCCTTGCGCTTCCTCCATCCCTCCTGGTTCATCGCAAAAAAGGCGTATTTATGCCCCCCCAATTCCCGCGTTTCGACCGGCGTGTAACCCAGCCGCTTGATCACGGCGTTGGCGGCGTGGTTGTCGTCACGCGATCGCGACCCGCACAGCGGCACGTTCAGATGCTCGAACATGTAATGGCCGACGGCGTCGTGCGTATTGAGCGCGTGGAAGGCGTTACGGTCGGCGGGATCCGGGATTGCGTAACCAAATTCCCAGAAAAAATTATCGATGACGGGCGGATACATCACCAGAAAACCGATGCGCTTGCGCGTCGCCACCGCCTTGATGATGGCCAGCACCAGGACGCCCGCACGGTAGCGGATCAACATCGACGGCGCGCCCAGCTCGCCATAGCCGAACATCTCGGTAATTTCCGGGGAATGGAATTGTTCGATCATCCAGGACAGATCCGCCGGCGTCGGCGGCACCAGATACACCGTGCGCCGCTGGATGCCGTACACCCAGCGCGACCAGTACGGACTCCGCGCGCCCATCCAGCAGCGATAGGCCAGAGAAGTCGCGGGCCGGCGGAGCCGGGGATGCTTGCATACGCGCAGGAGCCAGTGCAATTTGTTGCCCATGCCGGTAATCCAGTGTCAGCGGCTGCCTAAAAACAACGGGGGCATCCCATCCAGGATGCCCCCGCTTTTATCAACGCTGGTAATGAAGCTTACGAGCTGACGTTGATGCTGCCGATGGAGGTGTTGTCAGACGCGCTGGCATTGCCACCCTTGCCACCGCCGGCATCACCGCTGCCGGAACCCGAGCCGCTGCCTTTCGCAGTGCCCACGCCGGTGCCGATGCCCGCGCCCACGCCACCGTGGCTGCTGGCGTCGCCACCCATCTTCATGTTGCCGCTCTGCTGGACGCCGCCCATGCTGCTGGAACTGCCACCACCGCCTTTGCCCATCAAACCCATTTGAGTTCTCCTCTTAAAATGAAGTTGAAATACTGACCCCTACTTGCCACCGGAATGATGGCTGCGTAGGGAATAGCAGGTGTCATGCCATTATGAATCAATATATTCAACAAATTGATATATAAGAATTATTAAATTATGTATTGTTACGATATAGTTGAAATCACAAAGATTTGTCTAGTATTATTTTCTGCTCATCTATGATAACTATACACCTGGTTTTACCGCCTGGTCCGCGACATCTTGGTCATCCTTGGTTTTATCCTGATTCGCATCCGCGCCGGCGTACTTGCTGTGCTCCATCTCAAATTGAATCTGGAGCATGCGGCGTAAAAACAGGGTGGGGCGCTCGAGGCGCGGCGGTAAAGCATGCGGTTCGACGGTGTCCCGCGCGGTACGGGCGGAGAACTGCCGTTCCAGCGCCTCCAGGAGGCGTTCCGCAACCGGTGGCGGCAATGCATCGAGGGATGGATCGAAATCCACGTCGAAGATCACCGTCTCCCCGCCGGCGTGGACATCGAAACTCACCTCGATCCACCAGGCGCTCCCGGCGCCGGCCAGCCGCCCGAGTTCGGCCATCACCCTTTCCCCGGGCGTGAATGGCAGCCATGTTTCCAGCGATTCCATGCGGGCGAGCTCGCCGTGATCCCCGCCCGCTTCCAGTTCCTCGACCGGCCGCAATGAGGCCGGCTCCACGCTCAAACACAACAGACATTCCCCGCCAAACAGCCAGGCCCGCAGTTGTCGCCGGCCATCGTGGCCGGCCAGCATCACGGGCGGCTTGTCGGGGGCAATCAGGAACAATCGCTGCTTGTCGGTGAACCTCTGCCAGGCGGCGCGCCCGCTGGCCGGCCGCCACCAGACCATGGGATGGCGCTCCATGAAGGCCTCCACCTCCGCCATGTCGTTGCTGCACAGTAACTCAGGGACACGAAAGCCCTGGCGCTGAAGCAGAAGCAGATGTTCCACAAGCATGAACTGCCGGGCGATCAACCTGCGTGAATTGATGACTTTCGCGCCGCGCCGCTCGAGCTCGGCAAACAGGCTCTCCCATGCGCTGTAGCGCTGCTGTTCCAGCAGATGATCATGGCGCCAGAGACTCCAGTCCGCAGTCCGCAACGCCGGCGGCAGGACCGGATCCATGTACGGCAGCCCGCGCACCCACAGCCAGTCCAGCCTGCTCAGGTCCATGCCGCGGCACGCGACGGTTTCATCGTCCAGCACAAACTGCGGATCCTCCCGCCACGACAGATCGAAAACCATGCAGGATCCCGGGGCGGCGGAGTTCAGCCGCCCCGCCAGTTGCAACGCGAAGCTATCTTCGGGATGGCAGAAGATTCCTACGGCCATGGGCAAGGATCACGATGAGTCACTCCCGGCATGGCGTGGCGGAAGTTCCCTATTTCCCATCAGCGATGGCCGGTTTGCGCGAGGTGATGTAACCGAAAACCTGGGTGAAATACTTGAAGATGCCGTATCCCGCCAGCGAGTGCAGGCGCTGGAGGTCCACGCCGCTCGGCGCGGTGGCCTCACCGTAGGCCGCGGCGATGATGCCCTCGGCCGCCAGGAGATTCGACTCGGCGATCTTGTTGTTGATCAGCGCGTTGATGTGGTCCTGTTTGGCCTGCAGCAACTCCTGCGATTTGAGCACGAGCTCCAGTTCGCGCACATCGCCGCCTTTTTCACGCCGTTCCACCAGCTTGTCGTAGGCCGCCTGCGCAAACCCCACATTTTTCTCGGTGATGTCGATCTGGGCGCGCGCGGCGAACACGCCGGCCAGGGCGTCGTTCACCTGCTGGCCCACGTTGTTCTCGACATCCCGCACCGTGAGCGCCTCCGCTTCGTTGCCCAATTCGGCCTGCGTGAACAGCGCCTTGAAGGCGCGATTGCCCCACGGATAGCGGTAATTCAGATTGTAATTTTTCGACAACGTGTCGGGGTCGCCCACGGCGCCGATGCTCTGCCAGTAGGTCCGGTAACCGAGCACCGACGAGTCCTGGGACGAGGTGATGTTGGCGGTGAGCAGCAGGTCCGGCCGCAACTGGTGGCGCTGGAATTCCAGCGCGATCTCGCTCTGCTCCTTCGACACCTTCTCGGCGGCGATCTCCGGCCGGTGGTCCAGCGCCAGCTGCATCGCCTGCCCCGCATCGACCACCAGCAGTTTGTCCAGCAGCGGCCGATAGTCGCGCGGCAGCAACAAGTAAGGATCGGTGGACTCCCCCGAGCTTTCCAGCAAGGCGGCCAGATTATTGGAGGCCGTCACGACATTGACCCTGGCGGCCTCTTCCAGCGTCCGCACCCGCGCCAGCTCGGCGTCGGTCTGTGCCTTGCCGTAGGCGGTCGTCAATCCCTGCTCGAACAGGTGGTTGGTATGTTCGGCGATCTTCTCGACATGCTGGCGGTTGTCCATGACGACGGCAAGGTTTTCGATGCTGCGCACCAGCTCCCAGTATTGGGTGTCCACGGTCAGCAGGGTGGAATTGATGATGGTGCGCAAATCCCACACCGAGCGTTCGGCGCTCTTTTCCGCCTGCCGCAGATTCACATCGTTGGGCGCCTGCGGGCCGAAATCCTTGCCGCCCGGCACCGGCACGCTCAGGTTGAACACCATGCTGGTGGCGTAAGGCCGGTTGTTCGACAGGCGCAAATCATTGTTGTAGTAAACCTTGTGGTCGGTGGTGAAGAGGCCGACGCTGAACGCCGGCCCCCAGGGCAATTGCTGATCCACCTCCACGCTGTAGTTCATGGTCTTGGTCGGGCCGGTGGCCGAGCCCTTGCTGGCGTGCACTTCCTTCATGCAAGCGCCGCTGGACAGTTTGGCGTCATCCTCACAGAAATGGCCGGGCGGGAGCGGGCTGGCGGTCACTTGCAGAAACCCGAGCAAATTCACTTGTGGTCCAGTGACGAAAGGACTCGTGGGAATGGTGATGACACCAGGTTGCAGCAGCTTCGACTCGACAAGCGGTTGCAGTTTCAGACTGACATCCCCCTCACAACCAAAGGAACAGGGGTTGAAGGTCTTGATGGTCACCGTGCCAAAGTGACTGCGTTCGTAGGTGCTGCTCTGATCGAAACCGACGGAAAACTTGAACACCGGATTGAAAACGGCGTCGGCCTCCTTGATGGCCTCTTCGATGATTCCCGCGTTCTCGTGCCCCACCTTGATGCTCAAATTCTTCAACAGCGCCTCCATGGCGGCGGCGCGCAACGGCAGCAAGCGCACCTTCCTCGGCGCCACGTATTGCTGCGTGCCGCCCTGCCCCTCCAGCAACTGCCTGGCGACGGACTGCAGGACTTCATCGGAGGCCACCGGCGCATCCACCCCCAGCAGGTCGGTCAGGCGGGCATATTCCCGTCCCCCCTCGCCGCCGGCGGTTCCCGCCGCGGTCGCCTCCGCGGCGGCGGCACCGGCGCACAAGCCCGGGCCGCAGCCCGCCAGCAGCAGCGCCAGCAACCGGAGTCGGGAAGGCTTACCGCTCATGGCGTTTTTCTCCGGCAAAGACCGGGACGATGTTTTGCGTCAGCAATGCCTTGACGCGGCCCTCCTCGGCGCTGGTCTGCGCCGTGCGATCGGCGTATTTTGACGGCAGTTCGCCCACGGCCGCCAGCCAGTTGGCCTCCGCCTGTTTGGCGCTGATGACGGCATTGACCCAGTCGTTGGTGGCCTGCAACAGTTGCTGGCTCTGCTGGATGATTTCGTACTCGGTCACGGTGCGCGAGCGCTGCTGATCGACGGCCTTTTGATAAGCGGTCTGCACCAGCTGCCAGTTGCGGCGGGCGATGTCCGTGCGCGCACGCGCGCTCACCAGGTTCACCGCGGCGTCGCTCAAGGCGTGCGTGAGGGTGTTCTCGGTGCTTCGCAGCGTGAGTTCGCTGATGTCACGATTGTATCCGGCCTGCGCATAGCCCGCCTCGGCGGCCACGTTGCCCCACTGGCGCGTCAGCTGCAGCGAGTAGTTCTGCGAGATGATGTCCGGCTTGAAAACGCGGGCCATGGCGGAATTCCACTCGTGGTAGCCAAAGACGCTGTTGGACTGGAGGAAATTGGCGCCGGCGTTGAAGGTCAGATTGGGCTGGCGGTTGATGTCGCTTTGCCTCAGCAGGACATCCGCGGTCTCGACATTGTAACGCTGCGATTGCAGCAGCGGGTTCATGGCCACCTGCTCCCTCTTCAACTGGGCGGGATTCACGTCCAGCGGCGCGGCCAGGCTGACGCTGTACTGGATGGGCAGATACACGGCGTCTGCGCCGCCGTCCAGCAGAGGCTGGAGTGCGTTGGAGGCGGTGATGTAGGCGTTCTTGGCCTGCTCAACCTGGTTTCTCACCCGCTCCAGCTCGGCCTGCACCTGGGCGCGGCTGTAGTCGGTAATCTCGCGCAGTTGATACATTTCCTCGGTTTTCTTCAACAACTGCTCGACGCTCTGCTGGTTCTGCAACGCGGCGTAAAAGTTGTTGGCGGCGCCGACCAGATTCCAATAGCTCAGATCCACCGCCAGCAGGGTGGCGTTGATGACATTCTTGACGTCCCAGACCGCGCGCTCATCGTTTAGTCTCGCCAGGTGGTTCTGCACGTCGGCGGAGGCCGCGTCGGGGCCGTAGTGGGCGCTGCCCGGGACGGGTATGCTGTACGACAGCGACGTATTCACCGTCCACGGCCGGTGATAGCTGCCCGCCGTCGGATGCAGGCTGCCGGCGTTGTTGACGAAATCCGCCACCTTGTAGACGGTCTCGTAGTTGAGATTGATGCTGGCCCCCCACGGCAGCTGCTGGGTGACGGTAAAGTCAGCGTTGTACTTCTCGTTGTCGCCGGTCACGCCATCCGGATGGGCCGTTATCACGTCGCCCGGCCTGTACCCCGCCGCCCTGGGCTGGTCAAAGCCAAGGAATTGCACCGGCGAATTGTCAAAGAATATGAAATCGTTGTGCTTGCCATCCGCCGTCAATATGGGCGCCGGAATAAGGGAGCATTCCGGCGGATTGTTGGGCGCCGGGGGCGGATCACAATGGGTGGTCGCCTTGTGGAAGCGGCTCACCGTGACCTTGCGCTCGAAGTCCCGGCTGTCGCTGTAATTGAACGACAGGTTCAGCACCGGGTCGAACAGGGCCCTGGCCTCCTCCAGTGCCGCAGCCACGATGCCCTGATTCAAATGCGATCGCTGGATGGTCAGGTTCTTGGTCAATGCGGAAAGCGCGACCGCGTGCGGATCGATTTCCACCAGCTTCTTGCCGGCGAGCGTCTGCCAGACGCCTGCCGTGCTTTTGGCGTTGAAGGCGTCGCGGATGACGTCGTTGATGGCCTTCTCCCGTTCCGCAACCCCCTCGGCGGTCTGCAGATCGGCGATCTTCATCGAGGCCGTGTTGACCTCCCTGCCGGCGGGGGCCGGGGATTCCTGGCCGGGTTCCTGGGCCCGGGAGCCGCCGGCAATCAAGGTGAGCATGGCCGCGAGCCAGGCGGCGCGGCAGCGGCCGGCGGGAGGATTCGTCATGCTCATGGGCGTGTTCATTCGTACAACCCCTGGCTGGCCTGCAACTGGACGTAGGCCTGATGATAACTCACCGTGGCGTCGATGTACCGCGAGCGGGCATCCAGCATGTCGCTCAACGTGCGCAGCAACTCAAACTGGCTCGCCAGCCCCAGGTTCTTCAGGCGCTCCACCTTGGCGTAGGCCAGTTCCGCGAGTTCCATGTTCTGTTGCGCCAGTTGCCGCTGGGTACGGGCGCTTAAAAACTGGGCCAATGCATTATTGACCTGCTGGGTGATGCCCAGTTCGGTCTGCGACTGATTGTCGACACTGGTATTCACGGCCAGACGGGCCTTCTGCAACTGCGCCTTTTCCGCCTGCAGGCCAAAAGGCAGGCGGTAGCTGACGCCCACGAAAAAATCGCTGGCGTCGGGCTCGACCAGGTTCATCAGCGAACTTTCCACGTTGCGGTAGCCGAAGGCGGTGTCGAATTGATTCAACGCCGCCGAGGCGGAAAAGGAAAGCTCGGGACGCACCTGGTTCTCGGCAAATTTGAGATTGATCTGCGCCTTCTCCACCTCCCCCTGGCTGATCTTGAGTTCGCGGCGGTTATCGAGCGCGGTCCGCCGGACGGCGGTCGCATCCACCGCGTAATCCTGGCCGAAGGCCTGCGTGTAGCCCGAGGGCACGACGATGGTGTCCGGCGGGTAATCCAGGAGCTCGGCCACGGCATTGGAGGCCAGCACATAGTTGTTCCATGCGATTTGTTCGCGATCGCGGAGATTTTCCATTTGCGCCTCGGCCTGGGCCATGTCGTAGGCGGTGACCAGCTGCTGGTCGAATTGCCGCCGCGTGCTGGCCACGATCTGCTCCAGGATTTGCCGCTGGGCGGCGATCACCTCGATTTGCTTGAGCGCGCCAACCAGCGACCAGTACTGCACCCACATGCCCGGAACCCCGCCCACCACGCCGCCGAGGACCTGGTTGCTGACGGCTTCGATCCGCCATTCGGCCTCCTGCAGGCTGATGACCGCCTGCTTGATGCCGATGGATTGGGTGTTGCCGTATTCGCCGAAGTTGCGGGCATACGGCAGCGGCGTGGAAAACGACAGGCTCAGATTGGAAGTCCACGGCAGGCGGCTGCCGATGTTCAGGGGCGGCGTGGTCAGGCCGGCGATATTGGGGACGGGGCCTTCCAGAAAATCGGGGAAGGTCCAAAAATCCTTCTTGCGCCGGTTGACGGTGAGATCCGCCTGTACGTTGCCGCCCCACTGGAAATTCTTGAGCAGGCCGAATTCCGCACCCCACAGAAACTGGTCATAGAAGCTGCCGCTGGCGTGCTCGGTCTGCTTGTTGAGTATCACGTCGTTGGTGCAGGAGCCCTGGCCGCTGTTCGGGTCGGTGTTGCCATTGACCAGCTGCCCGTCGACGATGACGCAGACAAAATTGGAATTGACCGCGGGCTGTCCATTGGCGGTGCTGAAGAAATCCTTCTGGAATTGGTCGGGGTCAAACTGGGAGAATTTTTCACGCAGGCGCAGTATTTCATCCGTGCGCCCGCCGGCATCGAGGCGCTGATGGTTCAAGGTCACTGAAAAAAATGGATCGAAGGCCGCCGCAGCCCCGGTCAGGGCGGCATCGGCAACGTCACGGGCGCGTTGCTGGATGATGACGGCGAGGTTGCGGCCGCGAGCGAGATCGGCGATGTCGCTCTGACGCAGTTCGGAGATGTTCTTGTGACTGAAGAACCCCTCCGCGCCCGGCCGCAGTCCGGCGACCGCCTGGTTGATCAAATCGCGCCCCGTCTCCTCGCTGGTGATGGATTCGAAGCGCTGGACGATTGACGCGGCGGACTCATCCGGCGCCGGAAGATTGGTGTCGATATTGGCGGGGGCGGGTTCCGGCGCTGCGAGCGGGCGGGAAAAACCCGCCCAGAAAAGAAGGAGCCCGCCGAGGCAGGTGACGGACGGGCGTAATAAATACACGCGCATCCTCAACTCATCCTCGCCGCCTGCTGCTGTCCATCCCCACCCCCCGTGCCGGCTGGAAACCTAAAACAAGCCTTGCGACGCTGTGCTAATTTATTATTTCTGCTGAAAAATAATACCCCAAGCCACGGGTTGAAAACAACTTCCTGGCGACCGATGGAATCAATTGGCGCGGGTCACCGCCCCCCATTTATCCACCACCAGCACGTCCTTGTCATCCACATCGCCCACGATGCCGTTGAAGAGCAGGTAGTTCACCGACAGCGCCAGGTTGTTTTTCTTGCGCAGCTCGGCGAATTGATCGCGTAATTTCCTGATCTGCTCCATTTCCCCCTTCGAGGGGGCGGATTTGGCGTCCTTGGCTGGATTTGGATACCGCTGGGCAAACGCCTTGATCCGGATGACCGGCCCGGCCAGCTCCAGCAGGCTGGCGACATCCGAATAAATCTTCTTGCTGTCGTCGTCCTTGGTCTCCGCACCGCCGGCGCTCAGCTTGTCGAATTCCGACTGCGCCTGCGCCAGCAGGGGAATGGCCTGATCGGGCTTGCCCTGCTGGATGAGGTTCATCAGATTGCGTTCGAACTGCAGAAACAGCACCTGGGCCATCACCGCCTTCAATTCCGTCGAATTCGGGTATTGGGAGGTGGCCTCGCTCAGTTCCGCCATCATGTTGCCAAGCTGGGTGGCCTGCTTTTGATGCTCGGCGGCGGAATAGTGCCCGGCGCTGTCCTCGTTGTCGCGCATGAAGGCCTTGACCTCGGCGCGGGAGTTCTTCAGCGCGGCCTCCGCGCCGGAACCGCCGCGGCCGAAATACCAGTAGCCGCCGCCGGCGATGGCCGCCAGCAACACGGCCAGCGCCGCCCATTTAAGTCCTGCGCCCTTCTTCCGCACAGCAGCCGGCGTCATCGCCGCCGCGTGCGCCGCGCCGCGGCGCGCCGGCGTGGCCGCCGCCCGCTTTTCAGCCTCCTGCTGCCTGTTTTTGGCGTCCAGCAACATCGCCGCCGCCATGAGATTGGAGCCGACGAACATGGTGCGCTCGGAAACCGTCTTGTCCGGATCGAAATCCGCCTCGTGTTTCCTGCCGTCCTTGGTCACGGTACCCTTGATGTCCGGACGCACCATGACAAACTGAAACGGTATCTTGCCAATCTTGATGGTGTCGCCCGGCTTCAACGGCGCGTCCTCCACCTTGGCGTCATTCACGTGCACGCCGTTGGTGCTGCCCATGTCCTGCACCCGCCAGCCGCCGTTGCTGAAATAAAAACGCGCGTGCCTCTTGGAAATGCCGGTGGCGTTCAACGGCACGGTGTTCTCCTCGCCACGACCCACCGTTTGTTCCTTGCCGCTCAGATCGATTTCCAGCCCGCGGGTGGGATCGGGCAGCCGGCTTTGATCCAGGCAGATGAGCTTGCAGGGCAGCGGGCCTGCGGCCGCGCCCGCCGGCCGGGCGGGAACTTCCACGGTACCCGTGAACATCACGGTCTTGTCATCACTGCTCATGTACGGACCTCGGGTTTTGGGCGTTCAATTGACTCGTTGCAGCACGGGCGCTTCTTCCGGCGAAGGCGAGGGCGCCACCAAATCCAGCGGCGGCAAATCGAACTGGGTTTGCGCCATGGCGTAATACAGTCCCTTGTATCCCATGGATTTGAGATATTCCCTGTCCAAAAGTTGCCTGTGGGTGCCCTTTTCCTGCACCTGACCGTCCTTGATGAAGCAGATCATGTCCGAATCCATCACCGTCGTCAGGCGGTGCGCGATTGAAATTGAGGTGCGCCCCGCCAGTATGCCCTGCATATTTTCCATGATGCGCGCCTCGGACTCGTTGTCGAGGGCGCTGGTGGCCTCGTCGAAAATGAGGATCTTGGGCTGGCGGTACAGCGCGCGGGCGATGCAGATGCGCTGCCGCTGGCCGCCGGAGACCCCGATGCCCTTTTCCCCCACCAGCGTGTTGTAGCCCAGCGGGTAGCGGATGATGAACTCATCGGCGCCCGCGAGCCTCGCGGCCTCCTTCACCGCCTGCATGTCCGGCTCCGGATCGCCGAGCGCGATGTTCTGCGCCACCGTGCCGCCGAACAGAAAGCTGTCCTGCAACACCACGCCGATGTTGGAGCGCAGCGAGGACAGCTCCAGCGTGCGGATGTCGCGGCCGTCGATCTTGCAGAAGCCGCTCTGTGGAATGTTGAAGCCCAGGATCATCTTGGCGATGGTGCTCTTGCCGCAGCCGGAGGGCCCGACGAAGGCCACGCGCATACCCGGCTCTATCTCCAGGTTGAAATTGCGCATGATGTTGTTTTCCTTGCCGTTGGCCACGTAGCTGAAATTGACGTCCTCGAAGGTGATCTCGCCGCGGCAATGCGCCAGGGTGGCGGGCATGCTGTCCGGCTGGAGCATGGTTTGTTCCGGCTTGACGGAGAGCACGTCGCCGACGCGGTCAATGGCGATGCGCACCTCCTGGAACTGGTTGATCAGATCGAGCATGCTCAGAATCGGCCCCATCACCGCCCCCATCAGCATCTGGAAACCCATCAATTCACCGATGGTCATCTGCCCCGCCATGACCGAACTGGCGCCGACGAACAGAATGGCGATGGTGGTGCCCGACTGCACCGTCTCGTACAGGCCCTTGGAAATCAGTTCCAGCTTCTGGCTCTGGAATTGCAGGTTGATGGTCTCGGTCATCTGGTTTTCCCAGCGCGAGCGGGCGAAATATTCATTCGACGTCGCCTTCACCGCCTCGATGCCGTTCAACGACTCGATCAGATAGCTCTGCGACTGGGAATTGGTGACGAAGGTCTTCTGCGCCAGCATCTTGATGCGCGGCACGAAGAACCACAGCAGCAGAAAATACAGGGGGATGGAACACAGCGTGATGATGGTGAGGGTGCCGTTGTAGGAAACCATCATGAACAGGTAGATCACCACCATCACCAGGCTCATGATGGTGGAGATGGTCGAGCCGGCGATGATGTGCCGGATTTTCTGATTCTCACCGAAGCGGGCCAGGATTTCGCCCTTGTTGCGGCTCAGGAAGAAATTCATCGGCAGGCTCAGCACGTGCCGGTAAAACTCGGCCACGAGTTTCAAATCGATCCGGGCAGTGGTGTAGGCCAGCAGCAGGGCCTGCGCCGACTTCGACAGCACGGTAAACAAGGTCACCAGCGCCATGCCCACCAGCATGATCTTGAGCAGGTCGGCGTCCTTGTGGACCACCACGGTGTCGACGATGCTCTGCACGAACAGCGGCGTGGCCAGCCCCAGGAAATTGATGGTCAATGCCGCGAGCAGCCCCTCGGCGAAATACTTCCAATGCGGCAGGATGTAGTCGAGGAAGTGCCGCAGGGGGCTCTTGGGCGGCTCCAGGCGGGTGAATTCCACCGTCGGCTCCAGGCCGATGACCACCCCCCGGCTCGGGTCCTCCCGCTCCACACCGCTGACCTGCGCACGGGTCCAGCTGGTGATGAATTGCTGTCGCGGCAGCCGGCCCTGCCCGTAGAGGGAATCCGAGAAGTACACCTCCTTGTCCGTAATCTTGTAGATCACGGAATAGCGGTATCCCTCCCAGCCGACGATCACGGGCAGTTGCATGCGCTCCAACTGCTCGAACGTCACGGCATAGGCGCGCGCGGAAATGCCGAGGATCTCGGCCGCGGTGATGATGGCGTTGGGCGTCGGGTTGGCGATGGAGAGATTGGCGATCTCGCGCACCTGGCCGAGCGAAAAGGGCTTGCCGTAATGCTGCACCACCATCGTCAGGCAGGCGGCGGCGTTGTCCTGCTCGCTGAACTGGCGGACGTTCGGGAAAGTATCAATGGCCTTGGCATGCTTGGCGAGGAATTCCTCCTCGGTCACCGCGTCGGCGAGCTTGATGCGCTGGTCCGCGCCCTCGGCGCGGCTCTTGATGTCCTTCTCCTCCTTCTCGCGGATGCGCATGGAATTAAACCGCACCCGCAGCTTTTCGTGCAGCGCCGGGTTGATGGCGAGGATCTTCTGGACCTCGGGCTCGTTGATGACCAGCACCGTGGTGTCCACCACGCACAGTGCCGAATGCGGCTGGATGCCGTTGGTGCCGACATCCGGCAGCGCTCCGCCCTCGCCGATGAGCTCGCGCGCGCCGACGCGATCCAGTATCACCTTCTCACCGGAAAGCAGGGTGCGTTCGAGATCCACCGAACCGGTCTCGATGTAGTACAGCCGGCGGTCTTCCATGTCCTGCTTGAAAAGATACTTGCCCTTCTTGCCCTTCTTGATGCCGATGCGGCTTAAGATGGCGGTGAATTGCTCCGGCGTGTACTTGGCCGCCCCCAGCATGCCGCGCAGGCGCTGCCCCAGCTCGACGAGCCCCACCTGCGTCTTGAAGGTGGCCGACATGGCGGGGCGGCCGGCCAGCAGCGGCCGCACCTTGTCGGCCGGCAGGAACAGCAGGCTTGAATCCTCCGAGGCGGTGATTTGGTAATCCCAGGGCTTGGGCTGGATCAGCGAAAATTCGCCGAAGGTGCTGTCGGTGCCGAACTCACCGAGACTGACGCGCCTGCCGGCCTTGGTCTCCTTGAGCCGGAGCTTGCCGGAGTACACCACGTACATGCCGGCCATGTTCTGGCCCTGCTCGGCGATCACCTGGCCCGCGCTGTAGGTCCTCACCTCGAAGAGCGGCGCAAGTTGTTGCTTGTCATCGTTGTTCAGACCGCTGAACATCAGGTGGCTGTTCAATACAAACCGGACTGCCTCTTCTTTACTCATGATCCGCTCCTGATGCCCCTCGTACTCTAAAAAATAGCCCTAGCCGTCTTGAACCTAGCTCTTGGCCACGGGTGCCGTTGGCGCCGGCGCCGCCTTTTCTTCCTGGCTGGATTCCTTGAAATATTTCGACAAGGGACGGAAAACCAGTTCGATCAGGCGTTTTCCCCCGATCTTGATCTCGGCGGATCCCTCCAGGCCGATTTCCAGCTTTTTGGGTTTCTCGCCATTCTTGCTGATTTCCTCCGACATCAGCGCCACCCGAACCGGATATTTGTTGCCCAGTTGCTCGGAGGGCTTGGTGGCAATGTCGGTGATGCGTCCCTCCGGAATGCCGTAATCCTGATAGGGATACGCAAAATACTTGAACATCACGCGCTGCCCCTTCTTCAGATGACCGATGTCCTTGTTTTCGACCAGCACGACAGCCTCCAGCGGCGCCGATTCCTTGACCATGGTCACCAGCGGCTGGCCCGCCCCGATGACCTGGCCCTTGGTCACCAGCACGTCGGTGATGAGGCCGTTGAAAGTGCTGGTGTAGTCGGTCTTGCTTTCACCGAACTTGACGCCCTCGACCAGTTCCTTGCCGGCCTCGAGCTTGGTGCCGACCGCGGCGATGCGCTCCTGCAGCGCCTTGACGTCGCGTTCCTTGCGCTGCACGGTCATGTCCAGTTCGGCCTGCAATTCCTCCTTGGATTTCAATTGTCCGGACTTGGTCAGTTCATCCTGGGCGGTCGCCAGCTCGACGTTGATGGAGGCGATTTGCGAACGGGTGTCATCGATGGCCTTCTGCTGCGCGGAGACCTGTGCCTGGGCGGCCTCGTACTCGGTCACCGTGATGTCGTGGCTGTCATACAGCGCCTTTTTGCGCTCGAATTGCTTGGTGAGCGTGGCCATGAGCTCCTCGTTGTGCGCCAGTGCGCGCTGGGCGGTGGCCAGCTGCTCCTGAATCTGCTTGATGCGTCCCTCCGCCGAACTCTTGCGCACCGCCGCGTTGGTATCGTAATCCTGAATTTGCAATTTGAGCTTGTTGATGGTGTTGTCATACTCATCCTGCGTCTTGGAGAGTTCCTTCTCCAGCTCGCCGCGTTTCTGCTCCATGGCCTCCTTCTCGCTCTGGCCCGCCAGCCGGGTCTGCTCCTGGATCGACACCAGCAAATCGCCAAAATGCACGTAACTGTTGGGGGTGGCGGGGAGATCGACCACGATGCCGCCGCCGACGGATTGAATCGTGGTGGATTCCCGCTGCAGGCGCAGCGGCGCCGTCACCAGTTCGTCCTTGCGGCCCCAGAAGGAGTAACCAATGGCCGAGAAGGTGATGATACCGATGAGCCAGATCGGTCCCCGCAGGATGACTGACGGCGGCGTGTACAGCAGGCGGGCGGCGGCAATGGTATGCCGCACGGGCTGGGATATTAATTGTTCCACCCGCACCTTGGTGTTGGCACCTACCGCCATAACATCTCCCCCTCCTGCCTTCTTTCAGATTCCATGACCGGCCGCACTCCCGGCGGTCTGCACGTCAATTAAATTAATCTCAGGCTGGCGCGATGCGCACCTCGTGTTCCAGCCATTCCGCGAACAGGCGCTCGCTGATTTGCTCCTTCAATTCATCGCTGTATTCGGCGTCCTGCACGTCATCCACGCGGTACAACACCCAATAGCCATCCTGCGCCACGGGGCCCACCAGCGCGCCGGCCGTCGAGGCAAACAGCGCCTTTTCGACGTCGGCGGGCAGCATACCCCAGCGGATGCGGCCGAGATAGCCCCCGGCCACCCTGGTATTCTGCTCCAAGGAATGCTCCCTCGCCAGCACGGAAAAATCCCGCTTTCCGGCGCGGATTTGAGCGGCAAACTCCTCCAGCGGCGGCGCCTCCCGCAGCACCATGCGCGAGACGGAAAGGGTCTTCAATTCCCGCCGGTGCGCGTCGAAGTATTCGCGTATCCGGGCCTCCGGAAACAGCGTTTTTTTCAGGCGCTGTCGCAGCAGTTCGATTTCGATTTGCTTCTGCCAGTGATCGAAGGTGATCCCCAGCCATTTGCAGTACTCGTTCATCGCCGTGGCCTCAAGCAGCCCCATGCTCTCCCGTCGGGCCTTGCTGTAGGCATGCAGCTCCTCTTCGCTGACGGACAGTCTCAGTTCACGCGCCTTGAGCATGACAACCTCGATCGAGATGATCTGATAGATGGCATTGCGAAAGACGCCGGTGGTCTTGAGATAGAGCAGCACGTCATCGACGGTGATGGGCTTGCCTCTGACCGTGGTCAGCGCCCGGGGTTGCGACACGGCTTCCGCGTGCGGCGCCGCCGGCATCCTGCTGCGAGCCCGCGAGCGGGTGCTGCGCTCCAGGCTCAGGAAATCCAGCAACGTCATGTCGTGGACGCCGCCCTGCTGATTCAAGGTTTGCTCTCCCCCCGTGACCATTTTCTATCCTACATTCCCCGGTATCCGCCTTATTCCACGCGCGAATCCACCCGCCGGCGACCACGGACGCGAAAATCCGCTGGTTTGAGGTCATGTTTCTTCAACAATTGATAGAGCCGGGCGCGGGAAATTCCCAGATCGGCGCATACGGCCTGCACCCTTCCGCCCAGACGAGTAAGCACGGCCGTGAGTGTCTGTCGCTCGGCCTGATCCTTGGCATACAGGAGCGGCGAATCCACATCCCCGTGGCCGGCCACGGCGGCCGTCGCCGTCTGATAACGCTCCGGCAGATCCCCCACACCCAGCGGCGCGTCCGTGGAGACGTTCACCAGGAACTGCGCCAGGTTTTTCAGTTCACGGATATTGCCCGGAAAATCGTAATGCTCATAGAGAAACTTCTGCAACCGGCGATCCAGCACCGGCTCGCGAACGCCACGGCGGGCGGCCTCGGCCTGGAAAAAATATTCAAACAGGATGCGGATCTCGTCGCGCCGCTCCCGCAGCGGCGGGATGAACAGCGGGCACAAGTTGATGCGGTAAAACAAATCCTCGCGGAATGTGCCCTGTTCCACCATCGTCGCCAGATCGCGATTGGTGGCGGCGATCACCCGCACGTTGGTCTTGACCGCCGCATCCGAACCGACGCGCTGCAATTCCCCCTCCTGCAGCACCCGCAACAACTTCACCTGCGCCGGCATCTCCAGCTCGCCGATCTCGTCGAGGAAAATCGTGCCGCCGTTGGCCTCCTCGAATTTGCCCTTGCGATCATGAGTGGCGCCGGTGAACGCCCCCTTGACATGGCCGAACAGCTCCGACTCGATGAGCCCGCTTGGAAACGCGCCGCAATTCACCGCCACGAAATGCGTGCGCCCGCTGTTGTTGTGGATAAGCCTGGCAAACAACTCCTTCCCCGCCCCGGTCTCCCCCTCCATCAGCACCGTGAGATCAGTGGGCGCAATTCTGGAAATGATGCGCAGCAATTTCTGGATGCGCGGACTCTGTCCGATGATGCCCTCCATCTTGAGTTCCACGGCGCCGGCGCGGCGGCGCGAGGAGGATTCGACGCCAGGTGCGGCATCCTGATTGACCTGGATGCCCCCGCGGCTTTGCAACAGGGCACTGCGCAGGATATCCAAATCATTGAAGAGATCATTGCGATCCAGTTCCGTCAGGCCCGGCAATCGCAACAATTTGATTTTCAAGGATTCTATCCGTGCGATGTGTTCCATCAACACATCGCCCGTCTCCACCGCGGGCAGTGTCACGGGCCGCAGGATGGGGCGGGGCTCGGGAGGCTTGACCCGGTAGTCGTCGTTCAACTCGATCATGGCATTATTGAGACCACTGCCTGAGGAGCGATGAGTTGAGAATACACGAACTCGCCCTCCCATGGATACGAGCCTCCTCCGGCTTGGGAAAGCCGGGCGACGGCCGCACGCGGTCGGTCCTGAAGTCCTGGCGGGGACTGAATTCAGCGCCGCTTTAAAAGTACTTCGCCACCCCCAGCCAGAAGCGGACATCGTCATGCGTGCCATCGTTGTCGTTGCCGTTCACGTCGCGGCCGGGGTTGTCGCCGATGCGCGTTGCCAGGCTCGAACGCACGGTGAAATCATCGGGCAGCCGCCAGTTTAACGCGATGCCCGCGCCGGTCAGGGAATAGCGATTGGGCGGGCCATTTGTGCCCGCCAGGACGGCGAACCTGTTCTTGCGCAATTCAATCTCACCATGGTCGAGAAAAGCCGCAAGCTGGGCATCGAGCGGCAGGTCCCAGCGCAGTTCAAGGTTCGCCAGCAAGCCTTCATCTCCGGGCGCCTCGCCCTGGGGGTAGGCGCGCACGCCGTTGGGCCCGCCCAGAATGAACTGCTCGGAGGAATCCAGGTTCCTGGTGGCGAATTGGCCGGAGAGCGAAACAAACATGCTCAGGGGCCCGTGGATGGCCTGCAACCGTGACAATTGAAAATTGAATCTCCCGTAAACACCCTCGGTGCGCGGCCCGGCCGCATCGACGGCGCGGTTGGGGGAACCACTGAGATCAAGATCACCCGCCGCCGCCGCCAGACTGAAGCCATTGACGCCGCCGCCGCCGAACGTGTCATGCCAGTCGCCCATGAGCGTGGCCGTGCCCACCGTGAGATGGTAATCGCTCACCGTCCCGGGCACCGTGGTGTTGAAAAAATGCTTGCGATCCAGCGCCAGGCCGTCATAGAGGTTGAAATTCAGCGTACGCACGATGGGGTAACGAGCGAAGAGGGTAACGTCCTGTGCAACACCCCTTGCATCCAGCGGCTTGAATTCGCAGCACAAGTGATAGCGCAAAATGGAATAGCCTAATCCTGTCAACAATCCCGATGCGCCGATCGGCACTTGGTAGCTGGCCCGCCCATAATCGGTATCGGAAGCATGCAGAACGCGCACGCTGGCAAGATCGCCGAGGCGCAAGGGGCTGTTCAGGTTCATCGTTCCGCTCAGCCGCTTGTCGCCGGTAAACCGGTTGCCGTAATTGTCAAAATCAACGTCGCCCGAGACAAACGGTCCCTGCATGGTCTCCACCGCGACATCGGACGTGCCCGTGGCCTCGCCGGGTTTCAACACGGCGTGGGCCGCCGAAACACCGGCCAAATCGTCCATGAGCAGCAGCGAGCGTTCCAGGGGTTCCCCATTGATCACCGTGCCTTCCGGCACGTTGGCCTGCAAAATCCGGCGCAACCGCCTGTCCGGCACCCGCACTTGGCTTTGTGAACGCATCGACAACGAACCCACGCGCCCCTCCAGCACGGCGATCTCGACGGTTTCATCCTGGATGTCCTGCGCGGGGATGTAGGCGCGCGCCACGAGGTAGCCGTGTTTATGGTAATACTCGGTGATGCGGGCGGCGGCCTCTTGCAAGTCATTGAGGGACAACTCACGCCCGGTAAATTCGTTCAGCAGCGGCAACAGCGTTTCCGCGGGGAAAACGGAGTTGCCGCTGATGCGGAAGTGCAAAACCTTGAAACGGATTTCAGCGGTCGAGGTGAGCGCCGGACGGGCGGGCTGTTGCACATTGATGGTGGGAGCGCCTTGCGGCGCACGCTCCGTACTCGGCCGGCTGGTTTCCTGGAATATGCGGCCGGCGTCCTGCGGCGTTTGGGCAAGCACCACGGTGGCGGTCGCAAGCACGGTAACCACGCCAGAACCGAACCCTCCGAATTGAGCAAGAACCCGTCTTAATCCCATTTTTTCATTATACTTAACCTATTAATATATCGCTATAATTCATTATTTTAACTGGTAATTTAGTCACAGCAGACGTTCGGGCCTGCCTGCCGCATAACCCTGATAACCCTGGACACCGAGTGATTGGAGGATTGAAAGCACACTCACGTCCTCAATCGCCTGCGCAATCACGCGAATCTCCAGAGGCTGGGCGATTTTTACCACCGAGGAGATGAAAAACTGGTTTTCCCGCCGTCGGGGCAGGTCGGCAAAGAAACCGCGGCTGGGCTTGATGTAATTCGGCATCAGCGTCTGGAGATAGCGGAACGCCTCGCGATGCAATCCGAAATTGTCCACGGCGAACTCCGCCCCTTCGGCGCGCATCGCTTGCGCGAATCTTCTCGCCGTTTCGACATCCTCGACAACGCCGATTTCCGTCGTTTCGAACACCAGCCGGCGGGCCACCGCGGGCTGCGAGCGCAGAAGTTCGGAGAGCCACGTCACGAACGCCGCATTCCGCATCGATCGCGCCGAGATGTTGACGGCGTACTGGACCGCCGGTCCCCCCTGGGACGCCAGATGCCCCACCAGTTTTCCGATCACCTTCCGGTCGAGCAATTCCACCAGGTTGTGGCGCACGGCCATGGGGAGGAAATTGCCGGCCGCGACCGCCTCGCCCTGTTCGTCGATGAGGCGGCCCACGACCTCATATTGGAAGGGAAGGCCGCCGCCAATCGGCAGCACCGGCTGGCTGTAGAGTGCGATGCGATTGTCCTCCAGCGCGCGCGAAATCGTCGACTTCCAATACTGCGAACCCTTTTCATCGCGCGCATCGTCTCCGAGTCGCATCATCGCCCAGCCGTTCAACCCCTGATTTTGCGCCTCGATTAAGCCCTTGTCGGCGCCGGCAAGCAGTGCGGAGAGGGTCGGCCGCATGCTGGCGAAATGGCATCCGCCGCAGGCGAAGCTCACCTCCGGGGAATAACCCTGCTCCGACAACGTCAATTCAAGATGAGCGCATGCGGCGGCCGCCAGGTGCTGCGCTTCTTCGAAATCGACGTTTTCCACCGCCAGTGCGAAGGTGGCCCCACCCAGGCGGGCGCGGATTGCCGGCCGCCCTTTCCACGACTCGGCGAGGGCGCGGCCGGCATGCCCGATCAGATCGTCGCCGCGGCGAAATCCGTGGGTCTGGTTGAAGGACTTGAAGTTGTTCAGTTCCAGCAAGAACAATACGCCGGAATAAATTTCGCTCTTCGCCTGCAGCCATTCATCGAGCCTGTGTTCGAAGCTGGCGCGATTGTCCAGCCCGGAGATCGGATCATGAAAGGCCTCGTGGCGGAGCGCCTCCGCCCGGGAGACTTCGGCGGCGATGATGTCCCGGATTTTGCCGGACATGCTGTTGATCGCTTCCACCAAATCGCGCAGTTCGGGCGCCGACGGCCTTGCGGCGACGGTGACAAACTTGCGTTCGCTGATCGCCTGGGCCGCCTCGCGGATTTGCGTCAACGGCCTGAGCACGGTTTTGAGAAACAGCCACGTCGACCACAATGCCAGCGCGTAAACGATGAGCAACACCCACAAGGTGTCCACGCTGGTGCGCCACAATTGCCGGTAGGCAAAGTTGGGGTGGCTGGTGACAATGACGCGTCCCAACTGCCGCCACCCGGAGCTGACCAGCGATTCACTGGTCGGCGCCTCCAGCACCACGACAGAGGCGAACCAGGCCGGCACGTCGGGAGGGCGCGGCGGCAGTTCCTTGTCCACCAGCTGCTCGCCTTTGGACGACAGCACGCGGATGGACTGGTAATAGCCGCGATCGAACACCGGGCTGACCACCAGCTCGATCAGCGCGCGGTCACCGCCCGGCATGACCGTGGCCAGCGACAACCCGAGCGCCGTGGCCGCATCCTGCGAGTGCGACTCGAGCTGCTGCTGGAGGTAGTTGCGGGCGTTTCGCACGTACACCGCCTGCACGCCGGCCAGCACGGCAAAAAACAGCAGGGAGACGCCGAGCAGCAATTGCCGGAACAGGGTCATCTCCAGCCTCCGCCGCGCCGGGTGGCATTCACATCCGCTGTTCCTGCTCGAGTTTCTCCAGCAAGCCGCGCCAGAGGCGGATTTGCGTGGGGCTCCCGGCGCGCTCGCCGGTCCTGGCGAGCCAGACGTCATCGTCGTTGAAACTGTACACCGGGATCAGGTCCGGGCGCTCGGACGCCGGCCGGATGTCGTTCTCGAGGTTGTCGAGGATCAGCGGCTCCGCATCCGACGTCGGATAGTACGCCAGCACCATGTGCGCCTGATTGAGGCGCGTCGCCTTGACGTAGGTCATGCGCAGATGAGTGATTGGGACGCCGATTTCCTTCAAGGCAAAATATTTGGCGATGGTGAAGTCCTCGCAGTCACCGCCGTTGCTTGCCATGAACTCCGCGGGCGTGGCCCAGTAATCCTCCACCCCCCAATGCGTGAGATCATCGATGAACGGCACGCGATTGAAGAATCCATTCACCCCGGTCTCGATTTCGTGCTCCGCGTGATCAGATAATTTTTCCCAGTTCTGACTGTCCGACAGACGACGATTTTGCACCATTTCCTGCCAAGACTTGAGGCGCCCCCTGGCCTGCTCCCCGAATTCCTGCGCCATATGCGCAACCAATCCGGGCGTGACGCTGGACGAGAACCCCAATTCACCCGCCTGTGCAAAACACACCGTGAAAGCCAGGACTCCCACCCACCATCCTGGCACCACGTGACGCCTCCCAAGATATGCCGCAATAAGGGTGTGATCCTCGGTGAGCCACCGGCTCATTACTTTCGTGAATGCGAGAAACTCTGGATTCACCGGCATTGGCATTTCTCCAAGAACAAGGCGACGCGTGATGCGTGCACAACCTCATTCGAGATTAAGCATGGAACGAGATTAGTGTAGACCAGCAACCTCCGTCACCTCCACCATCCCTGGACACGCCACGAATTGAAACCGTGGCGCCAATATCGAGCGTTTTAAGGTGTGCAGCCCTTTTTAGCCGGGTACGGCAGCCGCTGGCCGCATCCCACCGCTGAAACGTAGGGAGAGAATACTTCCACGGCGGGCTGATCCCCGTCCGTGTTACCGGCACCCGTGGCCGGCAACGCGTTCAAATCGCCGGTCTCGGCCACCGTCGTCGGTGTCAACGCTGGCGTTGTTGAAGCCGAGCCGCCCAGTTGCTGCACCACCGAGATAACGGCTCCAGTCTGACCGGTATCTGGCTGGCCTTGATTTTGCGGCGGCACTGTAAAAACTGTCAGCGTGCCATTGACATAACTAATCGTATAGTCCGCGCTCGTCAGTCCGGAAGCGATGATCGGGTAATTTCCCGGGGGTGAAGTGATGACCGCCGGCGTGTTAAACACCAAGGCACCGCCCAGCATGGCCGGAGTATCGCCAGGCACGAAACCGCTGAAGCTCGCCGTGAAAGGCGGATTGGCCGTATTTATAGGCCGCGACTTGTCATCCGCCGTCACCGTCAGCGCCGCCTTGTTGATGACGCCGGTCAGGTCATCAACGGTGGTCACGGTGTAGTTGTTGCCGGCGTTGCCGTCGTTGACGGTGTAGCTCGCCACCGACAGCGTCTTGCCGCTGCCGGCGTTC
>Ga0209581_1000537_pt1 | contig 75658 bp, 66 predicted proteins | sample Coa_R2_FD_187160 | JGI IMG/M metagenome (GOLD analysis project Ga0209581, IMG submission 187160) | Surface soil microbial communities from Centralia Pennsylvania, which are recovering from an underground coalmine fire - Coalmine... | ecosystem: Environmental > Terrestrial > Soil > Unclassified ...
AGTGACTGCCGGCACTAAGGTTCCCAGCTTGGGAAACGTTGAGCCGGTTGCTCCCGCGCCTGACCTGAAGAATCTGGGCACGATTCAGTTGTCAAAGGCCATTCCTGCTCCGGGACAGCCGGTTGCGCCGCCTCCCGATACACAGGCTGTCGCGGATGCTTCGGGAATCAGCGCACATCTTCCCGCAGCAGCCGAGCCAGTCGCTCCGGCGCCGGACATCAGCGGAGCGGGAACCGCAGCATCGGCGACGGGTTCACTGATTTCAATCAATCTGAATCCCATTGCTGGACCGCCGCGAATGCCGGATGGGAGCAGGCGCGGTGCGTTCGCAGGAACTCCTGATGCAGCCAACGGCACCGGAATACCTGAGCGCAAAGCGGGCGGCAACGGTCCGGGAGGCGATTCGCCCGTAGCCACCAAAGACGAGCTCGGACTTATGGCTGCGGCGGTTCCTCATGGCATTGCAAACGGCATTCCCGTCGCGGCCTCTCCCGTTTCGGGAAACAACCGCTTCCGCAGTTCGCTCTTAGCCATGGCAAGACATCCCGGTTTGAGCCTGCCTCCTCCCCGAGTAGCGCCGGCGGATGAGCCACCCAATGCGGTGGACGAAAAAATCTTTCACGGACGCAAGTACTACACCATGGCCTTGAATAAGCCCAACCTGACCTCGGCGGGAGGAAGCTGGATCTTTCGCTTTGCCGAGCGCGGATCGGATTCAGCTTCCGGGCATGTTACGGCGCCAATCCCATTACGGGAAGTCGATGCGGCTTATCCTGCCGAGCTGATGCGGGAGAACGTGCAAGGAGTGGTAATCCTGTATGCCATCATCCGCGCGGACGGCAGCGTTGCGGAAGTAAAGGTTCTCGAGGGCTTCGATGACCGACTCGACGAGAATGCCCGCCGCGCGCTGAGCGCATGGCATTTCGTTCCCGGTACCCGCGACGGCAGTCCCATCGATCTCGAAACTGTCGTTCGCATTCCCTTCCGCAGCAAGCGCGGCTTCTAAGGAATCAATCCGACTCGGCGAACGTTTACGCTATTCGCGGTGTCGATCACCTGCGCGACGTACTCAAAATCCACATCCGGATCGCCCCTGACGAACAAAACACGATCCGCGCGGGATTTATAGATATCAACCAGACGACCTGCCAGTTCGTTCCACGCGAGCGCCTGCTGATTGATAGAAATGGACGGAATCCCGCTCTTGTCCTGTTTAAGCTGCAGCACAATCGGAGCCTCGGGTTCTGCGCCTTTGCCCTTCTGCCGTGGGACGTCGGTAAACAGCCCACGAGGATCCATTGGTGTGATGATCATAAAGATGACCAGGAGAACAAGGAGGACATCGATCAAGGGTGTAACGTTCATCTCTGCGGCAGGGCGGCCGCCGGCTCCCAAATTGAAACTCAAGTGTTTTCTCCCTTGCGAATTGGACACCGGAGGAGCAGTGAAGGTTTCAGCCTTGCTGCCCGGTTCCGCGGCATCGTATCGATTTGGGAATGGCTTAGACGATCTAGACCGCGTTCGCGGCGGTGGCGAGCGGTTTGTCCAGAAGCTGATAGATCTCCGGACTCACGCATACCTCGTAGTACTTGCGCAAAGTCCAGTCAGTTACGGTCATGCTGTCGGCATTGACGTGTGGAATGAGAGCTTCGCGGATTGCCAGTTTATGAAAGACGCCGGCGGCAATCGGTACCGTTCCGCTGAAAAGTTTTACCTCTTCTCTGGGCCAGATCGTCGCTAATTGGCAGGAGTGCTCCTTGAGGCTGATTTCCTGCGTGAGCTTTTCGAAGGCTGCGGGACTGATCATGACGCCGCCGATGTTATAGCGCACGAGAAATTCGTCCGGATTGCCGCTGGTGTCCTTGTCTTGCACGGTTTGCAGGCTGAAGACGTTGAATGGCGTCGTTTTGCCGGCCACAAACTTCCGCGCACCTTTGCTGCAGGATGAAAGACGATCGCTCTCATTGAGCGCCCTCGAAATCATGATTCGCTGCGGTCCATACATGAGATACATCGGCGCCGAATCCTGATATGAGATTCCGATGCCAAGCTCCAAAGCGGGAAGGCCCTGCTTCTGTGACTGCTCGTTATAGGCGCTCACGATGCCGATCATTTCTTTTGCCAGCACACAGGCTCGCGCTACTCCAAGACCGCCTTCCCCCTCGCGTTCAAAGAGCGCGAGGATCATCGCGTCACCTTCGATGAAGACAGTCGAAGCATCGTACTTCGGCAGCAGCTTGTTGATGGGCTCGTAAAAATTGAGGCTGAAGTATGAAGCCGGATTCAGGCCGCGCTCGAACAGTGTGCGCGTCAGCGTGGTCGATTCGCGAATGTCGGCTTTGAGAATTACGTGCCGCAGCACCTTCTCCTCGCCGGTCTTCTGTTCGTCAGGCAGCAGGAACTCGTAGAGAGTGTTGTTGATCGCAGAGAGCTCGCGAAGACGCTCGGTGGAGATCACATTCACAGCGTCCATCGCCGCGCACACCGCTTCGAAGCGGCGGAAGTCGCGGTGATAGCGCACGAAGTCGGCGAAGAAACGCGCAGCCAGCTTGGCCCGCTCCCCTCCGCGCCACGATTCGACTTTCTTAACGGCGGCATGCAGGTTGTCAGGAGAAATCTTCCCGTGCTCCTCGAGCAGACTCTCCACGCGAGCTCGTTCGGTCTTGGAAATCAGCGCATTCTTGAGCTGTTGAGGATTGATTGGCGGCGAATACTGTGCCAAAAGAGGAACGGACTCGTACGACGCGATCACGTGGTCGAAAACGTTTTCTTTTTCCAGCATCTCCAGCCAACCGTTGAGGAGCGCGCGCTGCGCTTTGCCTTTAGGAAGACTTTCGACCGGAGATCCGCCGGCGAAAAGCTCGTGCGCGTTCTCCGGCTCATTCAGCAGGAGATCGATGCTCTCGTCGTTCTCGATTCCGTCAGGCTGCAGAGAGCGCAGAAAGTCGCAGGCGATGGACTGCATGGTTTCAAAACGGTCCGGATCGCGATCGTAATTGCCGAGCATCACATATTGCTCGGCGTTCAGGTAATCGTCCCGGCCATCTTCGGTGTAGAGCAGTCGATTGAGAAACAGATCGTAGGCAACGCTCTCCGCATCGCCGAACAATGACCGCCTCATGCGAGAGAGCGATTCCTTCTCGATCTCACGGATGGTCACGAACAAGTCCTGACCGACCTTTCTGAGAATCGCTTTCTTCCTGATCTGAAAGTCTGCGAATCGCTGCCTTAGCTCCACGCCCTTGGCGGCGAAAGCCTGGCGCGGCCCTTCATACGATTTGAGCTTCGTGCGGCATCGCTCCAGCGCCTGTGAGAATTGTGCCGGCATTTCGTTGCGCTGGAACTTCACGACGGCAAGCCGGGCAACTAGATCGATGGAGACGTTGTTTTCCGCTTTGGCTCTATTCAGCGCGGCCACATGAAGATCGAGCAGAGCTCGCTTGAAATCGCTAGCCTCGGTGAGCTTCCCTGCAGCTGCGGTCACAGCTCCAGCGATTCTGGAGACGGGCCTCGCAATTGAGGTCGTCTCTTCGATCAACGCTTCGATGCGCCCATGTTTAACGATGAGACGGAAAATATGTTGTCGCGCGCTTTCCATGAAGCGCGAGCTAAGCGCGACGTCGTGGCGGATGTTGTCAACCCCACGAACAAGTCCATCTAAATGAATCGCGGGTTCATAGGAAGAAAGCTGCACCTGGCGAGCATGCGCAGAGAGCGACCCGCGTTGTAGGAAGCCAAAGGGCATCGCATTCGGTCCGGCAGCGAGAAGGAGTCGATCTCAGCACGGCACAGTTCGCCTTCAGGCTTGCAGACACAAGCCGGGACACATAAGTGTAGTGGGCTGCATCCACAAGACAGCAGTGGGTGTTCACCTTATCCAGGGGGTTACGTTAGTGCTGGGTCTTGCAAGGAGCGCATGCAACGCGCGATAGGCAAGAGCCTATCTCAAGAGACTACTTAGGCTAGAAAGATAAGCGCCCTCGCAGCATGCGTCGAGATTCGCTTTTGTGGTCCGCGACCGCGAACTAGTTCTTGGCGCTTCAACCAGCTTTGAATTCCGCGACGTCCTCACCGGGGCGAAATACCGGGTGCTGCTGCTGAGCTGCATCCATCATCGAGAGCCTGGTGTTGATCTCTTCGATGTCCTTGCGCGACCAGCCCACACTGCTGATTTCTATTTCACCGCTCCGGTTGATGAGAAAAATGCTGGGCACGTTCGTGAGCTTGTAGGCGTTGGAAACGACGTAGCGCGCGGGATCGTCGAGCGCGATGGGAAAGGTCACACCGTACTTCTTCACGAAGTTGGCGGTGTCGGCCGCATTGTCCTGAGAGATGCCGATAAACGTCACGGCCTCGGTCTTATGCACCTGCCACAACCGTTCCAAATAGGGAAACGCATACTGGCACACAGGACAACTAACCTTGAAAAAGGCCAGGACTGCAGGTCCGTCGGCTAACACTTTGGAGAGAATTAATGACTTTCCAGCAGTACTGGTCAGCGCAAATTCTGGAGCTCGGATACCACATGCAATCGCCATTTCTCTTCCCCTGGAGTGACTCCGAATCGAAATCTCGCTCTATTCGATTTTAAGCAAGTAGCGTTAGCTTCCGCAAAATCTTGCGCGTCAAACCGGTCAGTGGCAACGCGCCTAACTGCGCCACTGGCGTCCACTTCAGCGATCTGCTGCGTTCAGGCGTTCCGGATACGAAAACCTCGACAGTCCAGTCCGTCGTTGTGATCGAATGTTTGACTTTCAGTGTTGCGGGAAGCCTCGGAGCAGACCTGAGCACTGGGAGTTCCCACATTGCGGGCATGAGACTCTCTCGTTCCGACCTGCGGCGAAGCAGAAGCAGGTTGCGTCGGAGCCGCAGTAACAACAGCGCAGTCCGTTGTTGCCGCTGTTCGCGACGTAGCGTGCGCTGAAGAGACCGACTCTCTGAAGCGCAATGGCCGCTGACTGGACAGCTCTTACAGAAGGGAGCTGTTGGCGTGCAGACCGTCGCGCCTAGTTCCATCATCGCCTGATTAAAATCGCCCGGATTTTCCGGATCGAGCAATTCCTGCGCAGCGGTCCAGAGCCGCTGACCTGAGAGTTCGGCGCGCGTCATCCGGTTCAGCACGCGTTCAACATTTCCGTCCACCACAGCAACGGGCTCGCCGAATGCAATGCTGGCAATCGCGTTCGCCGTGTAGCGCCCAATGCCGGGTAACTGCCCAAGTTCGAGTGAAGTCTGTGGCAGGCGCCCATCGCGTTGTCTGACGAGCTCCTGGGCAGCACGGTGCAACATGCGCGCACGCCGGTAATAGCCGAGGCCGCTCCAAGCCGCTAGTACCTCCGCTTCAGTTGCGGAAGCGAGGTCACGAACTGTCGGAAACCGTTTCAGGAATTTCCGGTAGTGTTCCAGAACGGCGGCTACCCGAGTCTGCTGCAGCATGATCTCCGAAACCCAAATGCGATATGGGTTTCGGGTCTTTCGCCATGGCAAACCGCGTCGATTCGCACCATACCAGGAGAGAATTTGCCGACGGAATGCTTGCAACTGTTTTGAATTATTGAGCAGGCTAGCAGCGGGCACGTTGAGCGGGATTCTATTTCATTCGTCAGAACCGAGGAAATCCATTTTCTTGGGCGTTAGGTCACATTCCCGCGCAAAACATCCGCCGTCGTGGGAACGCGCACTCCCCGCGCCTGTGACTCGACACCATCGTCAATCCGGTCGCCCTCGCCTGGCGCCAGGAAGAGGTTCTGTTCGAGTCCGTGTTGTTTCGTGTAGAGGTCGAAGTAGCGACCACCGAGCGCGTAGAGCTGTTCGTGCGTTCCGCGTTCGATAATCTCACCATTTTCGATAACCAGAATCTGATCGGCGCGGCGGATCGTGCTCAGGCGGTGAGCGATGACGAACGTCGTGCGTCCGCGCATGAGAAACGACAGACCTTCCTGAATCAGCGCCTCAGATTCGGAGTCGAGGCTTGAAGTGGCTTCGTCAAGGATAAGAATTCGCGGATCAGCCAGGATTGCGCGAGCGATCGAGATGCGCTGGCGCTGTCCTCCAGAAAGCTTTACTCCGCGTTCTCCGACTACCGTGTCGTATCCCTTTTCGAAGCGCTCAGCGAATTCATCGACGCGCGCGATCCGGCAAGCGCGGAGGATTTCCTCTTCGGTTGCCCACGGCCGCGAGAAGGCCACGTTCTCGCGAATGGTTCCGTCGAACAAAAACGATTCCTGCAGCACCACGCCAAGCTGCGTGCGATAGGAATCGAGGCGAACTGTGCTCAGGTCGATGCCATCGACGAGGATGCGTCCGCTCTGCGGCTTGTAGAAGGCTGCGAGCAAGCCGATGATTGTGGACTTTCCCGATCCCGATGGACCGACCAGAGCCGTCACCGTTCCTGGCAACGATTGAAATGAAATTCCGTGCAACACCTCTTTGCTCTGCTCATAGGCAAAGCTGACGTCCTCGAATTCGATTGTGCCAGTGATCTCGGGAAGCGTGACCGTCCGCTGCGGATCAACATCTTCTGGTGATTCATCTAGAACTTCACGCACACGCTCCAAACCAGCCATGGCTTCCGTGATCTGCGTTCCAATGTTCACCACCTGGAGCACTGGAGCAATCAGAAATCCCATGAACATCGTGTACGTGAAGAATCCGCCAAGCGTGAGCGTGCCGGCGATGATTTGCCTTGCGCCCAGGTACATCACCACGGCGCCGACTATTCCAAGCAAAACTGTGGAAGAGAGACTCATGACCGAGGTAGCGGTGAGGGTGCGCAGAACGTTGTTCAGAAGACGCTGCACGCCGCCGGAAAACACTTCGTGCTCGCGGTCTTCGGCGTGATAACCCTTGATGACTCGGACTCCGCCGAGGGATTCCGTCAATCGTCCGCTCACTTCTGCATAGATCTTGCTGCGCTCGCGAAAGATCGGGCGAATCGTGCCGAACGCCTTCTTTAATGCGAAGCCGAATACTGCAATACACACGAACGCGATCATCGTCATGCTGACGCTAATGCGAATCAGAACGACAAAGGCGAGGACCGCAGTAAGCAATCCGCCGAGAAAGTCAACCAGTCCCGTGCCAATCAGGTTGCGAATACCTTCTACATCCGAAAGAATGCGCGCAACCATCGTTCCCGTTTTGGTTGCGTCGTAGTAGGCAATCGGGAGGCGTCCGACGTGCTCCTGAATCTGGCGGCGCATGTCTGCAATGAGCCGCTGCGCAGCTTTCGATAGGAGTTGAGTGAGTGAGAACGATGTGACGCCCTGAATGATCGTTGCGGCAATCACGGCAATCAAAATTTGATGAAGCCGCCAAGTGTGCTTCTTCAGGATAACGTCATCAACGAGGAACTTGGTCGATGCCGGCAGCACCAGTCCGGCAACGCGATTGATCGCCATCAATACCAGTCCAACGGCCATCAGGCCTTTGCGCGGACGTATAAGCGACCACAGTTCGGGTAAAGCTCCCCTGATCTGCTGAATGGCAGGGGGCTTCGGCTTGACCTGAACTGCCGCTGTAGCCATTCCGATAGGGTACAAGGGAAAGATTGCGATGAACAGCTACCCAATCAGGCAGTCCTTGACAAGTTTATGCCAATTAGCTAAGCTTGTTAGCTAATGTACACCGTTCATGAGGCGAAAACGAACCTTTCTCGCTTGCTCGAAGAGGCCGAAAGCGGAAAAGAGGTAATTATCGCGAGAGGCAAAACACCGGTCGCGAAGCTTGTCCCAATTGGCCAACGGAACCGGAAACGCGTGCCTGGCAAATACAAGGGTCTGATTAAGATCCATCCTTCATATTTCAAGCCAATGACGAAGGAGGAATTGAAGGACTGGGGAATCGAGTGAAATGCCTGCTCGATTCGCATGTTCTGCTATGGTGGCTGCAGAATGATCCGGCGCTCTCCAGCAAAGCTCTTCGAGCCATTTCCTCTGCCGACAACGAGATCTTCATTTCTGCGGCCACTGCCTGGGAATTAGCCATCAAGAATCATTCCGGTAAATTGGAAATTCCTAAGTTGCTGGATGGACTGGAAAGCAAACTGACCGAGGAAGGGTTCCTTACTCTAACAATTTCAATGCGGCACGCTCTTCATGCCGGCGCTCTTCCCAGTCACCATAGAGATCCATTCGACCGTATGCTCATCGCGCAAGCGCAAGTTGAGGATTTGTCACTTATCAGCAATGATTCGATGTTCGACCACTATGGTGTTCGCCGAATTTGGTAACGCCTGCCAGGTGAAATCAACGCCAGGTTTGGCCTGATACTCGTTTTGGTGAAACTGGTCGTTTTTCTTACTCCGTATTAAAACTGAGAATTTACGAGTTTGAGCCCGCGCGTGCGGTCACCACGGGCAGTCAACAGCGTGCTGAATGATCTTGTCGAAGCTCCGTTTCTTACCTGTCTTCCTCGTTGCAATCTGTTTACCCGCATTTTCTGCCGAACCTGCATCGCCAATCGCATCTTCCCGTATCGGGCTGGAGAAGAACTGGCACATTCAGTCTGGCTGCAAATTGAGCCAAGGCGGCGATGCCTTGTCTCGCGCTGCCTACAACGATCAGAGCTGGCTCGCGACGACAGTGCCGCATACGGTCGAGGGAGCGCAGGTGGATGCGAAGCTTTTCCCCGATCCTTTCTATGCGATGAACCTGCGTGCCATTCCGGGAACGACTTATCCCATCGGCAAAATCTTTACCAATCTGCCGATGGACGAAGACAGTCCATACAAATGCTCCTGGTGGTATCGAACCGAGTTTCGCCTTCCAGTCGAGCTGAAGGGCAAGAACATTTGGCTCAACTTCGATGGCATCAACTATCGCGCGAATGTCTGGGTCAACGGACAGCAGATCGCAAAATCAGACGACGTCGCAGGCGCCTACCGCACTTATTCTTTCAATATCAAAAATATCGCCCGACCCGGAGCGGAGAATGCCCTTGCGGTCGAGGTGTCAGCTCAGACCGAGACCGATTTGGGAATCAATTTCGTTGACTGGAATCCCATGCCCGCCGACAAACTCATGGGCCTATGGCGTCCCGTGTACATCACCTCCAGTGGGCCGGTTTCCGTCCGCTATCCGGCAGTGGCAACTCATTTCCCTGACGACACGCTTGAAACCGCGGATCTTACGGTCATGGGCGAGTTGCAAAATGGGACTGAACAGGAGACGACCGGAACAGTTGAGGCAATGCTGGAAGACATCGGCACTGTGGAGCAGAAGCTCACGCTGGCGGCGGGCGAGCACAAGACTGTCATCTTTGATCCCGCACAGTATCCGCAGCTACACGTGAAAAGTCCCAAGCTGTGGTGGCCGTACCCGCATGGGCCTCAGAACCTTTACACCATCCAGATGCGGTTTCGCACAGATGATGGCATCTCCGATTCAGCCACGGCCAAGTTTGGCATTCGCGAGATCACCGCAGACAAGAACCAAAACGGCTACGAATTGTTCCACATCAATCACAAGAACATTTTGATTCGCGGCGGCGGATGGGCTCCGGACATGTTCCTGCGCGTCAATCCCGAGCGCATGGAGAACGAGTTCCGTTACGTTCGCGATCTCCGGCTGAACGCTATTCGCCTCGAAGGCAAGCTCGAGACCGACGAGTTCTTCGACCTGGCGGACCGATATGGGATTCTCATTATGGCCGGATGGTGCTGCTGCGATCACTGGGAGCATTGGGATAAGTGGCAGCCTGCCGACCATGAGATTGCGAAGGCATCGCTCGCCAGCCAGATTCAGCGCCTGCGCAGTCATCCCAGCATGCTGGTCTGGCTGAACGGCAGCGACAACCCGCCGCCTGAAGACGTTGAAACCGACTACATATCAATTCTGCAGGAGTATCACTGGCCGAGTCCTTTTCTCTCTTCCGCAAGCGCAACTCCGACAACGGTGACCGGCCCGAGCGGCGTGAAAATGTCCGGACCGTATGACTATGTGCCTCCTTCTTATTGGCTCGTCGATCCGGGCCACTGGGGCGGGGCTTACGGTTTCAACACTGAGACCAGCCCCGGACCTGCTCCGCCGCTGCTAAGCTCCCTGCAGAAGTTCATTCCCAAAACGAACCTTTGGCCGCACGATGATGTTTGGAATTTTCACGCCGGGTTGGGCAACTTCAAGCAGACCAACCTTTTTGACAACGCGATGTCCGTCACGTACGGGCCGCCGACTTCTCTGCTCGATTACGAGAAGAAAGCCCAGGCCATGACCTACGACGGCGAACGTGCAATGTTCGAGGCCTACGCGCGAAACAAGTACAACTCGACGGGTGTCATTCAGTGGATGTTGAACAACGCGTGGCCGTCGGTGATCTGGCATCTGTACGACTACTATCTGCTGCCCGCCGGCGGCTACTTCGGCGCCAAGAAGGCCAACGAATATGTGCATGCGCAGTATTCATATGACGACCGTTCAGCGGTCGTCGTAAACAGTCTTTATCAGCCGCAGAAGGGACTTAAGCTGCGCGTTCGCGTCTTCGATCTGAATTCAAAACAAAGGTTCTCTGACGCGAAAGAGATCGATGTCGATGCTGACAGCCTGGCTCGCGTGCTCACGATTCCCGATATGGGCGAATTGAATTCGCCTTACTTCGTGCGTCTCGATCTCGCCGACTCTGCCGGCAAAACCGTCAGCACAAATTTTTACTGGATTCCGCAACAGTTGGCTGAGTTCGATTGGGAGAAGAGCACTTTTTTCACGACTCCCGCCAAGTATGCAGATATGACGGCTCTGGCCGCGCTGCCGCCGGCTACTGTCGAATGGAGCAGCCAAACAGAGCACCGGGGAGAAGACGACATCGTTCACGTCACTTTGCGCAATCCGGGCAAGAACATTGCTTTCCTGGTTCGCACAGACTTAGCCCGAGGCAGGACCGGAGATGATATTGCCCCAGTGCTTTGGGACGACAACTATGTTTCTCTGCTGCCAGGTGAATCCCGCGTGATCTCAGCAACGATCCGCACGCGCGATTTAGCAGGAGCGGTGCCGGTGGTGAAAGTGACTGGCTGGAACGTGAAAGCGTCCGTTCCCTAACGTTCTCATGAGCAACAGCCCTGCAACCGCACCGACCCCACCCAGCGCTCCGCATCTACGGCGCGTGCTTACGTTGTGGGATCTCGTCTTTTACGGGATCGTCCTCATCCAGCCAATCGCGCCGGTGCCGCTCTACGGCGTCGCTCAGAAGCTCTCAAACGGGCACTTTGCCACCATCATCCTGATCGCGATGTTCGCGATGATGATCACCGCCGTCAGCTATGGCCGTATGGCAGCTCTCTATCCGGCGGCGGGCTCGGCTTACACCTATGTGGGCCGCGGACTGAATCCCCATTTGGGATTCCTTGCGGGCTGGGCGATGTTCCTCGACTATCTGCTTCAACCCCTCATCAATACAGTGTGGATTTCGACTGCGCTGCACGAGCGCTATGTCAAGTCAGTACCATTCTTCGCCTGGGCGGCGATTATCGCTGGAATTATTACGGTTTTGAATCTGCGCGGAATTCGCTCGTCGGCGCGTGCAAACAAAGTCCTGCTCTTTCTGATGTTCGTCGTCATCGGGTTTTTCATTGTGCTGGCGATCCGGTTCCTCTTTGGCGAGCAGGGATTGGCAGGCATGTTCTCCACTCGGCCATTCTACGATCCGAAGACCTTCGATTCGCACCGCATCTGGAGCGCAACCTCGTTCGCTGCGCTTACCTATATCGGCTTCGACGGAGTCACTACACTTGCCGAAGACGTGGAGAATCCGAAGCGCAACGTCCTGCTCGCGACTGTGCTGGTATGCGCATTCACGGGTATCTTTGGAGGGTTGCTCGTTTATCTCGCGCAGATGGTTTGGCCGGACTGGCACACGTTTTCCAATTTGGAAACCGCGTTCATGGACGTTTGTCAGCGCGTCGGAGGCGTGGTGCTCTTCAACGCCATGGGAGCGATTCTGGTACTGGCAGCCTTCGGCAGCGGCTTGACAGGAGGGCTCGGCGCGGCGCGTCTGCTCTTTGGAATGGGACGAGACAATGTTCTGCCTCGTCGTATTTTTGGATACCTGAGTCCGGGAAGCAGCACGCCGACGTACAACATTCTGATCATCGGCGGCCTGACGTTTGTTGGCGCAGTGCTGCTCAACTCCATCGGCAACGCCTATGAGCACGCCGGCGAGCTTCTCAATTTCGGCGCATTTCTCGCCTTCATGGGAGTGAACTTCGCAACCTTCTGGCAGTTCGCCGTGCACCGGCGGAGCACGGAACGGCGACGGCTCCTCGCGGACATCGTGCTGCCGCTGGGCGGCTTCGCCTTCTGCGGACTGATCTGGTGGAACCTGAACACGCTGGCGAAAGTAGTCGGCGGCATTTGGTTCCTGATTGGACTCATCTACGTCGGCGTTACCACGCGAGGATTCCGCCACGCTCCGGCGATGATTGACTTCAGCGAATCGTAAGTCCCCGAGCGTCCCTCGGACGCATCCGTTTCATTTAGGGATTCGGAGCGCCTCCTCCCAACACAACAATTTACAATTTAGGACTTCGACGAAGGAGCGAGTGTCGTGAAATATCGCAAGCTGGGGCGTACGGGTTTCGAAGTAAGTGAGATCGGACACGGTCTTTGGGGCATGAGTGGCTGGAGCGGATCGGAAGACCGTCAATCGCTCGATGCCCTCCAGCTTTCCACCGACTTCGGCTGCAACTTCTTCGACACCGCCTGGGCCTACGGCGAAGGACACAGCGACGAACTGATCGGCAAAATTGTCAAGCAGAATCCGGGAAAGCGGCTCTACGTAGCCTCCAAAGTGCCGCCGAAAAATCGAAAATGGCCCGCTTCGAGCGAGTATGCCTATAAGGACGTGTTTCCTCGCCAGCACGTTGTCGATCACGCGGAGAAGATTCGCAAGGCTCTCGGTGTTGAGACCATCGACCTGCTGCAGTTCCACGTTTGGGACGATACCTGGACCGACAAACCGGAATTTCGCTCCACAGTTGAAGAGCTGAAGAAGAACAATTTGATTTCCCATTTCGGACTTAGCCTCAATCGCTGGGAGCCCGAGAATGGGCTGAAAGCTCTGCGCACGGGGCTGGTCGATTCCGTGCAGGTGATCTACAACATCTTCGATCAAGCGCCCGAGGACGAACTCTTCCCGGCATGTCGCGAGCTGAACATCGGAGTCATCGCCCGCGTTCCGCTCGATGAAGGATCTCTTGGAGGCAAGATGACGCTCGAAACGAGGTTCCCGGCCGGCGATTGGCGCTCCAGTTACTTCGGGCCTGAGAATCTGCCTGCCACGATCGAACGCGTAGAGCGGCTCAAGCAACTATTGCCGCCCGGAATGTCGCTTCCCGAAATGGCGTTCCGCTTCATTCTTTCGCATCCTGTAGTGAGCACAACGATTCCCGGAATGCGCAAGCCGGAGCACGTGCGGCAGAACATCAGCTACAGCGACAAAGGGCCGCTCTCGCGCGACCTGCTGCAGGAGCTGCGTCAGCATCGCTGGGACCGCAGGCCGAAGAAGTGGGCCGCATAACGAGCTGGTTGGGACTGGCGCTCGGCTCCGTAATTTATTCCTAACTTTGAATAGAATTTTGGGGAGAGCGGGCAAATGGCTATACGCGTCCAAATATCGCTGCTGGTCGCATTGATTTTCCTCTGTACAGTATCTGCACTGGCTCAAAGCTCGAAGCCGCAGCATGCGCACATCTCCCTGATCGCCGGCCCACGCGAATCTTCGGACACGCAATGGCTAGGGCTTCGTTTCCAACTCGATCCTGGGTGGCACATCTACTGGACCAATCCCGGCGACTCCGGCGAGCCGCCGAAGGTGACGTGGCATTTGCCTTCCGGCTTTCAAGCAGGTGACTTGCAGTTCCCTGCCCCGCACCGCATCGCCGACCATGGCATGACCGACTATGGATACGAGGGGGAAGCTGTATTGCTTTCTAAGCTCACCGTTTCTGCCGGTGCAACCTCCAATCATCCGGAGATTTCCGCAGACGTGAGATATCTCGTCTGCCGTGAAGTGTGCATTCCCGGAAAGGATCACGTGTCGCTGAACCTTGCCGATCAATCGGCCAGAAATAGGTCCCTGCTTCAGGCCGCCCAGGCGCGACTGCCCGAGAACTTGCCTCGCGGCGTACACGCACGGGCAGCAGCAGGAGCCGACGCGATCCTGCTTTCCGTCGGACCAATTTCTCGGGTGGGACAGATTACTGATTTCATCCCCTCCGACGCGCAGGTCATCGACAACTCGGCAAAACCTCAGATCACAAAATCCGGAGTCACGGCACAGATAAGACTGAAGAAATCAGAGCAGCTCGATCATGCCGTTTCAGAGCTGCGCGGCCTGCTTATCACGAACGACAAGGCCTACAATATCGTTGTGCCGGTCACGGCAACCAAGAGTTCTCAGAAGACCTCGGCTCCAAAGAAAAGTTAAGGAGTGCATCTGTTATGAAGAGAACACGTATCTTCCTTCCCGTTTTAGCACTATTCGCCCTCTCTGCATTTGCAGTAAAGGTGGGCGATCAGGCTCCGGACTTTACCGGAACCGACAGCCACGGACAAACCCATAAGCTCTCGGACTATCGCGGAAAGTTCGTAGTTCTGGAATGGCACAACAATGGCTGTCCATTCACAAAGAAGCACTACGAGAGCGGCAACATGCAGCGTCTGCAGAAAGAATGGACCGATAAAGGCGTGATCTGGCTAACCGTGATCTCCTCTTCTCCGGGTTCGCAAGGATACGTCACTGCCGACCAGGAAAATGAATATCTGGAGAAGATGCACGCGGTTCCGACTGCCGCATTGCTCGATCCAAAAGGGGAAATCGGTCATCTCTACGGCGCCAAGACTACGCCCCACATGTTCGTGATCAACCCGCAGGGCCAGATCATCTACAACGGAGCGATCGACGACAAGGCAACCACCGATCCTTCCGATGTAAACGGCGCAAACAACTATGTGTCGGATGCACTGCAGGAAGCGATGTCCGGCAAGGCGGTAGCGGTCGCAACTACGCGTCCGTATGGATGCTCAGTGAAATACGCCGACTAGGCAGGTCGTCGTACCAGGACGTTCGGCTTCGGCAGTCCGTCCCTTGCCTTCTCTACTATTGTTTTGCGGGTGATGCGCTGAGCTGCTCAAGTTGTTTCAGCTTTTCGCGCACGCTCTGCGAGTTCGGGGCGTTCGGCGCCAGTGCAAGATAAGCCTTGGCCTGCTCGGCTGCGCCGGCAAAGTCCTGCTTGCGGGCGAGAATGTCCCCGAGGTACAGCGCCGCTACGGGACGCCGATGTTCGCTGTCCAGCGAGATGAATTTGCGCATGCTTCGCTCGGCGTCGTCCATGTTGCCGAGGTTGTAGTTGGCTACGCCACCGAAGAAATACGCTTCGGGATAGGCGAGGGGCGCAAGCCGGTTCACCTGATTGCTGAGCCGGACGGTCTCCTTCCAATTCTGCTGATTCGCCGCGATCATGGCGAGGCCGAAGTAGGGCTTGGCATATTGCGGGTCGGCATTGATGGCTTGTTGGTAGTCGTTCGAAGCCTGATCGATCTGCTTGTTGTCCTGATGGATCATTCCCAAAAGAGCCCACGCGGCGGCAAACTTCGGATACTCCTGCACTGCCTTTGTCAATTCCTTCTCGGCATCTTTCAGGTTGTTTTTGGTTACGTCCTTCTGCGCTTTCTCGTAAGCTTTGCGCGCGTTGTTGGGCGCCTGCATGGTAGTCAAGCTGATGGTTGTTCCTTCGCCGCCGCCGAGACGCTGCAGTGTGATCGTATCCATGCGAATCTCGCCGAAGGCGCCCTCGACGCGAATCATCGCCGTGCTCGACTGGAACCCGGGCAGCATGGCGCGAACCTCGCAGCCGATGAGATCGCGCGGATTCACTCCGCCCATTCCCATTCCCGCAGGATTCCCAAATCCGGAACCGTTGTTGATGCCGCCAAGGCCGCTGCTGACGTTGCTGCTTTCGGAAACGTCCTGCATCTCAAAGTTCTGGCCGAGTTGAATTTGGTAGCGCCCCTTGGAGTCTGTGTATCCCTCTTTGTGCGCGGCGCCTCCGCAGACGCGCTCGATGGCCACCGGTTCGGGCGGAGGCGTACCGTCCTGCATGACCACGGCACCGGAAATGTAGAGGATCTGGCGCTGCGTACTCGGATTGGGAAAGTTTGTTCCCGGAGAGGGAATACTCGGCTGCACGCTCGGAGCCGGGGTTCGTCCGCCGCTTGTGGGCGCACTGCTGCTGCTGCCTCCGGAACTGCGCTGAGCCGCAGCGGACACGCACATCATGGCAGCCATAACAGAACTTATCGAAACGATACGAATGGAGCTTTTCATACGCCGTGCTCCTTCAAAAAAAGATTCGGGATCAACTCCGGGCCGTGCAGCCTTATGGTACGCCCCTCCATGCTCGTTGTAGCAACGAAAGTAAAGCTGCGTCGGGACGCAGCGGCCCTTGTAATTCAACCAGAGATGCCGGCCAGAGCTCGTACGTTGCTGTCGTTTCGAACCAGTCAGAGCGAAGCACTCGAGTATTGCGCAAAAGCGAGGATTAACGCCGGGACCTAGCTTTTATGGGCATCGAGAAAGCGGGCAGATGAGCACCGTCTGCTATAATTTTTGTGTCTCCGCTGTTCTTTCCTCGCGCAATTTCCGCGCCCTTAGCTCAGTTGGATAGAGCGTCTGACTACGAATCAGAAGGTCGGGAGTTCGAATCTCTCAGGGCGCGCCATTTCTTTTTTAGCTCCGATCCAACTGCTTGCGATCTTTTCGTAGTACGCGCGCTCAAATCACGCCTCAACGGGGGATTGCTCCCGAATGACAGCCGGGAGTTATTCAGAACCGAATTCGGGATGGATCCAACTGTTGACATACATATGTCTAGCATAATATGCTTTGACATATGAGAACCACCGTACGCCTAGATCCGGCCCTCATGGCCAGGGCGAAGAAGGAGAGCGCCCGCACTGGCGAGACGCTTACGGCTATGATCGAACGAGGACTTCGCCTTCTTCTTGCCAATCCGCATCAGAGCCATCCCCGTGAGATCATTCGCATTCCTGTATCGCGGGCGACCGGTGGTCTGCGTACCGGAGTGAATCTGGATGACTCGGCCGCTACTCTAGACATTATGGAAGACCGCGAGTGATTCTTCCCGATGTCAACGTCTTGCTATACGCGTTTCGCAGGGATTCTCCGGCTCATGCCGCTTACCGCCAGTGGCTGGAAGCGCTGGTCAACGCCCCGGCGGCGTACGGTATCTCGCCTCAGGTGCTTGCTTCTCTGGTACGCATCAGTACACATCGGCGCATCTACGTTCAACCTAGCACGTTTGATGAGGCGATCAAGTTCTGCCAAGTCTTGCTGACGCCGAACACGTGCACGGTCATAAACCCAGGAGATCGGCACTGGGACATCTTCGTGGACCTCTGTGCCAAGTCGGGGGCCACAGGAAATCTTATCCAGGACGCCTGGTTCGCTGCTCTTGCAATCGAGTCTGGATGCGAGTGGATGACGACAGATCACGATTACAGTCGGTTCCCAGGGCTCCGCTGGCGCACACCGCTGTAGTTTTCTTCCTAAACAAAAGTTCGAAGATTATCCAGAATATCTTGTTGCGTGAGGTAGCGAGTCACTGGGCCAGGCGCCGCAGCAGGTCGGAATGATCACGAATGAATTCATCGACGGCTGCACGGACGTCCGCCCCGGAGCGGGAATGCTCCTTCTGTTGCAGGTAGCGGATAAAGGCGTCCACGGCGCTTTGCTGTTCCGGTGAGAGGGAAGTCAGCAGCTCCGTAAGTCTCTTTTGTGAGGGTCCTGGCATTGGATAGTTCCCTGACGATTGTATTCACACTTGAGGCGTAAGGGCCAGAGTTCTAGGATCGCCTCTCATGCCGCGCCATTTCTCGGCCAAGGTTTCTTGCTTGTCCCCTCTCGCTGCCATCGGCCACTCATGAGGTTTGCTGCGCGTCCGGCTTTCTAGGCTTGCGCTGATCGCCTTCCGCAGTGCAGAGTCTTTTCATGGGCACACCCTACACCGAGGGTATTGACGAATATCTGCGCAAGCGGCTTATGCCGGTTGAGGGTGCGATCCCGCATCTTCCGGGGATTGAGATGTATGGAAACTCCGTGCCCGTTGGGACGGTCGGCGGCGATCTCTTCGAGTACATCAACTTCCAGCAGCGATACGATCTCGACGCTCGCATTCGCCAGGCGCAGAAGCGAGCCAAAGAATTTCTCGAACCGCTCCCGCCCGGAACGGTGCCGCGCAATTCAGTGGACGACCATGTGCAGTGGCTGAAATCCCGACCGGACTACAAGCCCGAATTGGAAACCGAGTACCGGCGCGCCCGCAGCTCGGAAGAAGTGCGAATTGCCGAGAATCTGCGCGAGCTCTACAACATGGCCGGCGTTTTGCTGGTCGATGCCCAGGGCCACGGGCTGATCTCGGCGAAGATCGCCTCCACCGTCCACGACACCTTCCACGCGTTCATGCTCGCCGAACTCGATCAGCATGGAAAAACCACGCCTGCCCTCTTCGAGAACATCAATCTGCGGCTGGCGCACTCGGTAACAGCTCGTAACGCGCTCGGCAGAACCGAGAAGGATTACGCTCGCGAGATCGCGACCATGCTGTACGGAGAAGTACATCCATACGGATACTTCCGGTTCGTGAATTTCGGCCATCCGCCACCGCTGGTCTTCTCCGCCGAATTCCGCCGATTCGTAGAAATCGGCAAAGACCGCATGGTGCAATTTCTGCCACTGGGTCTGCAGATTCCCGAGGACCATCCCGATCGCAATAAGTATTTCTCCATGCAACTGAGACCGAGAGGAGCGAGTTCATCCGACGTAGCCGAGATCACGCTCATGAGTCCGGGAGACATCCTCTTTCTCTACACCGACGGCGTGTACGACGGAAACGACGAAGAAGAGTTCCGCCACCTCGAATCGGTCATGCGCGAGCACTACTGGAAGTCGGCAAGAGACATCTGCAACGCACTGTTAGCTCACGCAACCAGAGACGACGATCGCCTTCGCCAGATCGGAGAAGAAGACCGCATCGACGACAAAACCGTTTTCATCATTAAACGGAGCTGAACGGGCGTTCGGGTTGGCTGACAGGGTACGGCAAGGAACGGTATATACGCCCGAGCAATCCAAAACAAAAGATCCTTACCACTGCGCTCAACCGCATTGCGGAAGCGGGCGATATTCTGTGTAGCGTAAGAGCCCCAGTCGGACGGCTCAATGTCACGCTGCAAAAAGTCGTGATTGGCCGGGGCCTTGCAGCCATACGGAGCTGCTCAGGGAATTAGGCATTTTTGTTTCATCAGCTGCGAAGTTATTTTTTCAAAAGGACCTCATAGGCTCAGGGGCGATTTTCGCATCAGTTACCCGGAAGGAATTTGGGGATCAACAGTTTCTTACGCCGCCCCCGTCGCTGATCCAGTCGTTTGAAGAATTCTCAACACCGATCGACGAACAATTGAAAACTTTGTTTGTGCAAAATCAAAAACTGCGAGCCGCCCGCGATCTTCTCTTACCGCGCTTAATGAGCGGTGAGATTGCGGTGTGAGTAGAGGCGCAGCGCGCCGGCAGAATTTAGCCCGCGGTGCCAACCGTGGGTTTGCGAAACACCCACACAATTTGTTTTTCCCGAGTCCCGGAGGGACGGCACGTTGGATGCGGCAACGATGGGTGCCGTCCCTCCGGGACTCGGTTGTTTCTGGAAATCCCATCCCACGGCTCGCGCCGTGGGCTAAATTCTACCGGCGCGCTGCGCCTTACTCCGCACACGGCTGGCGCCTTGGGCCAACATCTGACGCCGCGTACACTTCTCACGTCTATCCGAATACATATCTTGGGTCGTAATCTACGCCGTATTTCTTCAACAACGCGATGAATTCCTGTTCGAAATTGCGGCGCTTGTGGTGCTCGGGTTGCCGCTGAATGTAATTGATCACCGTGTTCACTTGCGAGGAGCTTACGCTGAATGCTCCATAGCCAGTCTGCCAGCCAAAGCGAATGCCGTTTTCATTCATCCAGCGCGAGGTGTTGGCCTTGAGCTTTCGCATGACGGTGGCCAGGGCGAGCGTTGCGGGTAAGGCGAACAGCACATGTGCGTGATTTTCAACGCCGCCGATGGAGATCGTGCGCACGCCGTCGTTTTGTGCCGTGGCGCTCATGTGGGCCCAGAGTCGATGCTGCATATTCTGCGGGATGAGGTTTTCACGTTCCTTGGTGCTGAAGACGCCATGAACAAGGATCTGGGAATAGGAATGACTCACGGGTAGAGTCCCTCCGGGATTTGGGATTTTTGGGGGAGGACATTGTACATATCCGCGACATTGCGGTGTGAACCACGGCGTGAGAGGCGGATCGCGTAGAGATTCGATCTATCCATGGGGAGATGGGCGGTTCTCGCCAACAGACAACGACTTTCATCGAGTCGAAGACTTAGAGCACGACCTCGGAAGATTTCCGGTTTACGAGAAGGCTCGCGTGCTTATCAGTAAAGGCGCCTCAAACTTCCGCTACTTCGGCAACACGAATCCGATCGACTACAGATCGGAGTACACCAGGCTGAGCAGAATCGTTGACAATCTCACGCAGGGACACAGGGTGGCGCGAGATTCGGAATTGAGAATAGAGATAGAGGAACTGATTCGTAAGTGCTGGAAGCAGCACTCCGTGCCCCAGCAAGTAAGAACTTTGAAGGCTCATCATTCGTGCCATCCGCACAGCAGTGCGCTGCCCAAAGCAGCCAAGGCGGGCTGCGCTTCCTAAGCTGGTTGCGATGAGGCGATTTCCGCATCGGTTCGCCAGAAACGACTCTCAGCTCGGCAACTCGTGCAACGCCGCGGATTGAACGACACCATCCAGAAAAGCGGTCCGACACAGTCACAATATGTGACAGAAATTCGCTGCAGCTTCCCTGATGCGATCTTGCGGATTTTCGTTGGGGCTTTGTAAGGGATTGAGCCAAATCGGGTTAGAGACTAATTCCCTGGTATCCCTGTAAGTTCCCTGCCTCCGGGCGAATTTTTGTGTTTTTGGGCATAAATCGTGGATTTTCCGGGTCAACGTTGCAGATTCGCTGTTTTTTTCGCTGTTCGGTAAAACAAGCTGCCAGGACGGGCTGTTACTAGCCGCTGCAAGAGAAATCTCAGTCGTCCGGCTGGAAGCCGGACTCGAATTCTTTTTTTCAGCTCACCCACCATTCCGCTTCGCTCCATGGTGGGCTACTTTCATGCATCCCGCGAAATGCGCGGGACTTTGCTGTCGCTATGCACGGCTCAAAATTGCCTATTAGCGCATGTTACGATGGATTTACTGCAGATTTTTGGGCGGTTAGCTCAGTTGGTTAGAGCGCCTGCTTCACACGCAGGAGGTCGTAGGTTCGAGTCCTACACCGCCCACCACTCTTCTCTACGTCATTTTTGCCGCGCACCCTTCCCCATCATCGTTCCTCTTCGCTGGCTGTGGACCTCTGCTGGGCTTTTTCATCTTCGGTTAACGGATCGTTTACTTCTAGCAGCCCTCTGGGAAGCCGCATTTCGAGGAGCTTCTTCGATGCGTTGAAGCGGACGATGAATTCTTCCGCGAAGGGGATTTCGAGCTCTGTGCCTGCGTTATCGACAATCAACAGCGGAGCCGTGCCTGCGCCTTGCTGAACGTCGTGAATCGTCCCGATATTCCGGTTTTGGGAAACGTCGAAGAGCGTGCTGCCGATCAGGTCGGAGACGTAGGCTGCTCCTGGTTCCAACTCTGACCGTGAATCGGTAGGAATCTGGACCAGCATTCCGGTGAGGGCTTCGGCGGCGGTGATCGAGTCGATGCCGGCGAATTTCAGAACTACGCGGCCTTTGTGCAGCCAGTGATTTTCCAGCTTGTACTCGCGGTGCTCGGGCTTGGGTTCGGAGCTAAGCCAGAGCTGGCGGCGCTCGGAGAATTTTTCTGGGAAGTCGGTGAGGATATCGGCCACGACTTCGCCGTGGCGTCCTTGCGGACGCACGATGCGGGCGATAGTTGTGAATGAATTCGGCTGCGTCAAAAGAATGTGGCTGCCGAAATCTGCGGCTAGGCTCCCGTAGCGGTGGCGCTACCAGGGAGGCCGTCCTCGATGATCTCCAGCGTGTGCCGCTTGTGCAGCTTCATGCTGGCGGCGCCGATGATCGTGCGCAAGGATCGCGCGGTGCGTCCCTGTTTGCCGATCACTTTGCCCAGGTCCCGCTGTGCTACGCGCAGTTCGAGCACAGTGCTTTCCGGACCGGGAATGGATTCAACGGTTACAAGATCGGGCTCATCGACCAAAGCCTTGGCGATCTCCAGCACGAGTTCCCGCACTTCTCCGCCCTGCTCAGTCGGCATATTCGACTCCCCGGTGTGGCCGGCAGCGTCGCCGGTCAGCATCCTCTTTTGAGCACAACACCCCCGCACTTGTTGGATGCTCTCCAGCAAGTCGCAACATGATGAGGGCTCGGGGGACTGGCTACTTCACAAACCAATGACTGCGTACGAATGCTTCAGGCCGCAGTGCTTGCCGGCGCTGCTTTTGATAAAAGCTTGCCAACTCGGTCGGAGACTTGCGCTCCTTTGGAAACCCAATGATCGATGCGTTCGCGCTTCAGATCCACGGTTGCTGGATTGGTGCGCGGATTATAAAGACCGACAACTTCCAGGGCGCGTCCATTGCGCGCACGTTCTTTATCGATAACTACTACGCGATAATACGGCTGCTTGCGCGCACCCATGCGCGCCAAACGAATCATTAACACTGAACTTATTGTCCTTTCCTGCGCAGGCTGTGAGAGTCGCCCGGCGGAACGCAGGCGCAGACAGCCAATTTAAGATTATGTCGTAATTTTAACGATACTGACAAGCACGCGGTAACCTCGCCCAAGTACCAGCTTCAGAAGCCATTACGGCATGGGCGGGTTCAGGACTGGGTCGAGGAGAAGCCCGCGGGCTTCCTCGGCATCGACCGGCTGGTCTGAGGAGTAGAACTCGACTCCGGCTTTGCCCATCCGCATGGAGAGAATGCCGCCTTCCGGTGCTCCGGCGCTCTGATTATTGGTACGCGCAAAATCGTAGCGGACGATGTGGTCGTCGGGATCGGCGACGATGACTACCTCCAGCCCTGAAGCCGAGTTGCTGACCCGGTACTCATTGGCGGAAGGCTGCGAGAAAGAGGCTGAGCCTCCATCTTCATTGAATTGTTCAACATCCGCCTTGAGCTCCTGCCCAAGCCTCTGCCAATGCTGCAGGGCTGCTTCCGCGAATTGGGCGCCGTTATTAATGGGGTTAATGGGATTGGCGGCCATTTACGTGGATGGATGAATGGAACCGGTGCGGTGGATGGCTAGGCCGCGAACTCTTCCTGGATGCCGCCGTTTGTCTGACCGGAATGGGAGCGCGCGGGATCACGGTCGGCCACTTCGATCAGGTTAGCGATTTTGGCTGCCAGCTCCGGTGTGATGGCATTCTTCTCCAGGCGCCAGGTCCAGTTGTCTTCGGGATGAGAGGGGATGTTCATGCGGCAGTCGGCATCGAGGCCGAGCCAGTCCTGCATGGGGATGATGCAGAGGTCGGCGACCGACGTGATGGCTGCTCGCGCGAAGGCCCAGTGGATGCCGTCGTCGTTTGGGTGCAGATAGCTTTCGATCGCGCGCTTCTCTTCGTCGGTTGCACCGGATTTCCACCAGCCTACGGTGGTGTCATTGTCGTGAGTACCCGTGTACACCACCGTGTTCGTTTCATAGCGATGCGGCAGATAAATGTGCGCGCCGGGATTCCCGAATCCGAACTGCAGGATGCGCATGCCCGGCATCTCGAAACTCCGCCGCAGATTATCGACCTCGGGCGTGATGGTGCCCAGGTCTTCGGCGATGAATGGCAGACTTCCAAGAGCATTGCGGAGAGCATGAAAAAGATCGTGCTCCGGTCCCTTCACCCAGCGGCCGCGTACCGCAGTCTCTTCGTGCGCGGGAATTTCCCAATACGCTTCAAAGCCGCGGAAGTGATCGAGACGCACGATGTCGCAGGTTTGTAGCGCCCATTTCATGCGCTGCACCCACCAGTCATAGCCTCGCTGCCGGAGGACATCCCAACGATACAGAGGATTGCCCCAGCGCTGTCCGGTCTCGCTGAAAAAATCGGGAGGCACACCGGAGACGTTGATGGGTTTGCGATCTTCGTCAAGCTGAAAGATGTCGGGATGGCTCCAGACGTCGGCGCTGTCGAGGCTTACGAAGATAGCGACATCGCCGATCAGCTTGATGCCTCTTGCGGTACAGTACTGATGCAGCGAGCGCCACTGCTCGAAGAAGAAGAATTGAATGGCGCGATCGAGCATTAACTCGTGTTCGAGTTCCTTCTTGATGCGCTCGATGGCTGCGTGATCGCGTCGCCGGAATTGGGCGGGCCAGTCGAGCCAGCTCTTCTGATCGTGATGATTGCGAAGAGCTTCGTAGAGAACGTAGTCTTCGAGCCACCATCCGTTGAGCCAGCAGAATTCGTCGAAGCGTTGGCGCGGGCTTCCCGCAGCCCGCTTGAGGAATTGCTCGGCAGCCTTGTTCAGGAGCGGGAGCTTGGTCTGCTGCGCCTTTGCAAAATCGACGTGGCAGGATGTTTTGGAAAGCTGGTCGATATCTCTTTGGTCGATCCATCCGCGCTCGCGCAAACGTTCGAGGCTGATCAGCAGCGGATATCCAGCGAAGGCTGAGGTAGCCGAGTACGGCGAGTTACCAACTCCTGCCGGACTGATAGGAAGCACCTGCCATAGGCGCTGGCGAGATGAGGCGAGGAAATCGGCAAAGCGGTATGCCTCCGGACCCAAGTCGCCGATCTCTCCGTGCGATGGCAGCGAGGTGATATGCAGCAGTGTCCCGCAGGCTCTTTCAAAAGGCATTCCGCTCTCGCAAACAACGTGTGATGAAGAAACGAAAATAAAAAGCTGCCCAGCGCGGCTGGGCAGCCATGATACGAATGCGATGTTGCTAGCTGCCGGCCGGGAGGCGCGCACCAGGCTGGTTCGCCTCTTGCTCTTCCTTGTTGTACTTGATGCGCCCGTCTTTCTCCATCGATTGGACAAGATTGCTGGCAAAGAGGTTGAATGCTTCGCCTCGCTTCTGCTCCAGCGTGCGTTCGCGGGCCGCATCTTTATTCTTTGCGAATTCCTCGGCTGAGGGTTCCTGCTGATCGAGAACCTGCAGCACAGCGCCGTCGTTCTCGGCCATGATCGGGCCGCTGATCTGGTTCTTCTCCAGCGTGAAGGCGACAGAGGCCGGTCCGCTCATCGAGCCGAGATCTGGAACCTGACCTTGCTGCGTGACGAAGTCGCTGGTCTTATATTGGGCTCCTTCTTCCGCAACAGCCTTCTTCAAGTCGTGCAAAGCCTTGGCGCGCTCGGATAGCTCCTGCGTTTTACGCGTCAGCAGCGCCTGTGCCTGCTCGTTACGGAACGCAGTCTCAACCTTCTGCTTCGCCTCTTCGAAGGTCGGCGTCTTGGCCGGCTGATCGTCGAGAACTTCCAGAATCGCGTAGCCATTCGGAGTGTGCGCGAGCACCGGTCCCGATTTGGGCTTGGTCGAGAAGGCTACCTGCATAAAGTCCGGAGCCTGTCCGATTCCCGGCAGCGAGTCGGTGTTGCTGAACCAGTCGGAGGTCTGCACCTTCAGGTTGTGAGCTGCGGCTGCTTTGTCCAGCCCTTCGGTCTTTGCCTGTGATTCCAGCGTTCGTGCGAGCTCGTCGGCAGCTTTCGATTCCTTTTGTTGTTTCACAATAGGAACGATGTCGGCTTTAACTTCCTCGAGCGACTTTGTGTGCGCCGGCTGCTTATCGATCAACTGGATGATGTGGAAGCCGTAGGTGCTCTTTACCAACCCGCTAAGCTGCCCTTTATTCTGCAGCGCGAACGCAGCCTGCTCGAACTCGGGCACCATCGCGCCTTTCTGGAACGGAGGCAGTTCCCCACCCTTCGCCGCGCTTCCCGGATCGTCGGAATTCTTCTTTGCGAGCTCTTCGAAGCTGGCGCCATTTTTGATTTGGTTCAGCAGGCCCTCGGCCTTGGCTCGCGCGGCGTCAAGAGCCTTCTGATCAACTTTCCCGTCCGGTCCAGGAGGCGGGGTCTTCACCAGGATGTGGCGGACATGCACGCGCTCGGGAACCTTGTATTGATCAGCATGCTGGTCGTAGTACTGCTTGATGTCGTCGTCGGTGACTGTGATTCCCGGAATGGTCGAAGCGTTGATGGCGATATAGCGAGCCTTTCGCTTTTCCGGAATGGAATTTACGTATTCCTGCTTGTGCTTGTCGTAATACGCCTTCAGTTCCGTGTCGGTGACCTTTACTTGCTTCGCAACCTGATCATGCGTGAGTACCGCGTAGGCAAACTTCACCTTACGGTTCTGCTTGATGTACTCGTCTTTCACCTGTGATTCAGGAACGGTCACCGGACCTTCGATCATGCCGATCAGTTTCTGGATCAGGAGCTGGTCTTTCACCAGGTTCTCGAAATCGGCCACGCTCATGTGGAACTGCTCGCTGACAAAATTCTCGTAGTTCTGCTCGCCTACGAAATTCCCATTTGGGAACAAATATTGCCCGAATTGCCCCTGGTGAAGAAAATTGCGGACTTCGTCGTCGGAAGCATGCAAGCCCATGCGCCGGGCCTCGGCGATGAGCGCATATTTTGTGATCAACTGATTCGCAGCCTGCGGACGAACGAAGGATGCGTACTCGGCAGGAATGCGCTGCTGGCGCGCCATCTGCTGCGCCGCGCGCTCCACGTCGGCCGAAGTAACGTCGTGACCTGCGACACGGGCGTAAACGCCTTTCCCAGCGGTATTGGTGAGCCCTTCAAAGATTCCGGGAATGAGCGTAATCACCATCATCACCGCAACGATGGTGAGCAGCGCGCCCAGAACGATTTTCTTCGCCTTAGTAGGCGTTTGGAGAAACTTGATCATTGCTTGTGGATAGACTCCAGAGAGGATTGCCGGAAAGCTCGATTATAGCGGAAAGGCGGCTGCTGGCTGCTGGCTACTGGCCTCCGGCTAAACAGGCTGCGGAAAAAAGCTTTCGAAATCGGTCTAGGGAAGGGCATCGGCTTCAGCCGTGCCGTTTGCATGCGCAGTCATTGTTGCGCTCTAGCGCCTGAGGTAATTTTGTTCCCTTGCCAACTAAAAGGTTTACCTCAGGGGCTAAAGCCGAACCATAATGGCAACCCTTTAACGGCACGGATGAATCCGTGCCCCTCCCTAAATCCAGAGCGTTTTTGCGCGCCTGTCAAGCGAACGCCTGACTACGATTGAGAGCTTGCGCGCTATTTCACGGGTGCTTGGAATAAATTCTGCAGCGGCTTTGGCCGAATGCCGACAGCCGAATGCCGACAGCAGGGTTTATCCCGCCAGAGCGACGCGCTCGATCGCGTGGAAGCGTCCCATGTCCACGCCGGTGATCTGCCCGTGCTCGTTCTGGACGTACATATTCCCGAACTTTGCGCCCCAGATCAACTCTTCAGCACGATAGGAGGATCGTGCGTGGACGGTCTGGGAAAACGTTTCGTCGATTCCAGTGAGCAAGATGAGGAATTCGGTGTCGCTGGCGATCAGGTCTTCGCGCGTGCATCCGCGCATCGGGCTCTTCTCGTCGATAGGATGAACGATGGTCCAACTCAGCGGGAAGAAGACCACCTTTTCCCGCTCGAGAGACAGCGGATAGTACTTGCGAATGCGAACGCCATCGACGTTCTCAAATTTCGACATCAGCACGCGCGCGCCGACCTCGATGAGTTGATTGTTGCGAGCGTTGATGATGCGAAATTCGAAAGCTGTGATTCCGTTGTACGGAGCGATGATAGCGGCGTCGCTGAAGAGGATCTTGGCAGTCGGGCGCGAAAACCTGGCAAAGATCAAGCCCGTCGCCAGCGCAAAACTCAGCAACGCACAGACTGCTTCTAGGCAAACGATCACATTCGCGGCCAGGCTGACGGGAACGATGTTGCCATAGCCGATCGTAGAGAACGTTTCAATGCTGAAGAAGAATGCCTTGAGAAATGGGGAGGAGATCGCCTGCCCGCCGGTTGTCTGTAAAGCTCCGTCTCCGCAAAGAAGATAGGCGACGGCGAAGATGCCGTTGATTGCAACATACAGGCCCACGACGAGGCCGATGAATCTCGGCCAGGTCATCATCAGCAGCGAGTAGTACGAGGCATACGCATCCGTAAGACTCTGCTTACGGCGAACGTTAAAGCTGCCATCTCGGTTTAGCAGGCGCAGATTGCGCGCTTGCGAGACGACGGAGCCAAAGCCGAGATCGCGATCCCGTTCCTCGGCACTCTGCAAGGTGATGATCGGATTTTGCGTGGACATCTGTTCCTGCCGCGGAGACGATGGGAATGGATTTATCTTAAACGTCGCGAGGTGGTTCTACTGCGGCGCCGATACCGGCCGACCATTCTGGTTCCACCCGAAGTCGCGAGCCGCCACTTCGACGATATGCCTGCCGATCGGCAACGACGCAGTCGCTGCGGGCGAGGGAACGTTGCACACGTGCAGAGCTCGGGCCTGCGTGACAAACTGGAAATCATCGACCAGCGCACCATTCCTATCGACGGCTTGAGCACGAACACCGGCGCTGCCGTTGATGAGATCCTCCTCTTGAACTTCCGGAAGAAGCTTCCGGAGCGCGGCAACAAACGCGCGTTTGTTGAACGAGCGATACATTTCGGCGAATCCCGTCTTCCAGTATTTTTTCGCCATTCGCCAGAATCCAGGAAAGCCAAGCTCGTCCAAAGCGTCGGCAGGATCAAATGCCGTCTTGGTATAGCCTTCGCGCTTCAGTGCCAGCACAGCGTTGGGTCCTGCTTCCACGCCTCCAGTGACCTTTCTGGTGAAGTGAACGCCCAAAAAGGGAAAGCGAGGATCCGGCACAGGATAGATCAGCGTCCGTACGAGATGACGGCGCTCCGGGCGCAGCTCGTAGTATTCACCGCGAAATGGAATGATCCGCAGCGGAAGGTCCGCGCCCGCAAGCCGCGCGATGCGGTCGCTGTGCAGGCCTGCGCAGTTGATCAGAAAGCGTGCATTGTAGGATCCGGAGGAGGTCTCAATGGTGAACTCTGAATTCCCGTTGCGGATCCCGTGCACCGCAGAAGAAGTCTGGATCTGAACGCCGGATGCCCGCGCCAACTCCGCGTACTTTTCCCCTACCTGGCGAAAGCTGGTGATTCCCGTTCCGGGAACCAGCAAAGCGGCAACTCCGGAAGCGTGAGGTTCGTAATCGCGAATCTCTCGGGCCGCGAGCATCCGCACTCCGGGAACGCCGTTAGCGGCGGCGCGGCGATGTAGCTCGTCGAGCGCGGGTTTTTGCGAGTCCTCGGTCGCAACAATCACTTTTCCGCAAATCTCGTGGGGGATCCCATGCGTGCGGCAAAAGCGAATCATCTCCGCCGCGCCCTGCACGCAGAACCGCGCCTTCAGCGATCCCGGACGGTAGTACACACCGGAGTGAATGACGCCGCTGTTGTGGCCAGTCTGATGAGCAGCTAAGGTTGGCTCTTTTTCCAGCACACCGACCTGGAGCTGCGGAAATGATGCCGAGATCTCTCGTGCGGTAGATAGGCCGACGATACCGGCGCCGATAATCGCGACATCGAATCTCCTGGGCCGCATACGCATGCAATTCAGTGTACCCGGTACCGCTGCAGGTACGTTCGCGCGGCGATTGACGACATAGCCCGAGTCCGGAAGCAAATAACCGCATAAAAGTGGAACTCTGACGGCCCATGTTGTGAATAGTTTTGCGATGTGATGCGATCCACAACTCCAGAACCACTTTGTGAAACTCTGGAAATTACAACGGTATCGACGGCTAAGTTATTGATTTTGAAAATACAAACACGTCGAATCACCGCGCCACCGGCTGTGCTCAGTGTGGGCGGTTACTTGCGATAAAAGAAGGTGGGGCTAAGTGTTTCTTTGAAACGGTTGGTCCCTCAGGACCCTAGTCTTGAGAGTTTCTCTTGGAGCGGAAGCAAGGCTCCAAGAGGGAGGGCTCCAAATGAAAAGACGCTTCCTCGGATCCTTGCTGGCGATAGCATTCGGTTTAGCCGTGTGCTCGTCGTTGGCAATGGCAGACGAGGTTACGCTAGCTGGTAGCGCAAGCGGCTACTTCAACAGCAGTCCGGGGACGACGACACTGAATGGCCTCAGCTATTCGGGATCGACGTTCGACGCTACTACTGTGGGGGGGATTGTGGGATTGACGTCTGATCCCGGCAGTCCAAACTACAACAATCTCGGCTCGATCACTTTGATCGGAACTCCGGGCACCTATACCGGAGATCAATTTGATCTATCCGTGACCTTCACGCAGCCTGTCGTGATTTCGGGCAGCAACACAACAACGAACACGGCAAATCTGTACGGCACCATACAAAACCAGGCCGGGTCGGTTTGGATTCACTTCACATCCGCCCCCGTGACCTTCTACTACGCAAACGATTCTGCAACGGGCCAATTCACGTTCAGCGTCAACGATGTGACTCTCAGCGCCAACCAGACGAAGGCGTTTCAGGGCAACATCTACAATGCCAGTCAGACGCCGGTTACAGCACCAGAACCTTCTGCGCTGCTGTTGCTGGGAACTGGTGTTTCCGGTCTGTTTGCGTTTCGCAAGCGCATCACGCTTTAGTACCTTCGTTCAAAAGCGAAGCCGCCCGTTCAGGCGGCTTTTTTTGTCGTAAGTAGAGAACGAGCTATCCTTCCACTTCCCTTAATCTGGCAGCTTTGCCCTTGAGCTGACGCAGATAGAACAGCTTGGCGCGGCGTACGCGTCCAGAGCGGACATGCTCGATCTTATCGATCACCTTTGAATTAAGTGGGAAGATACGCTCGACGCCCTGTCCGAAGCTGATTTTGCGGACGGTAATGCTGGCCTGCGGCCCGCCCTTGTGAGCGATCACTACACCTTCGAAAGCCTGCACGCGTTCTTTATCGCCCTCCTTAATCTTCACTTGCACGCGGACGGTGTCGCCCGCATTGAACTGAGGAATGTCCTTGCGTTGAAGCTTTTCCGCAAGCTTTGCCATGATCGGAGAAATCGACATAATGAGTTCCTTTCGCGCACGTCGCACCGACTCTGCCGGCACACGCTTGAAATTTCTATGATTTGCAGCGCCGGTAGGTAGTTCTCGAAAGCGCCACAACAGAACCCTGCAGACGTGACTACGCCGCCAGGGACAAAGGTAGATTGTACCCGATGAGCGGCTTACTGTCAGCTTTTGGAGCGTTCGGAGGCTAGACTCCTCGCGTCCTCAAGCAACGTTCGATCCTGCTCGCTCAGCATTTCCGCGTGCAGTAGTTCAGGACGATTCCTGAGAGTTTTCTCAAGGGCCTTGCGCCTGCGCCACCGCCGAATTTCATCATGGTTGCCCGAAGCCAGCACCTCGGGCACACTCCAACCTCGGAAATCCGATGGACGCGTGTAATGTGGATAGTCGAGCAGCCCGCCTGATCCGCAAGTTGAATCCGGGGCATTGGGTTCGGAAATTTTGAGGTGCGAACTGAAGCTCTCCTGCTGCGCCGAAGCCTCGTTGCCCAACACCCCTGGTATGAGGCGCGCCACGACGTCGATGATGATGGCGGCCCCGAGCTCGCCGCCACTCAGCACAAAGTCGCCGACCGACAGCTCGCGATCGGCGAGGTGCTCGTTTACTCGCTCATCCACTCCTTCGTAACGGCCGCAAATTAGCACGACACGCTCCAGCTTTGAAAGCATCTCGGCTTCCTGTTGATGGAACAGTCTGCCCTGTGCCGATAACAGAATCACCGTCTCGCGTGCTCCTGAAGCGAGACGCTGCTCTCGCGAGGAAACCTGCAATGACTCGACGCATTCGAAGATCGGCTGCGCCTTCAACACCATGCCTTCGCCGCCGCCAAAAGGACGATCGTCAACCGTTTGATGGCGATCGTGCGTAAACGCCCGCAGGTCATGAATAGTGACATCCACGAGCCCCTGCTCTCGTGCGCGGCGCAGCACCCCAAAATCCAGCGGACCACGAAAAAAGTCGGGAAAGATGCTGATGACGTCGAAGCGCATTCGGAATGTGAGTACCGGAAAGGGACGAGTCTAATCATACCTTTATCTGCAGCTCTCTATCGCAAGTAGCCTGACGACGAAGCATCCTGCTATTCAGAGCGAAGTACGCGGAAAGAGACCAAACCGCCGGGTGAAACAGACAGCGTCTTCCCCGCGCCGGCCTTCTAATTGGGTTAAGAAAATTTATGTCAGAGTTGATCTACGAGCATCCGGCAAAGGTGACGGATCACGGCACCACATACACTGCGCGTGTGTGTGGAACGGAGAGGCCAGACGGGACATGGCAGGGCTGGCTAGAGTTCAAGCCCAGTGACAACAAGAAGCCCGTTTTGCGAACAGACCAGGAAACCTCGCAACCAAACCGGGTCACGATCCAGTACTGGGCTTTGGGGCTCGAACCCTTGTATCTCGAAGGCGCCTTGGCCCGTGCGCAGGGCCGACTGGCCTAGTGCAGGTCTCGCCGTCGGAACGACCGAGAAGCTGTTCCGCCCCTGCTACGTGTGCAATCGCATTTCGCATTGCGCAATCGAACTGGGCCAACGCTAGACCCGTTGCACCTCGTCCTCAGCGGCGCGGTGCGTTCAAATTCATTCGGTTCTGTACGGAAACCGATCCTCCTTCGTGCTTCCGGTAGCGTTCTGCAACGCAAAATTTTTGGCCAAAGTAGGCACTCGCCTTGATAGTGTTTGCCAGGCAGTGGTACACCAAGCCCCCGCGCAAAGCGCAGCAGGCCAATTTCACTTGGGGGTGAGCAGTGCACTGCGATCGTCGAAGCGAGTTTCGCCGGAATACCGATCTGGGAATTCTTCATCATCGTTTTGCAGTCGGTTTTGCGTTCCTCCTGCTGCTGACGTCGTCTCTTCCCGTTCTGGCACAAACCAATCGCGGCGCCATCAGCGGCACGGTTTTTGATCCTCAAGGCGCTGTCGTGCCTGACGCCACGGTCACGGTTATCAACGTCGGCACCAACGAAAAGTACGTCACGAAAACCACGAATGCGGGAACCTACGTCGTCAGCAATCTCAATCCGGTTACCTATCGCGTGGAAGTGGAGACCCCTGGGTTCCGGAAAGCGATTTACGAAGGCGTGAAGGTCGATACAGCCACTACCGTCACGCGCAACGTGAACCTGCTGCCGGGCTCAGTTGCGACCGTGATCTCGGTCGAGGCGCAGGCTCCGCTCATGAACACCGAGTCGGGAACGCAGTCGCAGACGATCACCGCGCGACAGATGCAGGACGTACCGCTGTTCAACCGGAGCGTGCTCGATCTCGCCCTCACAGCGCCGAACGTGAGTGGGACGGCGGGCAGCGAAGATGCCGACGTCACTTCCGGGCAGCCCGTGCCGGGCTTCAATATCAACATCAATGGCGGACGCTCAGGCAGCACGACCATGCTCGCCGACGGCGTGAACAACACGGGAGTCGGCATCGCGCGCGCGATCGTGGACTTTACTCCCGAAACGGTCCAGGAGTTCTCGGTGCAGACGTCGGCCTACTCAGCAGAGTACGGACAAACCGGCGGAGGGGTTATCAACGTGACCACGAAGTCGGGCACCAATCAGTACCACGGCGTAGCGCTGTGGTACACGCGAAATCCGATCACGAACGCCGAGAAGTGGACGGCAGGCAGCACTCGTCCGCCAAACAACCTGCGCTTCAACCAGTTCTCGGGAACACTGGGAGGGCCGGTATGGATTCCCAAGATCTACGACGGCCGCAACAAGACGTTCTTCTTCTTCGCCGGTGAACCGCGATATCGCGAAGATTTCCTGGTGCAAGATACGCTCCTGCCCACCGACGCAATGCGCCACGGGGATTTCAGCAATCTTGTCCGCACAAGCAGTGGATGGCTGCCGACGGATGTAGCCGCCCAATTCGGCCTTACATCGGTGGGGCCGAGCACGATTTATCAGCAGTTCAACCTGGTAAACGGACAAATGAAGCGGTTTCCGAGCACGCAATCGCCCATTCCGTTTCCGGGAAACGTCATCCCGCAATCGATGATGGATCCGGTCGCGCTCAAGGCGCTGCAGTACATGCCGGAGCCGGGCGCGTGGCATCTCGATCCAAACGGACGCGTGAAGAACTATGTGGTGAATCGATTCGTAAAGCAGAACGAAGTCCGCTGGACGCTGCGCCTCGATCAAAATTTCAGCGACAAGAACAAAGCCAACTTCCGCTACACCTACGTGCCCGCCGTTGGCACGCGCGGCTTTGGCAGCGACGTGAACGGGAATTCGGCGGCGTACAGTTGGGCGCGGCAGTTCGTGATTGCCGATACGCACATCATCACCAATCGGGTGATGAACGACTTGCGCCTGAACTACACGCGCGGCACATTCAGCGAAGACTATTCGCCCGAATTCAACATCAAAACCGGCCGAAACATCTCGACGGAGCTTGGATTACCCAGCCTGACCAAAGGCGGCATGCCGCTGTTCCAGTTCGGCAGCGATAGCAACGGATACGATGCCTTCACCAACATCGGCTCCTCGGCTTCGACGAACAACTACAACACAGAAGAGCGCTACAACATCGTCGATATGGTTTATTGGGATCGAGGCGCGATGCGGTGGAAGTTCGGCGTCGATCTCACGCATGCGCTGCTGAACGTGGCGCCATTCTTTGGAGCGTCGGGCGGACGGTGGGACTTCCGCGTGTTGCAGACGAACTCCAATCCGGCTTCCACAAGCGTGTCCACGGGCGGCAATCCGTTCGCAAGCTATCTGCTGGGAATTCCGAACCAGATCGCGGTGCGTCCGCTGCTGATGAACTACTACTACCGTTGGAACTCGGCGGCGGCATTTATTCAGAATGATTGGAAGGTGAAGCCAAATCTCACGCTGAATCTGGGCGTTCGTTACGACTTGCAACTGCCGCGCACGGAAAAGAACGATCTGCAGGGCTCGTTCCATCCGGAGCTGGCGCAGTCTTTCCCGCTGAGCACGCCCATCACGATACCGGGCACGACGACTACGCTGACGTCCTTCAATGTGGTGCCATTCCAATTTGCAGGGCATGGTTCCTCGAAGTACATCGAGCCGATCGATCGCTGGAACTTTGAGCCGCGATTGGGATTCGCTTGGACCCCGTCGAGGTATCACGATCGCCTGGTCGTGCATGGTGGCTACGGAATTTCGCATCAGTCGATCCTGGGCAACAACCGCCTACCCAACCCGGATTTTGGCGGATTCGTGAATGCATCAACGCTTGCCAGCGGAGGCGGATCCAGCGGCAGCGTTGATCCAAGTTCGGCGCTGCGGCTCTCCAGCAACACGGAGGCTGTGAATCCAGGACTCACTCCAGCGCAGGCGCTCAACATCCCGGCGAACGGCCTCGTATATCTCCCAAGTCTCGGAATTCCCGGATACGCGGTCGCGCCTGATACGCACATTCCCTATGTTCAGAATTGGAACCTGAGCTTCCAGCAGGAGATCGCACGCAATACCGTTTTGGAACTCGGGTACATAGGCTCCAAGGGATCGAATCTGTACACGCAATTGATCAACATTAACCCACGCGACTTTAATCTCGTTCAGCAGATGGAGGATGGGGTCGCGTTTCCTCCAGGCACTACCGGCACAGCCGTGCAATCAATCGGCACCGAGACCACCATCAACGATCCGCTCGGGCGCAAAGACCTGCTTGGCAACACAATCTCAATTCCCTGGGGTTCGCTGGCGAGCACCTACCAGGGCTTCAACAATCTGAACGAGTACTTCAACTCGCAGGCGAGCAGCATCCGCCACGCAGGATACGTCAGCTTTACGCGCCGGATGAAGAGCCTGGAAGCTACGGTGAACTACACGTTCTCAAAGTCGATGGATAACGCGTCCGATGCGAGTCCGGACCCGCGGACGCTCACCACACCAACTTCGAGCGGTGGAAACGTGAGTTTCGGAGCGCCGCTCAGCTCCGACTGGGCGGTCTCGACGTTCGATCAGCCGCACTGGTTCACCGCGCGCTACGTGTGGGACATGCCGTTTGGTCACGGCCGGAGCTTCCTTAGCAATGCGTGGGCGCCGGTGCAAGCGATCGCCGGCGGCTGGACGACGAGCGGTTTAGTTCGCATCAACAGCGAATATCCATTCATGCCGACGCTCAGCGATGCCAACGGCCTGAACTCAACTCTCACGCACACGGTTCGTCCTGACGTGAATCCCAATGAACCATTGATTAATCCGCTATACAGCTCACGTTGTATAGCTGTCGCGACCTGCGAGCCATACATCAATCCGGCGGCGTTCATCCGTCCCGATAAGGGAACGCTTGGCAATGCCGCTCGCGTGCTCGCGATCCGCGGGCCAATGCAGAAGTTCTTTGATGCATCGATCCAAAAGAACTTTCCATTTCCTGGGAAGTGGGGCGCCGACGGCACGCGCCGCATCCAGTTCCGCGTGGATGCGTTGAATGTCTTCAATCACCCGAACTGGCAAGTAAGCTCGGGCAACGCTGGACCGGATTGGATGGCAGCGCCGAACGAGGGCACGATTACCCTGAATACGACTACCAAGGTGGTCACGTACACGCCCATTACAGCCTCGGAGTACGACACGTGGGCAAAGATCAATTCGCAGCCGTTGTCGAGTACATCCGCAGGGCAGCAGGAGTTGTCGGCCATTCAGCAGATGATCAACTCGCAGCGGTTGTCCACGGGAGCGCTGCCAACGAACTTCTGGACGGTTCCGATCCCGCAGAGGTTCGCCACAACGGACCCGAACAACTTCGACATTCGCACGCTGGACGGCTTCAAGCTTTATCGCTTGCGGCAGGCTTACAACACTGGTTTCGGACAACTGCGCGAGCTGCAATTGCCGCGATATCTGCAGTTCGGAATCAAGATTTACTTCTAATCAGGAAGCGCATCGTGCGGATTATTTGCTGTTCGATCCTCCTTCTGCTGGTGGCAGGCGCTGCGGCACAAGATCCCGCGACCGCTCCTCCAACGCGATCGGTGGAATCGACTTCGAACAATCAGGAGCCGCCGCGCGAGTGGATCGATCCGGCGACTCACCACCGCATCATCCGCTTGTCTGATGAGCCTGGCACATCGAGCCTCTACTTTCATCAGAATGCGTACACGGCCAAAGGCGACCTGCTGCTCGTGACCACACATCACGGGCTCTCTGTCGTCGATCTGCAAACTCGAAAGATTCGCCAGGTCGTGGAGGGCATGACGCACAGCGCGATCGTCGGGCGCAAGACGCGGCAGGTCTTCTATCTCAAGGGTGACACCGCGTACGCCACCAATCTTGACACGGGCGAAACCCGCAGCATCGTTACCGAGCCGCGCCTGCGCACCGGATCGGGCTTCGCCGTGAATGCCGACGAGACGCTGCTCGCGGGAAGTTGGGAGGACAATCCGAGGCCTCCGCAACAGAACACGGCGCAGCTTCCGCGAGACCGCGGCGACAACTTTCCCGGCAAGGGCGACATGATGGAGCGGCGTCTCGCCGCCAGAATTCCCATGTCGCTGTACACCATCGATATCAAATCGGGAAAGATCAATACCTTCAATCATTCCACCGACTGGCTCAATCACGTCCAGTTCTCGCCCACCGATCCGACGTTGATCATGTTTTGCCACGAAGGTCCGTGGCACAAAGTGGATCGCATCTGGACCATCAGGACCAACGGAACTGAGCTGCGGCAGATCCATCATCGTCAGATGGAAATGGAGATCGCCGGCCATGAATTCTTCAGCCCCGACGGCAAAACCATCTGGTACGACCTGCAGACGCCGAAGGGGAAAAAGTTCTGGCTCGCGGGCTTCGATCTTGCGAGCGGAAAGACAGCGCGCTACAAGCTCGAGTGCAGCGACTGGTCGGTCCACTACAACGAAGCTCCAGACGAGAAGCACTTCTCCGGCGATGGCGGTGGGCCGAACAGCGTCGCGAGAGGCTGCAACGGGCAGTGGATCTACCTATTCACTCCGAAGGACGGCGAGCTGCAGGCGGAAAAGCTGGTCGATCTCTCCAAACATGACTATCGGCTGGAGCCAAATGCCAGCTTCACCCCAGACGGCCAGTGGATCGTATTCCGCTCGAATATGTTTGGCCCGACGCATGTGTTCGAAGTAGAAGTGAAGCGAGCGGATTAGAGCATTTTCTAAACGCTGTGTCGTGGTCTACGACATGAATTGATTAATCAGACTATTTATGGGTGCCGCTCTCTCGGTGCCGCTTTATCGCGCAGTCCCATAATGGGATTCTCAGTTCCGATCCTTCGCATCGACGATTCGTCAACAGATGCCTATCAAAGGGCGAAACGCCAGAGTCACGCGCGTTGCAGCTACGCCCCTCATTCCCTGGCAGGTAGATCCAACTACGAAGCTACAGCAGAGTGAACTGCGTCCAGCCTGGCGTAGTCTGCCAGCAGTTTCGCGTAGCGTTTTGGATCGTAGCCCTGAACCGTCTGCTTGCCGATGCGAACAAACGGGAACGCCTCCACCTCTTCAGCTTCGAGTTCCCGCAGGATCTCTTGCTGCGTAGCTTCATCCGCTAAGTCGTAGTTGGTGAAGCGAAAAGGGATGTGGCGTTCGCTGAAAAACTTCTTAGCCTTCTCGCATGAGGGACACACCGACAACGTGTACATCGAAACTGTCGGTCTCCCATTTTCCGCCTGGGCTACAGCACCGTCGCGCTTCCACCGACTAAACCATCCCATGAGTCCTCCTCTTGCCGCAGGACTTCTCTTCAACAAAAGCGTTCGCGACAATAGATTCCTGGACCCTCGCGGAAGATTCGGGAAAAAGCCTGAGAAAGGAGAGACTCAGAAGCTCGTACACTGGGGGCCAAAGCGGCTTCACGCATTCGCAGTCTGTTTGACGTTTCGCAGCATCTCACTACATCATGGACACACATGCATAGCGATCGCACCATTGCCGAGATCGAGCATCTCGAGCGCATGTTCTCACTTGTTGATCCCAGACCGCTGAACGCAAGGGATGTCGCGGCTGCGAATCGCCGGCACGATCAGCAACTCGCGAATAGCCCATGGTTTCGCCTATGGCAGCGGTACGGCGTTTGTTGTCGAACCGAGTCTCCCACCTTCGGACTCGGTGAAATTGAGAGCTAGCCCAGGAACGACTCCAGCACAATACCTCGGAGTGAGACTTCCGCATTTAGCTTCTTAGGTGAAGCCCTGTTGCAGTCGCTGCTGGCTTGACTCACACAAGTCACATGAATCACATGAATAGGTCCATTTGCTCGCGGCGTCGAAGTTTTTTCGCTCGATCATCAGCGACCGTTCGGCCCCCCAAAATGGAAGAAGAGGCCCTCTCGCGGGCAATCGCAGCTCCGAGATTTGCTTGCGGCGAAGCATCGCGTTCGATGTTGCTTGCGAAGCGCTCCAGTCGTCTGAAGCCGTCGAGCTTTTCAGGATGCCCGAGCTTGGCGGAGTCGAGCGCCCGCCGTAGGACTGAGATCGATTGATCGTACGTCTTCAGCGGAACTGGAAAGGGATGGCCGTCTTTGCCGCCGTGTGCGAAGGAGAAGCGCGCCGGGTCGGCGAAGCGCGTCGGAGTGCCATGGGCTACCTCCGCTACCAATGCCAAAGACTGTAGTGTACGTGGGCCTAGCTTTTCGAGCAGCAGAAGTTCGCCGAAATCGTGGAATTCGCGTTCGTGGGCGAGGACGAGGATCGCGCCCAGGCGTTTGAGATCGACATCGGACGTGCGCACGTCGTGGTGGCGTGGCATCGTGAGGTGGCGAGTTTCCGCGAGTGTCTTTTCCGGATTCTCGCGCACAATTTCTAGCAGCACGTGCTGCGCCGGAGCGGCGTGCGCGTCCACCAGGTTCATGATCGTACCCTGCGATTCTCCAACGATTGCGGTGTGTGGCTCGCTGACAAAATCGCGCACTGTGGCCGAATGCCAGTGATAGCGGCGGGCCATGCCAGTGGCGTCGTTCATACCTTGCTGGACTACAGCCCACTCTCCTTTGCTGCTCAGGATGAACGAGTGCAGATAGAGCTGGAAACCATCGGCGATCGCATTGTTATCAACACGCGCGGTGAGGCGGCTGGCACGCACGAGCTTGTCGCCATCGAGGCCGGAGCGCCCGGCGATCGCGAGCATCTCGGCGGGAGTTTTGCGCGAGTGCTTGCCTCGTCCGCCGCAAACGAAGATGCCGAGTTCGTGCGCGCGAGGATTGAGTCCGCGCTTGAGCGCTCCCAGAACTGAGGTCGTGATGCCCGAGGAGTGCCAGTCCATGCCCATCACGCAGCCGAGGGCCTGGAACCAGAATGAATCGCTGAGGCGTGTAAGCAGCTCGGAAGTTCCGTAATGGTACAGAACGCTCTCGCAGATCGCGGTGCCTAGAGTCGTCATGCGCTCGGCCAGCCAGGACGGGACACGTCCGCCGTGGAGTGGAAGATCGGCGGTGCCGGAGCGCTTCATGCTTCTATTGTACGGACTCAGGAAAGGCGAACACGACGGTCACGAAGTTGACAGGTGAGGTCACGGCGTAATGGTAGAATGATATATTCATGTGGTAGATAGGTAGAACAAACCGTATGAGTTTGAACATTAAGAACAAGGATGCTCACCGCTTGGCGAACCAGCTTGCCAAGCTAACTGGTGAAAACATGACCGAGGCGGTAACCAACGCATTGCGGGAGCGCCTGGAACGCATACGAGATCGGCGTGGTTCCAGCCTTGTCGAGCGGCTCTTGGCAATCGGCAAAGATTGCAGCAAGCGGCTGAAAGAACCTTATAGGTCGGCCGACCATGCGGATCTTCTCTACGACGAAAGGGGCCTGCCGAAATGATTGTTGACAGTTCCGCTCTTATTGCGATTCTTAGGAATGAATCCGATGCCAGAGTCTACGCCGAAGCCATCGGCAATGCTGAGTCCAGGCGCATTTCCGCAGCGACCTACGTGGAGACTGCTGCTGTGATCGACGGAAGCCGCGATCCCGTCGCGAGCAGGCGATTCGATGAGTTGCTTCGCCAAGCTCGATTCATGATTGAACCAGTAAATGAAGCGCAAGCTCGGATCGCACGCGCTGTCTATCGAGATTTTGGGCGAAGCAGCGGCCATCGCGCCCGTCTTAATTTTGGTGATTGCTTCGCATATGCATTGGCAAAAGCGATGGATGAGCCGCTGCTCTTCAAACGTAAGGACTTCGGCTACACAGATATCAATTCGGCCTTAGGGTAGATCTTCCACAGCGAGCTTCGCCGTGAAAATCCGATTGCCTAGTCACTACGCGGCGGCACAGGCTCGCTTCCCTTAATTTCTTCTTGGGAAACGCTTCTTGAGCTCGTCAGCATCGCCGAGATCTCTCGGCCGAGCGGTCCGTTCCTTGTTTTTTATCAGAGTGGACGAACCGATGAACCAAACTATAAGTCCGTCTAACTCGCCTTGTTGTCGCGAAGACCAGGCTTCGTCGAACGAAACACCGGTAAGAGAGGTTCACAAGTCAATGCGGTTGGGGCTTACACCGAGTTGCACGACCCTATCGGGTACAGAAAAGTCGCCGGCTTGAATCTCTAAGTTGCCAAAACCGAACTGACGAAGAGCAGACAGAATCCTCTCCCCGTTCTCCTCAGTAGGACGCACAAAGAGATCAAGATCTTCTGTTGTCGGGAACTCCATAGAACGCTACTGCGAAAGCTCCCACGACGACATAATCAACGTTGCTCGCGTTTAATAACTCGACAAACTCGCGCAAGTCCTTGCTTAGCGGCATCGGGATGGCGGCGGTCGCGCAATTCAATGACGAGTCTAATGCGTTCCTCGGGCGTCATTGCCATATGCTCACGAGCGTCGGCATCGTCGGCGTCTTTGAAGCTGGAAAAGATCCTGACCTTTTTCTCCACGGCCAGATTATACGGCTCGACCTTCCTGAGTAGATGTAAGATGTTAAACGCTTAACCAACCCAGAATCGCGATACCAGCCGTCTTCGCGTTCACATCCGCAGTCCGTGGAGGAAGAATGATCGACACCCGGCGAGGGTGTGCCGTTTGCGCTGCTTTGCTCATCGTTGTTGCCCTGTTCGCGCCGAATGCTCTGAAGAGTCAATCCGCTGCTCCACATGCTCCGGCGATCTTGCTGGGCACAGCGTGGTATCCGGAGCAGTGGCCGGAATCGCGGTGGGAGGCCGATCTGGAGCTCATGCAGAAAGCCGGCATCCACATGGTGCGCGTGGGTGAATTTGCCTGGAGCCGCATGGAGCCGAGCGAGGGGCAGTACGATCTGGATTGGCTCGATCATGCGATTACGGCTGCCTCCAAGCGCGGCATCTATACCGTTTTGGGAACTCCGACCGCGGCTCCGCCAGCCTGGCTCACGCAGAAGTACCCGGAAACGCTGCGCATGGAAGAAGACGGACGCCGGGCCGAGCACGGCAACCGGCAGCAGTTTAACTTTGCCAATCCGAAATACCGCGAGCTGGCGCGCACGATCGCCGAGCAGATGGCGAAACGCTTTGGGCATAATCCGTGGGTACTCGGATGGCAGATCGACAACGAGTACGCCGAAGAATCTTACGATCCCGATACGAAGGCGCAATTCCAGCAGTGGCTCAAAGCCCGTTACGGGACTCTCGACAATTTAAACGCGCGGTGGACTACGACCTACCCGAACGACTTCGTGAAAAAATTGGCAACAACATAGTCGCCCCTGAATTCGCACAGGTCGAATTCTCGCGCGCCTCGGTTTGGCTACAAGGGACCAGGACCTCGTCGAGGCCTCCGCAATTCCGTGCCTTTATGGCTTCAAAGCTCTCGCCGAAACGCGATACTGAAACGCCTCGCCGCTTAGCCGGCGCGGTGAGCAGCCCTATGCGAAAAGCGCCGGTCGCTCATTCAGCCGCGTGCGGGCCGCTTTGATTCGCTCAACCATTTCCTGCACGCGTTTAGACTGCTGCCTGCAGCCTTCATACGCGACACGCGCTCTCTCGCGACTGAGTTTCGCGTTGGCCGTAACCGCACGCCATTCTTGTCGCTCACGCAGTTCGTTTGCTGTTAATGGACGCAGCGGCCTGGGCGCAGTGCTAGTCATCGGAGCTTTGCCCAGCCATTCGTCTATCTCTTTGGGGAATGCAAGCACCGCGCTTCGACTTTTTCCCGCAGGACGATGGATCGGGAAGCCAAGTTTGGCTTCATATCGTTGAAGAGTACGAACTCCTCTCCCTGTGTAGTTGGCGATGTCTTTCCAGGAATGTAAGACTTTGGGTTGAGCGGAATTCGATGGGGATATGGCAATAGAATTTGGCATTCTGCGCGCCCTTCTCTCTGCGCAGAACACCGTCGCCATGCAGGCGGAAATAGTGCGTAGGGATTGCTTCAGTGGATGAGATGCAGCTTTGCAGTCGTGAGATGTGCCTCACACAGACCAAACTCTCGAGCTGAGAACCACGAGCTGCAAACCGACCTGACGAAACTCAAAATATTGCCCGCCTCATCCGTGTGCTCCGTGCTTTCCGTGCAATCCGTGTCGTGTTTTGCGTTACTGTTGTTCATCGAAGCCTGTGCTGTTGCCGATAAGCGGATACCTGGCATCCAACCGTTCTGTGCTCCGCCGTGGGTTTAAGAAGAGTGCAAGGCCGAGTTCAATGGATCAACAAGAGATATCAGCGGAGTTCCTGAAAAACGAATTGCAAACCGGCATCACCTTTGCAGACCTGGCCCTCACTGCAAAGCATGATGACCGGCGCGAACGGAACAAGGCGAATGCGCGCAAGGCCTACGACACCGCGCTTCGATTCATGGGGACTCTCTACCCGACTCCGAGAATCACCGAAGATCTGACGGACCTGCTCGAACGCCTGCGCGGCCAGCTCAAGAAGCTGGGAGAAACAGTTTGAGCGATTTCCCAGAATGGTCCGGCGTGATCGGAGCCATCCACCACGGTTGTGTTTGCTTGTCTTTGCCCGCCGCTCAGTGACTCCCAATCTTCAACGATCACACAGCCTGCTTGAGAGCCTCTCGCGGATTTTCCGCCGGAAGTGATGGCAGAAACACAGAAAACACCGTCCAGCTTCTGCCGGGCTCGGCGCTGCTCTTCACGCGAATCGATCCATGATGCTTGTCCACGATATTTTTGCAGATCCACAGGCCCAAACCGGTACCAACATCTTTCTTGGTTGTGAAGAAAGGCTCGAAAAGATGCCGGCGATCCATTACGGGAATGCCTGTGCCGGAATCGGCGATGGTGATGCGGACTCCAGGCGAGGAGTCGGCGGTGTGATTTCTGTGTCCCGAGACTCGAATGCGAATCTGCCCGCCACGCTGCACAGCATCGATACTGTTGCTCAGCAGGTTCGCGATAAGCTGCCGGATTTCACCGGCGACAGCATACACCTGAGGATCGTCGAGGACTTCCGCGCGAACTTCAACTCCCTTGTTGCGGCAGCGGGATTCGAAGACTGCGATCAGCGGATTCAGCAGCTCGCTGATGCGCACGACGCTCGGCGTCCTGGTGTCGCGATAAAAGCCAAGTGTCTGCTTGGTGATATGCGAGACGCGGTCCAGCTCACGTTCCGCATCCGCGAGAAACTGGCGCACGTCGTCGCGCACCGCCCGGTCTTTTGCCAGATAGACAAGATTTGTGACCGCTTCCAACGGATTGTTGATTTCGTGCGCGACCGTTGCGGCCAATTTTCCCACCGACGCCAGCCTCTCGGTCGTCCGCAACACATGCTCAGCCTTCTTCTGTTCGGTAATGTCGCGCGCGATTTTCGCTGCTCCGACGATGCGGCCGGTGTCGTCTTTCACCGGCGAGATGGTGAGAGAAACGTCGATCCGTTTGCCGCTCTTGGTGAGCCGCACAGTCTGGAAGTGATCGATCCGTTCGCCTCGCCCAATGCACGCGAGAATGCGGTCTTCATCAGCCTGCAGCTCCGGAGGAATCACCTTGCGGATGGAATGCCCAATCATCTCTTCGGGCGTATAGCCAAAGATTCTCGCCGCGCCCGGATTCCAACTGGTCACGACGCCATTCAGGTCTTTGCTCACGATCGCGTCGTTCGAGTACTCGACGATCGCGGCCAGACGCTGCGAAACCAGAAATGCAGCTTTAATCTTTTCCGCCGCTTCCTTCTGCTCGTGGATATCGAGGCATCCGCCCAGGTATCCCTCGAAGCTTCCATCCGGCGCATAACGGGGCACGCCATGGTCGAGAATCCAACGGAATTGGCCGCTGTGATGCCGAAGCCGGTAGTGCATCTCGAATGGCTGACGCGCATCGAACGAGCTGACATAGATCTGCAAGCATCGTTCGAAATCGTCCGGATGCACGTTCTCCGCCCATCCGTTCCCACATTCCTGCTCCAGCGTGCGGCCGACGAAATCAAGCCAGCTCTTATTGAAATAGGTGCAGAGCTTGTCCGTTCCCGACATCCAGACCATGACGGGCATGGCCTCGGTGATTACCTTAAAGCGCTGTTCGCTCTCGCGGAGACGCCGCTCCAGGTCGGCAATTGCGCTCGCCGGCGACAGAGCAAGGTTGGGTGGCCCGCTCGAACTGGGTACAGTCACGCCATGTCTAGTTTGTTTCCGTGCGCCGGAAGAACTCACGCGCTCCTCTCAATGCATGCCAGGCTCGATCAGCCTGACCTGCCCTGTGCAACTCCCTGTTCGGATGCCATGAACCGGCAGCCCCGCTGCTTTTGGTTGTTCTTAGGCACCGATCGGCGGTTAAGGTCCCCGATGAACCGAGGTCCGAGCAGGCTGGCAGTTCGCAGCTCCAGAGCTGCTTCAATCCGAACGATTATACAAACGGCGCTCCCGGTTGCGCCGCGCACCTGCGGAGCGCCAGGCCTGATGCCAGGTTCATGGATTTTCCTTTGTAATTGCGTAAGCCGGGTGCGCGAGGTCGAGCGCCGACTGGGGAACCATCCGGAGCCGTCGCGCGTAACAGTCATCAATGGCGACCACCGCCACTCTTGCGGCTCGACCGAGGCTCGCACTCAAGCGTCTGATGTGGGTTCTCATGCTCGTGCTCTGCGGGATCGCAGTAGCCGTGGTCGTCCGCCGCATCACTGCTCTGGCGTCGCCGCCGAAAAACGTGCCGCCGCAGCTCGCTGGACTCGATCAGGTGTTTGCCGGCAAAGAGGCGCTCACACTCGCTCACATCATTCCCGGATTGGCATTCGTCATGCTGGTTCCGTTCCAGCTCTCACGTTCATGGCGAAACCGGCATCTGCGCGCGCATCGCTGGATGGGACGCATCGTCCTGGCCCTCGGCGTAATCATCGGCATCTCCGCCCTGGCCATGAGCAGCAATCCAATCGGCGGCGCGATCGAAGCTTCGGCGACGATCTTTTTCGATCTATTTTTCCTCCTTGCCCTGACGAAAGCCTACTTGCACATCCGCCGGCGCGAGATCGCGCTTCATCGCGAATGGGTGATCCGCGCCATGGCTATCGCGCTGGGCGTTGCCACCGTCCGTCCCATAATGGGAACATTCTTCGCGACCAGCCGCCTTACCGGACTGACCCCACACCAGTTCTTCGGCGTCGCGTTCTGGATCGGCTTCTCTGTTACCTACTTGGTCGGTGAATTATGGATTCGCTACACACGGATACCAGCGAAACCGCAGCCGCTTCGTCTTTGAGTTTCGCTGGCAAATGAGGAAAAATGCGCAACAAACTGAGCAGGCTCTCGGTCGAAGCAACCAGCGCGATCACCGCTCGAAGAGATATGCGCCAGTGATTTCTGCGATCCGCTGCCGCGTGAGGCGAATGACACAACTAAGCTCGACACTCGGCATAATCGTTCCACCTTTGTACAAATCGCCTTCGGCTTTGCAGGCAGCATCGCGATAAGCGACCCATGCCCGCTCAGTCTGGCGCAACTCGTCATTGTTCGGATCGTCGCTCCAGCGCTTGAGCGCGTTTTGATATCGCTGGTTGAGTTCCTGATCTACTTTCTTCCGGACTTTTGAAAGGCACATGTTTGTGTCGTAGGTGGTGCAGCAGCAGTTGTCCTCTTAATCCTTAACCGGCTGATCGCAGTTTTTCTGCGGCTGTTGCGCGAAGACGGTTACACCAAACAGGAATAGAAGAAAATAGCGCATAGCAGAAATGATACTGCAGCACGGGAAGGCTGCGCCCTGCGTTGATACACTGAAAAACATTCGTTCATCGGCTTACGGAGTTTCGGAAGTTAGATCTGCTCTACCTCCCCATCTATCTGTTCACTATCAGCAGGAGCAGCTCATATGCGAACGACAGCAAAGAAAGCGCCGGCTACAAAGCGGAAATTCGAGCTCGCGAAAGATAACGTGATGGCGTTCATCGCTACACGAAATGCAGAGAAGGCGCGCAAGTTCTACGAGGAGACCCTTGGCCTGCGATTCATCTCAGATGAGCCTTATGCGCTCGTGTTCGATTTGAATGGCGTCATGCTGCGCATTCAAAAAGTGCCGGAGCTGACGCCAGCCCAGTACACCAGCCTAGGCTGGTCCGTTCGCGATATTCGCTCTGCAGTAGAGACATTGACCGCACGGGGTGTTCGATTCGAGCACTATCCCGGAATGGGCCAGGACGCGTCCGGCATTTGGAAATCCCCGAGCGGAGCCAGAGTGGCGTGGTTTAGCGATTCCGATGGCAACATCCTGAGCTTGACCCAGTTTTCGTGAGAAGACGTTTGGTGTCGGAAAAGCAAAGTCAAAAGCAAACGCAGGGTCCTTCGCCGGCGTCGCTGCGCTCCTTAGCTCAGATGTGATGAAAACAGGTGTGCCTCCTATAGGGTAGAACGTGCTCTAAGCACAAGACCCATTCCAGGAGGCACCGATGATCCACGTAGGAGTAGATCTTCACCAGAGATTTTGTTACATGAGGGCGTTGGACGCAAGAGGAAGGCTAATCAGTGCAGGCCAAGTCGCTAACCAAGAAGCGGCGTTGCGCAGCTATTCCAGCAGTTTCTCGGGCCGGTGCAAGTGGCAGTAGAAGCGTGCAGCTTCTGGCCGCATTTCGGCGAGCGATGCCGAACAAAGTGGAGTTGCGGATGGGTGCATCCGCAGCGGGTGAAGGCGATCGCAGCGGCCAAGCTGAAGAACGACCGCATCGATTCGGCGACGCTGGCCCATTTGCTGCGTTGCGATCTGCTGCCGGAAGCGTGGATGGCCGACGAGGTCACGCGCGAGCTGCGGCAGCAGGTAAGGATGCGAGCGACGCTGGTCCGGCAACGTACCCGGCTGAAGAACCAGGTGCATGCCATCTTGCATCCACAGGGACTGCGCTACGAAGGCAGCGATTTGTTCGGGCGCGGCGGACGAGCATGGTTGAAGCAAGTCTCGTTGCCCGTGGCGGGCGGATCGGCGATCCAGGTATATCTAAAGTTGATCGACGCATTCAGCGCGCAGATTCAGGAACAAGAACAACAACTGCGGAAGCGCTGGGAAAAAGACGCGCGCGTGACCTGGCTGAGAACCATTCCGGGAATCGGCTGGTACTCGGCGATTCTGCTGATAGCTGAGATCGGCGATCTCCAGCGCTTCGCCGACAAGCGCGCTCTGACCAACTATGCCGGCCTGGGGCCCTGGTTGCGCGAATCGGCCGACAAGCGCCGGACCGGAAGCATCACCCGAGTGGGTCCAGCGCTGGGCCAAGCCGCTGCTGCGCAAGAAGCACAAGAACACGGTTGTGGTGGCCATCGCGCGCAAACTGCTGGTCGCGGTCTGGGCCATGCTGCACGACGGCGTCGCCTACGACGAAAAGCATTTTACCGTCGGCTAAGTAAGGCGGCGGTGCAAAAGTGGAAAGCCAACCCCGCTTCCCACTTTCGCACCGCCACGACGGCGGCTGCTGTCATCAAGGTTTGAAGTTTTAGGTTTGCGGTCGGTGTAAGGAATCCGGAGAGCTCGTTGTCATCCTTGTCCTTCGAGGACGTCGCTCAGATGGAGCCTCCGGTCACGGACGTACCTTATGTGCCTCGAGCACGCATAGGAGTCTGTCCGCAACTCCACCGCAATATCCCTATGGACAGGTACGCCTGTTTTCATAGAAGGATGACAGAGCATTTTGGTGACAGAGCACCTTGGGAATAGCGATGCAAAATGGCAGCCAACTTGATGTCGGAGGGGTCCGCGAAAATTGAGCCCACGGATAATCCGTGGGCTTTCATCAACAAACGTTCTATGACTTGCGGATGGCCGTTTACTTCGGCGGCTGGGCAGGCGGATTTTCACTTGTTGGCGGCACGATGCCCTTGATTCGCAGATACGTCACGATGTTTCCATAGTGTTCATCGGCGTGCGCTGTATTGAGCGAAAGGACTGTCATCCTGGCGACGTTGAAATTCATGAATTTCACCATCTCGCTTCCTTTGGCGTCTGTCATACCGCTATAAGCCTTGTTGCAATAGGCAACGGCGTCCTTCAGCGCGGCAACCAGATCGGCCTTCGAGGTCTTCGTCTTCTCGATTCCTTTTGCGGGATTGGTTTCGCCCGCCGCCAGCGAGCAGAACATGTACTGGGCGTCGGCCACGTGGCCAACGATCTGGCCGAAGCTTCGGACTTCGGGCGTGGGGCGAAACGAATAATTCTCTTCCGGCATCTTCTGCGCTGCGGCGATCACGGCCCCGCTCACAAACGAGTACAGTCCTTTTTCACTCGTGGTAATCGGATTCGCCGGCGCGGATTGCGCCTGTGCCTTCTCCTGTCCGAGTACAGCAACAGGAAGCGTCATCAACGCAGCTAATGCAAAACACAGTCTTTGGTTCACAAGATTCCTCCGTGGGAAATCATGTCATATCTCTGAATGAAGTACGGAAGCGCCCGTCCATTCGTTCGCAGGCAGACCAATTCGTCCCGCGTTTCTAGTTGGGACTGAAACCGGTTCTCGCTTGCGCCTTAGTGATGTGGATGTAAGCCTGAAAGCTCGCGGCTTAGTTTGGCAACTCACAGGTGCAATTCAGCAACATAGCTCTAGGGTTACACCTGTGAGAGGTCCACTGTGTCTGCGCGCGCTCACTTCGTATGTCTCTGGCTTTGCTTTGTCTCCACCTTGGTCCTGGCCGATCAAGTCACGTTGAAAAATGGGGATCGTCTAACCGGCACCATCACTACCGCTGACGACAAGAGTCTGAATCTGAAGACCGACTACGCCGGCGACTTGACGATCAAGTGGGATGCCGTCGAGTCCATCTCGTCTGACCAGCCGCTGTACGTCACGCCGAAGACGGGAGTGACTGTGGTGGGGTCGGTCAGCACCTCCGACGGCAAGCTTCAGGTTGCGACCAAGAACGCAGGTACGGTTGCCGTCGCCAAAGACTCAGTGAAAACCGTGCGTTCCGAATCGGAACAGCGCGCAATTGGCGCGTGGGGAGGCTTCCTCGACTCCGGGCTGAGCCTCTCGCGTGGAAACGCCGATACCACCAACTTCACCATTGGCGCTACTGCGACGCGAATGACCGACAAAGACAAGGCCAGCGCCTTCATCAATTCGATTTACTCTTCCGGTACAACCAACGGAGTCACACTGACTACCGCGAGCGCCATCCATGCCGGTCTGCGCTTCGATTTCAATCTCAGCGATAAGAGCTTCGCTTTCGCGTTTACCGATTTCGATCACGATCGCTTCCAGCAACTCGATCTGCGCAATGTGATCGGCGGCGGCCTCGGATATCACATGGTGAAGACCGATATCACCAACTTCGACATATTCGGCGGCGGATCATTCAATCAGGAGTACTTCACCACGCTGACCCGTCGCTCCGGCGAGGCACTGGTTGGTGAGTCCTTCGATCACAAACTCTCCAGCGCTTTTTCAGTCAAAGAGCGCCTCGAGTTCTATCCCGATTTGAGCAGCATGGGAGATTACCGCGTGGTCTTCGACACGGCAGCGATTACCAAGCTCAGCAAATTCCTAAGTTGGCAGGTGGACGCGAGCGATCGCTACATCACGAATCCTGTAAATGGACTGAAAGGCAACGATCTTCTGTTCACCACGGGAATTCGCGTCGCCTTCGGCGCAAACAAAGGGCTGTGAAGGCAGATTGGATTATTGGCTCACCGAGTTTGTTGCTCAAATCATTTCAGTTGTCGTCCACACTTCTTGCATTTCCACACAGGCGGTCTGGAGCAGCCGTCAAAGACGACAGGCTGCCTGGGATGACAGTCATTGACCGGGATTCCGGCGTGCTTTCTTCGATGAAGCATGTTCTCGACCGCAATCAGAAGTTCCGTGGAATCGTAATATTCGTGCCAGAGAGTATTTGTTTCCAGCGGCTCAGCTTTGTCGCCGCTGTGTAATTGAAGAATGGGCGTCCTGCAATGTTTGCGAATTTCCAGCCACACCCGGCGCCTGTCACCTGGTGGCAAAGAGGGTCCGATCACAATCAGATCGATCCCCTGCTCGCGACAGATTCTTGCAACCTGGTTCCGAGGAGAGGATTTGACTATGTAGCCGGCGTCCTGCAGCAGCCTCCTGGGAATGTGTGCCAATTTGGAACCGTTGGAAACAATCAGAACGGTTTTGGATTTTTTCCTCAAAACTCCTCCGACGCATGGCAGAAATGCCCGCTCTGCGGGCTTCGCACGCGTAATACGCAATCAGGATTTCTTCCGCCAAACGTAGAAGTACTGGCCGTCAAAGGAGGTGCCTACAATCAGGCTCGTCTTCCTGATCTCTCGCGCTAGCGCAGCCCGAACGTTTTCGATTTTCTGAGAGCCGAGACCGGAAATCGGCACTTTGATGGCGACACCATAGTCAAGCTTCTCAAGGTCCTGCATGATGCGCCGCATCAGTGTGGTGTGCTTACCCTTACGCTCGCGCGGCACCTGGGCCAAATCCACGGTTTCAAAGTAGAAGGTTCTCCTCAATTGGTTCGTGCGGTCCTTGGACATGATTTTGATTTCATCGCTAGGCGCAGGATTGCGGCGCTAGCCGGCGGCCGAGAATGAAATTGCCCTGTGTTCGCCTGCGGGCTGCGTTTGAGTGCTCTCGCCCCAAAACGGGAGAAATATCGAAAAGCATGTTCCCGGATGAGCTGGGTTCAGAGTGCTGCGAACATGAATCGAACCATGATGCTTCCGAATGACTTCTGCTGTGACCCACAATCCAAGTCCGGTTCCTTGCTGTTGCTTAGTCGTGAAGAATGGCTCGAAGATCTTCCTGCGGTCCGCTTCGCAAATACCAGAACCGCTGTCAAGGACGATGACTCGAACTCCATCTGAGCATCGCCGCGCTCGTACGCAGAGCATGCCGCCCATTTTCATTGCTTCAAGTGCATTGCCGATCAAGTTTGAAAACACCTGACGCATCTCTCCCGGGAAAGCATGAATCGACAGCCCCGGTTCGATTTCGCGTCGCAACGCGATTCGGCGGCTCGAGATCTGCCGATTGTAGAAATCCAATATTTCATGCAGGACGTCGGTCAATGAGACCGGAATTGGCTCCGACGATTCGCGATGGAAAGCCAGCGACTGCTTGGTGATTCGCGCAACGCGAATCAATTCTTCTTCTGCCAGCTCGACATAGCTACGCGCTTCCTCATGCAAGTTCGGGACGTCTTTCAGCAAGAAGATGAGATTGGTGAGTGCTTCCAAAGGATTATTGATTTCATGCGCGATGGTCGCGGCTAAACGCCCCATCGCTGCCAGCTTGTCCGACTCGCGCAGCGCTTCTTTTGCGCAATGCAGAGCATCCGCGGCACGCTTCTCCTCAGTGGTTTCGCGGAATTCGATGAGTACTCCAAACAATGTGCCCTCGGCTACGAGTGGCGTGACTGAGCAGCGAACCGGGAATGGGCTTCCGTCCCTTTTCAGGAATGTATCTTCGATGTCTCTCACTGCACTGGTCTGACGGAAGGCATTCCGGATCGGACATGGCGGTTCAATGGAATCGATTACCAGCGAGTGCGCGTGGAGCTTCCCATGAATGGGTTGTCCGTAGATCTCTGCGAAAGTAAATCCTGTGGCTTGCTGCGCTGCCGCGTTCATGAAGGTGCAGCACCCATTCCGATCTAAAAGAACCAATCCGGAATTGACGGTATCCGCAATGGTTCTAAGAGCGTGCCATTCGTATTGATATCGAGAGTTTCCGTTATCTGTGTGATCTACTTTTGCAGCGATCGCTGATCCGGGAGCAATACTCATCTTGATCCCTACCTCCGTGCTGAAACCAATCTGTTCATCAGGCCTACGCGCCCTCATTGAAGTGACCACTTGGAGTGATGCTGTCGAGCCATCGTAACGGTGCTCGATGATTTGAATATCCCTGAATTCGTTTCCGGATTGTTTAGGAATGGATTACGGTAACGAAACGGAGCAATACGATTTGGATACGACTAGGCAAATGTTTAGCATGCGCATTGCATCGAAGATCGTGTAGCAAGACAAAAACATGGCTAGAAAGAAGGCGGATTCGCAAATGAATTTTCCGGTCATAGCCTTGAACGCAGTGCCGCAGGGACGGCACACCAAGCACCGGGACATTATGGATCGTATTCTTGCGGATCTTTCACGTCTTCCGAACGGCAGCGCATTGAAACTACCGATCTCGAAGCTCGATGCCAAGCTCGCAAATCTGCGCTCTGCACTAAATCGCGTGTGCCGCGCGGAGGGCCTGGAAGTGCGCACGTCCACCGATTCAGCGAACCTCTACGTGTGGCGGCTGACGCGACCGCCTCGCCGCAAGGCAACGAAGCAGGATTGATCAGGGCTCTCGATAGCAATCCTCTTGACACCTGCCAAACGTATTCTTATGCTATCGCTCAAGATTGCTACCGTAACTGTTACGTATCACAATTGTGCAACAGTTCACACGCGAGATTGACATGCTTACGCTGATGAAGAGCCCGCGATTGGATGGTGTACCAACGAACTTCACAGTAGTGCCCCTGGACTCCCTTTCTAAAAATCGGAAGGGGAAACACCGTCTTATTGTGTCCAAGATTCTCAGCGATCTGGAAAAACTGCCATCGGGTTCAGCTTTACGAATTCCACGTAACAGCCTTAGCGGTCAAAAGCTTGTGAACGTGCGCTCGGCGCTGAACCGAGCGACACGCGCTCTTGATCTTCGCGTCTGTACTTCGACGGACGACGAGAACTTTTACGTTTGGAAAACCTAGTTGTACTTGCAGCTTGTCACGTCCGCGCCAGCCCGAAATAATTCTCTCAGTCAGCTACCCTCCTCGCATCTAACTATTCGTGACAATTGAAAAGCAAGATGCTCCGAATCCTAAAACCCGGGTGCTCTTCGTTGACGATGAACAGACCATAAGACTTACGCTTCCGATGATCCTGCAAAATGCAGGATTCGACGTTTCTGTCGCAGCATCAGTCCCTGAAGCCCTGGAGTTAATGAACCACCTATCTTTTGACGTACTGCTGACCGACCTGAACATTGGCCAACCTGCCGATGGTTTCACCCTGGTCAGTGCGATGCGTCGAGTTCAGCCGAAAGCCGCGACCTTTATTCTCACCGGCTATCCGGATTTCCAAACGGCTCTTGAGGCGATAAGAAAGCAGGTGGACGATTACTTCACCAAGCCTGCCGATATTCCCAATTTGGTTTCTGCGTTGCGCGAGAAGGCGCGCCATCCACGGATGCTGCGTCAAACCCCGGCCAAGAGCGTTTCACAAGTGGTACTTGAAAATGTCGATGAAGTCGCGCGTCGCTGGCTGAAAGAAGTCAAGGCAGACGAAAAGCTCGCTGCTGTGGATCTCGATGATGAGAGCCGAATCAATAGCCTTCCTCATCTTCTGCGTGATTTGGCGAAAGTCCTCGGTTCCGATGCCACCCAGATTTCGTCGGAATCGCTGAGCAGTGCCGCAACACACGGCGTCCACCGCGCAAAACAGCGATACACCATTGCACTGATGGTATGTGAGACCCGCATTTTGAATCGCGTTATCGCCGGTCTGCTGCATGAGAATCTGCTGACGATCGACCTGAGCACAATGTTTTCGCAGGCGCTGAAAATCGGCGAATATTTGCAGGTCCTTCTGGAAGAATCGATCCGCGCCTTCGAATCGACGAAAATTACTCCGTTGCGGAAGGCGAACACGCGGGTCGGCTAGGAGAGTCCAGGTCTTTAATTGTGACAACGTCGTGGGAATTGCAACATGCCGTTGGCACAACCGGTGACTTACCGCAGGTGTAACTTGCGGGGTCACTGTACATCCTAAATTCATGGAGAGTTAGCTGCTGGGATGGAGATACTCCCACCAACTTTTAAGCCGGTCGTGTTGTGCATCGATGACGATGCCAACGCGTTAAAGCTTCGCGCCGCTGTCCTGCGGCGAGGCGGCTTTGAGGTTCTTCCGGCGCATGATGCCGGCGAGGCGTTGCAGAAATTCGAAACGCATAAAATTGATCTGGTTCTCTCCGACCACGGGTTGAAAGACACAACCGGAGTTGAGATCGCAAAACAGATGAAGCAGTTGAATCCGGCCGTTCCGATTGTCCTCTATTCAGGCGCTCCGCCGGAGAGCATGGGTCCTGTAGATTGCTTTATTGTCAAATCGGAAGAACCAACCGTGGTGCTGGAGCGACTGCACAGTCTCGTCTGCCGCTCCAAAGCATAACTTCAAAACTTCTGCGGGCCAGACTTTTAAGCGCCCTTCTTTGGCTTCCGCACAATCTCATTTACCGCTTGCAGAAAATCCGTCGGAGTACGGTAGTGATGGGAAAAAGCATTAGTTTCAACCTGCTCGATCCCGCCTGTTTCGTGAAGCTGAAGAACGGGAGTTTTGCAGTGCTTACGAACCTCGACCCCAATGCGGCGCCGTTCACTGGGAGGCACAGAATGCCCGATCATCACCAAGTCAATGCGTTGTTTTTGGCAAGCTTCAGTGACGCGATCCGCTGCTTTGACGATATGACCTTTTATCCAGCTTCTTCCAGGATTCTCTGCCGAATTTCAGCAAAATGAGGATCAGCAGATGCGACGAGGACAGCACTTTCACCGCTTTGCATACTCGGGCCCCTTGGAGGATGTTTAACAATTATCTCGCAAGTGCCGGGGAGGGGAAGGACTTAGCTGATATCGGATACCAGGGTTGCGCAGGACCGGCAGTTTGCGGAGGAAGAGCCTGACTCCGCTTAACTCGAGAGCATCTTGGCTAGCTTTGCTGTTGTATAAAGCCGAGAGAGCCAAGCAGCAACGGCGGTACCGAGAACTAAGTGCTGCTGAATCTCGGAATATGCCAGACGCCGCCACTTCGGGTCGCCGCCTGAGCGGAACTCGACGCGCCCTTCGGCTAAGCGGTACTCGTCCCTTCGATTTCGGTCTGACACGTGCAGAGTCGGTGGAGAACTCCACCCGGAAAAATACCGCCCGTGGCCGCTTACAGTGTTCATTGTGCTTTTCTCTAGAAACTTCGATGCCCTTTTCTGGCCGGACGTGGTACTCAGGCTGATCTTGCCTTGTGAGTTTTACAAAGCGATCAGCCTCATCGTCCAGCCGCTCCGAATTTGGAGAGCAGCACCCCGGTTGGCTCGCATCTTAATAGAGACGACGCCCACCGTGGAGGTTCGCGGGATCCCCGGCTGTAATGGATCTAAGACGCTCGGCTGAACTCTTTGGAACCGGTGTACCTCGATTCAATCTGGGTATGCGGCCGGGCAACAGTCTGCATTTTCAGTATCGTCAAATTTTTCTTGATCCAAATCAGAGGTGTGCATGAACTTTGAGGAAAAGTCACCAATGGATGGCAAGGAGCCGGTCAAAAGGCTGCCATCAAATGTGATTGAGCGCATGAAGATCGTCTTCCGCAGTACCCACGGGTCGGAGATGAACGAGGAAGACCGTAACGTTCTTGGCATTCCTGCATGTGAAGAAGCCGGTGAGACTTTTGAAGCGCCATCCATTTTGGTGCTCCTCCAATGAAAGCCCGCGCGTGTCCGGAACCTATCAGACCAATCTGATCGGCCTTCCATATCCGAAGCAGATTAACCGCCACACTGCACTGCGAGAAAAAGCCTGAGTGGCAAGCGGGCCCCTCAAACTACAAAGCACATGGATACGAAGGCTCCAAGCTGCGGGTACCTGGAGGTCAAGCGCCCAGCCAGCGTTCTTATCGCTTGGAATTTAGAGTGTCTCGTCTTTCCGATTTCGGACGAGGCAGGCCGCACGTTGCCAGACGAAGGTTACATAGAAGCGCTGCTGGCCGTTCTGTGGGATTCCTAAAACGAAGCTGAAGCGGTGTGTGCTTTAGATCGCTTTGCGGATTTCCGGAGCAAGATATCTGCCAGTTCAATGTACCGATTGTTGGTACTTGTCACCGGGTTAACGAGGTGATTCTCTTGCCGGCAGCTCTTGCGGATGAGATCCGTGTTAATCCACAACCCAAGTTCGTGATCGTCACCAGGCGTATCAATGCTTCGCCCAGGACGAGCTTTGCGTTTTTGTACATTGTGTCGCATGAGTCCCCGGAATTGCTCGAACAGCATTGTTATGAATCCAGAGCACCTGTCCAGAGTTGCCCACCGATCTGGCCGTTTCGGCAAGTCAGCCCGGAAAATTTGGTTGTCTGGCCACGTTGCGCCAGCGTTGGCGCATCTTCTTAGAAATCATGCCACTCCTGTTCCCCGCAGAGAAAGACTCAATTCTCACCGGCAGCGGACCTGACGTTCATGCAAGAGCAACCAGCGGAGCTTCTGTCCTGGTATGACTCCCGATGGTTCTTCTGAAAGCAGGAAGCCCCGACCCGAGCAGCCTGCCAAAAGCTCGTGGACCCCGCCTGTTGCACCGCGTGTCCACACCACGGGCCCGGCCGAACGATTGCTCGCTGCCGTGGCCCACGAACTCAGAAATCCGCTTGAAGGAGTAGCAAACGCGCTTTATCTACTTCGAGTAAGCGGACCCACCAATGAGCAGTTGCAACTGCTCGACACGGCTCACGGGGAACTGGAGCGTATCCGCCAAATCATTACGGAGTTGGTGGATCAGTACAAAAGCAATGCCGCCGAGCATGTACGTGTGAGTCTGGCCGATGTGGTCGAAGAGACGCTTGCCTTCTATGAACACAAAATCCGCTTCAAGAACGTGAAAATCGAGAAGCGATATTCCACGCCCTGCGAGGTCGTGGCAGTTCCAGGGCAAATGCGACAAGTCTTCACGAACCTCATCATCAATTCGCTCGAGGCTGTCGCTCCCGAAACGGGGAAACTGATTGTGCGGTTAACGGAATCTTGCGATTGGAAGTGCTTTGAAGTTCGCGGCATTCGCGCAACCATCGCCGATAACGGCGTGGGAATCGCGCCTGGAAACATGGACAAAATCTTTTCAGGAACCTTCACAAGCAAAGGCGACAAGGGCACCGGAGTTGGGCTCTGGATGGTACGACAGATACTGGAGAGCCACAGCGCTTCCATTCGGGTGCGTAGCTCTGTTGCTCCAGGCCGAAGTGGAACCTGCTTCACCATCTTCCTTCCACGGGCGCCTAAAGCTCACGTGCCGGCTTCAACCGACAGCTAGCGAGTGTTCAGCGCCAATCGAAATTGCTAAATAAAAGCCTCCGGCGGCGCTCGTCCCTGACAGGCAGGGTCACGCAGCACGGAGGCGTATCCACTTAGCCGGGCTGTTCGGGCTTGGCGGTTTTATGAGTAACGGAAATGTTAGCAGCGGATTGAAGCGGCGGAAGTGTCAATCAGCGTCATGAAAACGGCCGTGCTGATGGAGTTTCGCGAATCTCGTTTCAATTCGGCTGCTATTTTCGCCCTAATGAAGGACTTGATCTTTCGACGAATGTACAACGTGGCACCAACTCGTCTGCATCCTCTCTGGAGTGCAGAGACTCTGGAAGACAATCGCCATCCTTCTTTCCGCCTGGATGATGGCAATCCCGCTTGCTGTGCCGGCAGCCGCGTACTCTGTGCTCACGCATGAGCAGATCATCGATCTTGCCTGGGAGGACCAGCTCAAGCCTCTCCTGCTCGCGCGTTTTCCCAACCTAACACCCGACCAACTTAACGAGGCGCACGCCTACGCTTATGGCGGTTCGGTGATTCAGGACATGGGTTATTACCCATTCGGGAACAGGCGTTTCAGTGACATGGTGCACTACGTCCGCAGTGGCGACTTCGTCGCCAATCTGCTGAAGGATTCACAAGACGCAAATGAATATGCATTTGCTTTGGGAGCACTGTCCCACTATGCGTCGGATATCGAGGGACACCCATATGTCAATCGAGCGGTCGCTATTGACTATCCGAAGCTCCAACGGCGTTATGGAAAGAACGTCAGTTACGAAGATTCTCCTACTGCGCATATTCGAACTGAGTTTGGTTTTGACGTGGCGCAAGTGGCAAAAGAGCGTTACGCCCCGAAGTCGTATCACGACTTCATCGGATTCAAAGTCTCGAAGCCGCTGCTGGAACGCGGCTTTCGCGAGACCTACGGCATTGAGCTGAAAGACATGTTTGCGACGCTGGATCTCTCGATCGGTACTTTTCGACACTCGATCAGCAGCGTCATTCCCGAAATGACAAAGGCCGCGCTGCTCACCAGGAACAATGTGGACGTGCCGGAGAGGAACGACAGAGCCAAGCGGCGTTATGTGTATTACCTCTCTCGCGCCGACTACGAAAAGGAATGGGGCAAGCAGTACGAACATCCCGGACCATTCGCCCGTGTGCTCGCTTTCTTATTTAAGCTGGTTCCCAAAGTGGGTCCGTTTAAGGCGATCGCGTTCAAAGCGCCCTCAACGCAGACCGAAGATTTGTATTTGAAGAGCCTGGATGCCACTGTTACGCACTTCAAGAAGGACCTTGGACAGATCAACCAGCATGAGCTTCACTTGCAAAATGTGAACTTTGATACTGGAGATTCCACGATCGCGGGCCGCTACAAGCTGACTGACGATACTTACGCCTATCTGCTGGATAAACTCGATGGCAGGCACTTCGACATCGTTACGCCTGAACTACGCGCCAATATTCTGGCGTTCTACGGAAACCTGACGGCGCCGATCAACACCAGGAGCAATAAGCAGGAGTGGACGAAACTGCAGCAGCGTCTGCAACAGTTAAATCAGTCGAGTGTTGTCCAGGAGCAAGCATCCGTGCAGAAGGGACAATAACCGCGACAATCATCAAGTTTCTATACCAAAATGGGAATGTTTACGCGGCAACAACCAACTCTGCCTTCTCGATTGTCGGCAACTGGAACTCTCTTCGTTCGTAATCGGTCATCTCTCGCATATGTGTGGCGCGGAAGACATTCTCCATGGCTCTTACCAGTTCCGGCGGCCTTTGAATTGAGCCATCCTGGCCCAAAAGCACTAATCGATGTTTTGGAATCGCAACTCTCCCCACTTTCTTGGTGTAGGTATCGGCCGGCGAGTACTCCGATTGGGGCAGGTGGAACTCCTTTCTTTCCAGGGCGGTCATTTTTCGATTGTGCGTTGCACGGAACACCAGCTCCATAGCGCGGATCGAGCGAGATGTTCTCCGAATCGAGCAGGCAAAACACATGTTTCGACTCCAGTCTCTGCACCCCAAGAACGAAAAGCGCGTCCTTGGGGACCCCGCCTCCCGCGGCCGACCCATCGATCGCAAACCCAGCACTCGATGGGTCCCCGGAAGAGCGCGGGAACCCTCCTTCGCTCAACATGCAAGTTCCAGATCACCGTGAAATCGCTTTAAACAACTTCTATCTGCAAGCAACGTCGTTGTGCCAGGTTCCCTGCTAGGGCAGGAACTCATATCCAACCTCTCGCGGCTCTCACCCATCGAATCTTGCCAGTTCCCTTACATACCAAGCCAAAGGAGGCACCCCACACGGATGCCAGCGACCCACCACATCAATGAGAAATGCGGAACACTGGAAGGCATGGAGAAGCTTCCAGATGCTCTCATCGAAAGAATGAAAATTGTTTTTCGCAGAACTCATGGCGCTGAAATGACCCAGGAAGATCGCAACTTTCTTGGTATTCCACCGTGCTCGGGAGAGTGCTGCCCCTATTAGTGATGAGGTGAGCATGAGGCGATCTGAGAATGGCGCAGGATCAATCCCCGCCAAGGATGCAATCATGCGCAGATCGGCGCGAACGGTTGAAGCAATGGAGAACGTATTTCGCTGGACGCATCGTCGCGACATGACCAGTGAAGAGCGCGTCCAGTTTCGCCTGACACCAGATGACAATATGTCCTGCTCAGGAGGGGGCGACGAATCCAACGGAACAGCCTGACGAATGCTGAAGTGTTACGCCGAGCGTGTGATAGCCAGCAATTGATACTTGAGCATGGCGCCGCAAAAGATACACCGCACCTCGTGTTGGACAGACTGGCTTTCGTCACATGGATCAATTGGAAACGATCTGAGACATTTCGTACAAGTCACCATCACAGGAGAATTGCCGGTCGGCGCCCAAACTGGCGCTTTTTGTGCCTGTTCTGTCATGGAACGTGGCTTGGCCAGGAGTTCTCCAACCTTTGCCAGCAAGTCAGGCGGGGAATAGTGTCCTTTTTGGAAAAATGCGTCGGCGAGAACTCCTTCCACCCGTTCACCAACAAATTCGCCGCTGATTGCAATGATTGGTGTTTGCGGATACTCACTGCGTACGATGCCAAGCAGTTCAAAACCATTCATATTTGGCATTCGCAAATCCGAGATCAGGAGGTCCGGTACGCAAGCGCGGATCTTGCGAAGAGCGGCAAACCCATCTTCAGCCGTATCGACGACGTAGCCTTTCGACTCCAAAACAGCTCCTAAGACCATACGAATCGTGGGCTCATCATCGACCAATAGAATTTTCTTTTTCATGCAGATGTTCGGAAATAAAACGCAAGATGCTAACGATAATGTTAGTTATCTTGTAGTCCTGTGCATCTGCTCTTGTAAAGCCCCTCCGATGACGATTTTGTCGTAGCCCACCTGAACTAGAACAACCGCAACCTCCTGGCTTCACATCGTCAGGTGGCACTCCCGCTGCGGACAGGGAATCCCTAGAATCTCCAAGACCATAACTGAACATTCAATAGTGCAGATGTCACTCAGGATGCTCTTTTTCTTCTGGAAACGCGGTGTCCTCGCGACGTCCTAGCGTTGATCTTTGTCGCAGTCTCGAGGTTTTCAGGCGTAATGTCGAGCAAAACGCCCAGAATGATCGGCTTGCCTTGATTGTAAAAAGCCTTTCCTCGACTCGAAACCAATCGCACGCACCCGTCCGGACGTTTCAGCCGCAGTTGAATGCTGAACTCTTTATTTCCTTTTACTGCCTTGTCGATTACGGTTTCAGCTTCCTTCCTGTCACTTGAAACGAAAAGGGCATTGAGAAAATCGGAATATCGCAATCGCAGCACATACGCCGGCAGACCGCAAATCTTCGCGAACTCAGGTGAAATTGCGAGTTCTTCCTCCTGGACATCGAGTTCCCATTGTCCGATCTGTGCTGCCTCTTGAGTAAGCCGCAGGTGCTCCTGCTTCATGCGTAGCGCAAGTTCGGTCCTGTTTCTTGCTGTGACGTCTGCCGAGTAAATGGCGATGCCGCCTGCAGGCTCCGGATACGCGCGCACATGATAAGAGCGTCCGGCGTACAGCGTTTGAAACTCGACGGGCACGCGCTGGCTCATGCAGCGGCGATAGTGTGTTTCAACTTCTGTTCCGAGCAGATCTGGAAAGGTTTGCCAAAGGGTTGTCCCGAGGATCGTATCTGCGCCTCCTGCTGCCGCAACCATGCGCTTGCCGGCTGAATTCGCGTATGTAAATCGCCAGTTGCAATCCAGCAGGAAGAAGGCGTCGCTGATGTTCTCTATGGCGTCGGCGGTAAGGCGGCGAGCCTCATCCAACTCATGTTGTAAACGCGCCTCCTTCTCGATTGCCTCACGCCTGAACCGCGCAATTCGTATGTGGGTATCGACCCGCGCAACCAATTCCCGCGCAGTGAATGGCTTGACCAGATAGTCATCCGCACCCGCTTCCATTCCTTCGACGCGTGATTCCTCCCCAGCTCTCGCCGATAAAAGAATCACCGGAACCGAAGAGGTCGCTGGATTCTGACGCAGAGCGGCCAGGAGCTGAAAGCCATCCATTTCAGGCATCATTACGTCGCTAAGAACCAGATCGGGAATGTGCCGAAGACAGATCTCAACGCCGGTCTTGCCGTTTTCTGCAGTCATAACCTCGAACCGGGCACTCAGAAGCCGCTGCAAGTACTCGCGCATATCGCGGTTGTCATCCACAACCAGCACTCGTGCGCGTGTATTGCCTCCGACTGTGGCGCCTGAGGTTTCAGCAAAGTCCAGGGGTGCCGGCATCTCGTCGAGAGATCCCGAACTTGCATTCGGTTCCAGCCAACTTAGCGCCTCTTGTTGAAACGCCGTTCGAGCGGCCCCCGGGATCGCGGATGCCGTCGGCGTGATTACCTGTTCCTGCGCGAGATGGGAAGTTCCAAGCGGAATCGAAACCGTGAACGTTGTACCCTTGCCGATCTTGCTTTGCACTGCTATCGATCCGCCGTGCATCCTGACCAGTTCATGAACCAGGGCCAGGCCGATTCCGCTGCCTTCGTGGGTGCGTCTTTTCGCTCCCTCGATTCTCCGGAAGCGTTCGAATAAGTGCGGGAGGTCCTTTTCGGGAATGCCTGTTCCGGTGTCGCGAACGGAGAGTTCAACGTGATCTTCCAACTCACGCAGCCGGACCGAGATCGTACCTTGGAACGTTGATTTCAGGGCATTGGAGAGCAGATTCAAGACGATCTTTTCCCACATCTCCCGATCCACGTAAACGCTCTGCGACAGCTTTGGAGTCTCGACACGAAAAACGAGCCCCGCACGTTCAATAGCGGAGCGGAACACACTGGCCAATTCCGAAGTGTATGCAGCCAGATTGACAGGCTCGTAAGCGGCTTTTACACGTCCGGCTTCAATGCGGGAGAAATCGAGCAGAGTGTTGACTAATTTGAGCAGCCTGAGTTCGTTTCGATGGACAGTTTCTAATTCCGCATCACGCAGCGATCGTTCGGGAGAACTTAGAGCGTCCTCCGTAGGACCGAGCATAAGAGTGAGCGGCGTGCGGAATTCATGCGAAATGTTCGAAAAAAATGTTGTCTTCGCGCGATCCAGTTCCGCCAGCGCTTCCGCACGTTTGCGTTCTTCCTCCAATGCCCGCGCATTTGTGATGGCAGTAGCTACGTGGCCGGAGGCCAACTCCAGGAAGCTACGATAATTCTCGTCAAAACGGATTCGCGGACTAAGCCCGCATACGAGGAAACCAGCGGGTAAGTCCTGCACACCTGCCTTGGCCAGCGGTATCACGGCAGCCTGACGGACGAAATCGTCTTTCCATGCACCTGCGGGAAGTCGTCCAAACTGATCGGCAGTGTCCAGCAACTGCAATTTCTTTTCCGCGAGCACCGCAGAGAGATTCCACGGATCGGATTCATGGCCAAGCTGTATCAGTTTTGGAGCTGAGACCTTGTCCCGATCCATTCTGACTTGCTCTGTTAAGCGCACCTGGCGACCGTCGTTATCGAGCAGGTAGATCAGAGCGAAGGGAAAATCGAGATCGTTTCGAGCCAGGATCTCAGCCGCTGCCCGACAGGCCTTCTCCGGCGAGGACGCGTGTTCCAGGGTCCTCTCGCCTAAGTCTCGCAGCGTTTTGAGTCGGCGCTCACCTATCACGCGCGCCGTAGTTTCCGTTACCGCCGTGAAAACTCCGCCAACTTTGCCGTCGTCATCTCGGATGGGACTATACGACCAGGTAAAGTAGGCCTCCTCAATAAAGCCGTAGCGATTCACCAAAAGCAGACCGTCATCTGTCCAGGTGGCCTTTCCCTCATTCAGAACCTGGAAGAACATTGGCTCCAGAACGTCCCAGATTTCACACCAAACTTCCCTCCCTGGACTTCCCAATGCAATGCGGTCCTTGTTTTCGCCCAAAATGGGACGCCACCCATCGTTGTACAGGAGCACCAGGTCGGATCCCCACCAGATCACCATGGGGAAACGAGAATTCAGACAAATACTGACGGCAGTTTTTAGGCTATTCGACCACCCCTGAACAGGACCCAGCTTTGTGGCTGCCCAATCTTTTGCCCGCATGCGGGCGCCCATTTCGCCACCGCCGGAAAACACGTCAGCTTTCGCTATGGTTTCCGAAACTGAGATCGGATTCTCAGCATCTGTGGTCAGACGCTTCGGTAAGGTAGTACGCATAAAGTCGTTCCGATTCTATTGCTCACCATCGCGGTGCTGTGAATCAGGACCGTCGAGCTTGTTCAATAGCTCTGCGCAGCGCTTCTGCATTGTTATCGAGCAGCAATTTCAGTGACTCGATGCCCGGATACACGTCATAGACTTGTCGATCTGACGACAGTTTCTTGATGCATTCGGAGCCATCTTCCAGATGTCCTATAAGCCTATGAAGTGTCGCGAGCGTATTCAGGTCCATTTGTGTCTACGTCTAAGGACTGTGGTTTCTTGTTTGGTTTCGTACGGGCGTCCGGTCTTTAATTCTTAAGATGCGTGTTTTGCCGGCTGCTATCGTCGCGTCGGTCAGAGCGACCCGAGATGAATAATGTCCTTTCAGCTACGCTGCCCTTTCTCCTGAGCTGCTCGTTCATGGAATTCTCGAAATTTCTTCACGATGTCTTCAACTCGGTTGCGCAATTCGACCGACCGAATGTGCGCTAGCTGAGATTGAGCAAGCAGTTGTTTTATGCCTTGACGCATGCGCAATCGCCTTGAATTATCCATTGGGTGGTGCCCCCTCTCTCGTGTCGGGAGATCGACCGATATTAACTTCGACACGGCATGCGCTCCGACCTTTGCGAGGGTCTTAGAGCATCGGTGGTGCGAGAACCGCGGGGTGCATGCAGATCGTACATAGGCAGCAGTTCGCTGCAAAGCCTGGTGGAGGCTTCACCACGCAGATATGCTTCGATGCTAACATATCTGTTAGACAACGAGCCACGCGAGCGTCGCCCTCCCGACGCATTCTCAGGAACACATCGACAACTTCCAAACCGTCCCTCCGACCTCAATGAGCAATTGAAGGAAAAAGACCGACGTGCAGTCCAGAAACACGGTGAATTCGCAGATTGCGGCGGGATCCCAGACTTAGACCGATAGCCGTGATGCTTACATTCTCATGGCTCGACCGCGCAGACTCTCAAGCTCGGTGGAATCGGCATGTGCGACCGTCGTCAGCGATCTTGGTTTAGGAACGCGCGTGGATAACAACGGAGTTACGCAGGTCGCTTTTGCGTTACAATGCCCGCTGCCCTCTCACTCCAAATTCTCGAAATGACAGAGTCGCCTATGCCTCCTGTACGGATGCTGGTGGTCAGCCTGGATCGTGTATTACGACGCACTCTCGCGCTTCTATTCCAGAGGGCTGGTTATGTGTGGAGGAAGCCGACGCGAAAGCAGTGGGAGCTTTGATACAACAGCAAGTCTTCGACGTAATCGTCTTTGACCACACGCTCAGAATGGATGAGCGCCTCAGACTGATTGAATTGGCTAAGGTCTCGGTGCCTGCGATTCGAATCGTAGTGCTTCATCGCAGTGCCGAACTACCGGGAAAAGTCGATCTGGCTATGGACTCACGAGAAGGTCCGGCTGCCATCTTGAACCGAGTAAATGAACTGCTCTTTCCGCGGCCCGGCGAGTGAGATAACCAGATGAGCAAATTCGGGAAGCCGCCTATAAAGCGGTCCATCCCTGTTTCTTGACGCACGTTGCTGATCGACAATGTCGGCAGAGAATGCCGGTTCAGGTATGCGCCGCATCGGTTTGTACAGGCATAGCTCAGGCAAGTGGATGTCGAATCAGAGTGTAACGGGGAGTTTACGCCCATTTGTTTGTCTGGCTGGCGCTGTTTTGAAGAGGCAACCCAAGCTCCACAAAAAACCTTTCTTCAATTCACGCCGTCGAACTAATGCATGGAAGTTGGAGCGTCGATTGCAGAATGCGCGAATCCGCACTGCAAGACTCCTTTTCAAAGGTTCGGCTCCGGTCGTCTCTTCGTCTTCCCAATTTCGGAAGCAATGGAATGGAACTTGCCGGAACATGCGAAGCAAAAGGTGGTCTGGCTTTGCTCGTCATGTTCTGAGCACATGTACGTTCGGCTAAATCGTAAGAAGAGAGTAGTGCAGATCGTAAGAAAACACGGCTCGAACGCGACTGCCGCCTAGGACGATCCCCATGGATACATTCAAAATCGTCGTCGTAGATGACGAACCTCTTATTACGAATACGCTCTGCCAAATTCTCAGAGCGGCTGGCTACCGTGCATTTGCCGCATATGAAGCAGAGGGAGCCATGATGCTCTGCAAACATCACTGTGCGGATATGCTGCTCTCTGATGTGAACATGCCTGGAATTAACGGAATCGAACTCGCCCAACAGGTCACTCGTGAGGTTCCCAGTTGTCAGATCATTCTGTTTTCAGGCCACGTAGATACCGCCCCGTTGCTTTCAGAGGCAAGACGGCAAGGCTTCCGAATTGAATGTTTGGCAAAGCCGGTATTCCCGGAGGTTCTGCTGGCAAAGATTCAAGCCGCTTCGCGAAACAGAAGGCAATCAGCCAGCGCCTAATTGGTCTGCTTGATTCCGCTATTTCGGCTTGTTAGTGAAGCAAGTGTTGGCACTTGCTATTTTGAGGAAGTCAGCACCTGCGAGCTCTGATTCTGAAAGTGGCTGCCCCCCAGGGATTCGAACCCCGATATGCTGATCCAGAGTCAGCTGTCCTGCCGTTGAACGAGGGGGCAGTTCTGATGATGCGCGCCGGACGGCGCACAATCCGGAGTTACTCAACGATTCTATGATGCGCGGTTTAGGCGGTCAAATCGCATGCACTCGGCCCATTGGTTATTGAGCGGCACCTGCAGCCATTGTTTTTCCTTCCGTTCATTGTGGATTTGATAATCTTGCCCAGCAGCGGATACTCAATTTCTTCATCATGATTCGGCTCCAATTCTTCATTCTTGGAACTTATTGCATTTTGATATCGGCACAGTCAGCGGTTGCGCAAACCGCGCGTGAGGATCTTCTTCTGCGCACGATGCAGCAGGAGTTGACGCGTGCGCAGAAGGAACTTGGCAAGCTTGACCCTGCGCCGTACTACATCAGTTATACGGTGCATGACGACAACTCGGAGGCGGCAGTTGGCACTCTGGGAACGCTTGTCAATTCCGGGCACTATCGGCGCAGGGCAATCGATGTCGTAATGCGTGTTGGAACGCCCGAGCTCGACAACTCGCATGGCGACAGCCGCGCTTCGGCGATCACCTCCGGAGCACTCCCGATCGAAGACGACGCGGATGCTATTGCCCACGTCCTCTGGCAGCTCACGTTCACCGAATACCGCAAAGCGCAGCAGGCGTACCTCAACATCAAGACCAAAACGCAGGTCAACGCGAAGGAAGAAGATACGTCGGCGGACTTTTCGAAGGAATCTCCGCAGAGTCGCACCGAATATGCGCAGTTGGCTCCCGGACCAGAGCAATCCACTCTCGAGAAACTGGTGCGGAGTTATTCAGCCGGACTTAAGTCTTATCCCTATGTTTACTCCTCGGCTGCCCTGCTGACCTCCGTTAACTCGCGCTCCTACTTTGTATCAACCGAGGGAACGAAGCTGGTAACGCCGAGCGCCGTCGTCAGACTCGTGATTGAAGGGCAAACTCGGGCCGATGACGGCATGGATCTCATGCGCGTCGAGACCTTTCAGAATCAGAGCCTCGATCACCTGCCTTCGCAGGCGGAAATTGGCGCTCGCGTCCAGAAAATGGCGACGGACCTGAAGGCTTTGCGGGAAGCGCCAGTCGCGGAGCCATTCGACGGGCCCGCATTGCTTTCCGGCCGCGCTTCCGCCGTCTTCTTTCATGAAGTGCTGGGCCACCGCCTCGAAGCTCAGCGCCAGCGCGGAGAGCGTGAAGGCCAAACTTTCACCAAGAAGATAAACGAGCAGGTTCTCCCCGAGTTCCTCACCGTCACCGACGATCCCACGCGGCATAGCCTGGGCGGCAGCGATTTGAGTGGCTGGTATGAGTACGACGCCGAAGGCGTTCCCGCCAAACCGGTCGAGGTAATCAAGAACGGAATTCTGAAAACGTTCCTGATGTCGCGCATGCCCATCCAGGGATTCAGCACTTCGAACGGGCACGGTCGCGCGCAGGCCGGATTCATGCCGACGGGGCGTCAGGGAAATTTGATCGTGACCTCGTCGCGCACCGTTCCCGATTCGGAAATGCGACAGAAATTGATCGAGGAAGTAAAGAAGCAAAGCAAGCCCTATGGCCTCTACTTCGACGACGTTGCCGGAGGGTTCACTCTCACGCAACGTGAAGCTCCTCAGGCTTTTGAAGTGATTCCCATTATGGTATATCGCGTGTATCCGGACGGCCGCCCGGATGAGCTTGTGCGCGGCGTGGACATCGTGGGCACCCCGCTGGCCGCCATGAATCGCATCGTACTCACGGGCGACAAGGAAGCTGTATTCAACGGAATCTGCGGCGCGGAGTCCGGCAGCGTGCCGGTGGCCGCAGTGGCTCCTTCGATCCTTTTCTCGGAGATTGAGGTGCAGAAGCGAAAGCACTCGCTCGACCGTCCTCCCATCCTGCCTCCTCCAGGTTTTGAAAACTCCGCAGATAAAGGAGGCAAGCAATGACGAAGCGTCTATTTTGCCTGATCCTCCTCATGCTGCTGCTTGTGCCTGCACTTCTTGGCGCGGACAAAAACGATGTGGCAAACGATCCCGTGCTCGAAGCCATGCGTACCGAAATGGAACGCTCCAAGGCGAATCTGAAGCTTGAGCAATTGCCCACGCCCTTTTATATCGACTATCGGGTCACCGATATGAATGACCTGACGGCCGAAGCGGCTTTCGGCGCGCTGCGAAGCAACAATCGCACTCACGCTCGATTTCTTCGCGTGACCGTGCGGGTGGGCGATTACAAGCAGGACAGCTTCTACCGCAACGGTGAGGGCACAACCGAGTACATGCCGCTCGACGACGACCTGATCTCGATGCGTCATCAAATCTGGCTCGGCACCGATAAAGCTTACAAAGCGGCGGCGGAGGCGCTTACCGCAAAGCAAGCGGCGCTTAAACAACTAAACATCGAGCAGCCAGTCGATGACTTCTCCCATGCCGATCCCGTGCAGTCGATCGCACAGCCGGCAAAACTCGACGTAGATGAGCGGCCCTGGCTGCGAATGATCGAGAAAGCCTCGGCCATCTACACAAGCGATCCACAGATCGAAGGCATCGACGCGCAGGTCCACTTTGAGGCGATCACGAAGTACTTCATGAACTCCGAAGGCTCTGTCGTTCGCAGCGGCTACAACATCTACTCTGCATACCTCGGACTCGTGACGCAGGCGAAGGATGGAATGCGCCTCGATCGCTCGCATCAGTACACGGTCGCGGACCTCAAGGAGACGCCATCCGAGCGCGAGTATGTCGCGAAAGCACAAGAGCTGCTCGCGACACTCAAGCAACTGCGCGATGCGCCGGTGGTCGATGAGGAATATCGCGGTCCTGTATTGTTTTCCGCCGACGCTGCTTCCGAAGTTTTTGCCGCCTATGTCGGAGAAAACGTCCTCGGCCTGAAGCCGCAACTAGGGCAGCCGGCGCGTACGCGCGGAGCCTGGGGCACCAGCTACAAAACGCGTGTCCTTCCTGACTTCATCTCTGTAGTGGACGATCCAACTGTCTCATCGATCGCCGGCCATTCACTGCTTGGACATTACGAAGTGGATGATGAAGGCGTGAAGGCGAGCAAAGTGGATGTCGTCGAAAACGGAAAATTGATGAATTACGTCCTTGGCCGTGAACCGATCCGCGACTTTCCGACTTCCAACGGACACGGACGCGCAAGAGTTCCGGCCAACTCTCCGGGTCCCAGTTTGGGAAACCTGATCGTGAGCTCTTCAGAAGCGGTTTCGCCCGACGATCTCAAAAAGAAGCTGATTGAAATCTGCCAACAGCGCGAGCTGCCCTATGGCTACTACGTCGAAACGCTCGGACCGCGCATGACGCCACGCCTGCTCTACAAAATCTATGTGAAGGATGGACACCAGGAACTCGTTCGCGGCGCGGTCTTTGGGGATCTCGACTTGCGCGCAGTGCGAAATGATGTGGTCGCAGCCGGCAACGATGTCAGTGTCCTGAATCTCGTGCTCAACATCCCGCACAGCATCGTGAATCCGTCGATCCTCTTCGACGAGCTTCAGGTGAAGCGAGCCAACACGAATAACGAGAAGCTACCGGAGTACCCGGCGCCGCCGGTGAGTGCAGGGAAGTAGAAGACGAGGCACGGAACAGAGCTTCTACTGCACCCGCTGGCCTTCCTCCGCTTCTCCCTCCGACTTCTTCACGCGCACCACCACAATCTTCGAGAACCCTTCCTTGAAAGAAGGCGGACGAAGCTTCTCTGCCATGCGGCGCATTACATCTTCCTGCACGGTCCGCTCGCGGCGGCGATTGCGTTCCAGACAGACTTCGAGCGGCACGTCGAAGAACAGGGCCTGCACTTCATAGCCGAAGCTGCGCGCCATCTTGATCCATTGGCGGCGTTCGTGGGGGGAAAGGTTGGTCGCATCCACGTAGTTCCATGGCATCTTTGCTATCAGACGCGCTCGCAGCAGTGAACGCAACGTTGAGAAGACCAGGCCTTGATAGCGCTGTTCGGTGATGTCGTCGAACAAGATGGTTCGCAGCAGGTCGCTGGAAAGAGGAGTTACACCGCGGCGTTTGAACCATGTGGTTTTTCCCGAACCGGGAAGTCCTATGGCCAGAACGACTACTCCCCGCGGCGGGCGCTTCTCTTGCGTCGTGCCTTGTGTAGGCTGCGGCGTGGCGGGCTGGCGAAGGATCGCGTCGGAGTCTGACGGCGGCATTGACGGAGATTCGGGCTGCGTGACGACCTGCATCCGTTGTGTCATGGATGCAGTTGGCTGCTCGGCAGCGCGTGCGGGTTCAGGCTCATTCCTGACGGGCTCGTCTCGCATGTAATAAGAAGGTTGCAGCGGTGCAGGCTGGCCAGCACCGATTGGCGGCTTCTCCTGGCCGACTCTACCCGTAGATTCGGACTCGTTCTTGACTCGTTTGCCTCTGCGGCGCATTCGTTCGCGCACCCAATTGCGCATGCTCGGCTTGTAACACACTTTTACTCACAGGAGCAAACCGCACTGGCAACCTGCACAGGTACGGTGGCCCACAGGTTCTCGAAACTCCCGAACCTTGAGATTGAACGCGGAGGTCACGGAGGATACTGAGGCACCAAGCAGGAGCGGCTCAAGATAGTTGTAGTTCGTCAGTGTCGTATCTCCGTGTTCAATCTGGAACTCAACCTTGGGTCTGTCGCCCGCCGTGATACCCAATTTTGGCAGTGCACGTGCTCACAACGGCTGATAATTTTCGCTTGACTTTCGCCCAACTTCGGGATAGCACCGAAATATGGCACTTGAAACCGAGACGTTCTACCTCACAGGTTTCGTGTTATCCCCACGGAGATTCCCGTCGCGAGTGGGAAACGGAATAGCAACTCTTTTTCGACGGTATGTTTCAGCCCGGCTCGGTACCATGTGGCCGCTCCCGCAACCCATCCGTCCCTGCGTAACCCTGAGGAAAACGCAGGGTTACCCTGAGGAAAAGGCAGGGTAACCCTGTCGAAATGTCAGGGTTACCCTTGTGGAAAAGCAGGATTAGAGAATAGGAAATTTCTGGGTGAGCGAAAACAAGAGTATCTCGGATGGTTCTTGTATGTTGCTGATGAAAAAGCCGCTTATCGATGTTGTTGAGAGCCTTGTCGGATCAAATAAGGGATTTGGCAGACCGGAGCTGAAGATTCTATCTAGCGCTCCCATTCGACTGCTGGCTGCCATATTTGCGATCGTTTGTTCCGCCTTCGGACAGCCGTCGGCGACAATCCGCGTGAACGCTGCGCATAAACTCGCACCCTTTCAGCCGATTTATGCGTACTTCGGCTACGACGAGGCGAACTATACCTACACAGCGAACGGCAAAAAACTGATTCGCGAGCTGGCCGACTTAAGCAGTGCTCCCGTTAATATCCGGACGCACTTTCTGCTCGCAACCGGCGATGGCACTGGCGGGCTGAAGTGGGGATCAACGAACGCCTATACCGAAACGGGAGATGGTCGTCCAATCTACGACTGGACAATCGTCGATCGCATCTTCGATACCTATCTGAGCAGCGGTGCCAAGCCCTTCGTCGAGATCGGTTTCATGCCGCAGGCGCTTTCTTCTCATCCCGATCCGTATAAACCAACCTGGATTCCCGGCGCTCCGAATCGGGACTACGCCAGTGGATGGTCGTATCCACCGCGCGACTACAACAAGTGGGAAGAGCTGGTTTACCAATGGGTGCGCCACAGCGTAGAGAAGTACGGGCAGGCGCAAGTCGAGTCATGGTACTGGGAGGTGTGGAACGAGCCCGACATTTTCTACTGGCATGGCACAGTCGATGACTACGAAAAGCTTTACGACTACACGGCAGCAGGATTGAAGCGGGCATTGCCGTCCGCTCGGATCGGAGGACCGGCAGTTACCGGCCCGTCGAGCCCTCGCGCCGCTGCATTTCTGCGGCACTTTCTCGAGCACTGCGAGAGCGGCCGCAACTATGCGACTAGCCAGACTGGGGCTCCCCTGGACTTCATTACTTATCACGCGAAGGGCCACCCATCGGTAGTCGATGGACATGTGCGCATGGGCATGGCTCAGCAGACGCGCGATGTCGATGCCGGATTTCAGATCGTTCACTCGTTCGCGAAATTCCAAAATCTGCCGATTGTGTTGAGTGAATCCGATCCCGAAGGATGCGCGGCGTGCTCGGCGCGAGTTTATCCCCCGAATGCGTACCGAAATGGAACTCTCTATCCGACCTACACGGCGGTGATGACCAAAAATATCCTCGATCTCGCCGCCCGCGAGAAGACGAACATAGCGGGAATGCTCACCTGGGCATTCGAGTTCGAAGACCAGCCATACTTCGACGGCTTTCGAACCCTCGCCACCAACGGCATCGACAAACCAGTTCTGAACTTCTTTCGCATGTTGGGCCTGATGACAGGGGAACGCATCGAAGCCGAAAGCAACATGCGCGTGTCCCTGGACACAATTCTTACCAGCGGCGTCCGCACGGAGTCGGACGTAGATGCGCTGGCCGTCGCCGGCGAGCACGAACTCTCGGTCCTGATTTGGAACTATCACGACGACGAAGTCTCTGTGGCGCCGACTAAAGTGCAACTCGACCTCGGCGGTTTACCGGCAAAGGTCGAGCGTGCCCTTCTACGGCAATATCGGATCGACGACACCCACAGCAATGCCTGGACCGCATGGAAGCGCATGGGCTCTCCGCAACAGCCAACCGCGGAGCAGCACGCGGTGCTGGAACAGGCTGGCAAACTGCAACAGTTCGACTCGCCCCATTGGGTGTCGTTGAAAGAAGGAGCCACAAGCCTCGATCTTCAGCTACCGCGAGAATCCCTGGCCTTGATCCGACTCACGTGGTAAAAGACTGCCAACTTGCACTGTTTCCAGTGCAATGCAGATGGGTTCACGAAGATGAAGAAGATGTCTTGCTGCACCGAAAACAAAAATCCTTGCAATCCGTGCGCGAAGCGTCCGTGCGATCCGTGTCGTGTTTTGTTTGTGCGGCTGAACATGAATCGTAAGTTGCAGAAAATACTTGGGCATACTCGAATGGTCCAGGCGCAAAACCTGAGCACAATCCCGCAGCATCTCAGTCCAGAGCGGGTTTATAGATTTGAGAACGCCGAATGCCAATTGAGCTTGCAATTGAGCAGGAGCTCACTTAGTATCGGCAAAGCCAATAGAACCAAGCAGAAAGGCGGTGGAAAAACCGTCCTCACTGCTTCCGGCGCCGGAGTGAACCAGCTCCGGGTTCGAGGGATGATGAAGAAGAGCCAGGTCTATCGCTATCTTCCTGCACTGATTGCTTTTTTCGTATTCGCGGGTACGTCGTTTGCCGCCAAGATTTCCACTCCGGGAAGCTCGGCCACCAAGAAAACTAACCGTAGGGTGAGCGAGTCGCGCCATGCATCGGCCAAAATGAGTCGGCTGCGCCACAGTCGGCGTGTCTCGTACAGTCGGCGGCATCGCCGCCATCGTTATTACGAACACTTCACCGCGAACTCCTTTGTCACTACCGACCAGACTGCCGGAGACATCACTGCCGGTGAAGATCCGGTCGTTCGCCAGGCTGCCATCGATGCCCTCGGCAACATGAATGGGACGGTGGTGGCGATCGACGGGTTGTTGCCCGACGCGGCCCGCACGGCCAGGCGGGTGGTCGGCGGCGCCGGGAAGGTGAGCGGTGGGAAGACGTGGACCTGGAGGTCGACCGCCCCGTTGGCGGGGATGGTGACCTGCCAGCCGGCGCCCGTGATCGACGACGTGATGTCGGCACCGGCCATCGAGTAGTCCAGTCCCCACGGCGCGGTGCCCGCCGGCGCCGTGAGGGTGACCTTGTCCGGAGCGGCGGACGCGTTGTCGATGACCACCTGCAGGTTGAGCTGGGTCAGCCGGGCGCCGGAGGTGTGGGCCAGGTTGATGTAGCCGCCGGTGCCGTCGGGCACCGAGGCCAGCGTGCCGGCGCAGACGTACCGCTCGTCGAACGAGTTGGTGCCCGTGACCATGGCGCCGGGCAGGCACACGGTGGAGTTGAGCTGCGGCGTGACGATC
>Ga0209581_1000538_pt1 | contig 75546 bp, 73 predicted proteins | sample Coa_R2_FD_187160 | JGI IMG/M metagenome (GOLD analysis project Ga0209581, IMG submission 187160) | Surface soil microbial communities from Centralia Pennsylvania, which are recovering from an underground coalmine fire - Coalmine... | ecosystem: Environmental > Terrestrial > Soil > Unclassified ...
TGAAGGTCTGGGTCGCGGGGTCGTAAGTGAGCGACGCGGGAATGAGATCGGGGAGCGGCGTTGCAGCGACGGTAATCGTCTGAGAAAGCGTGTTATTGGATTTGTTAGACTCGGCCACGAGACCCTGATCATCGGCCAATACGCTAATCGTGTGCGTGCCCGCGGGGATCACGCACGGGCCACCGCCAGTGCCGATGGTCACCGATGCGCCGGCTGCCAGAGATTTGGTCAAGCCACCCCATGTGCAGTATTGCCCGTCGACCGAGTAAATGACGCCGAGCCACCCGTTGGGCGTCGCGGCCGTACCTTGATTTGATATGACGCTGGTGAAGGTCTGGGTTGCGGCGCTGTAGGAGAGCGACGTGGGAACCAGATCGGGGAGCGGTGTTGAAGCGACGGTAATGGTCTGAGAGAGCGTGTTGTTGTTCTTATTGGATTCGGTGATGAGGTTTTGATCATCGGCCAATACGCTAATCGTGTGCGTGCCCGCGGGGATCACGCACGGGCCACCGCCAGTGCCGATGGTCACCGATGCGCCGGCTGCCAGAGATTTGGTCAAGCCACCCCATGTGCAGTATTGCCCGTCGACCGAGTAAATGACGCCGAGCCACCCGTTGGGCGTCGCGGCCGTACCTTGATTTGATATGACGCTGGTGAAGGTCTGGGTTGCGGCGCTGTAGGAGAGCGACGTTGGAATCAGGTCGGGTAACGGATGGACGATCTCTACTATACTCGCTACAGCGGGTACGCCAGCGGTATTGAAGACAAAGAGCATGTAAAATCCAGCGGGAAGTGCCAGACCGTCATTCCCCAGCGTTGCAGTGACTGTTCCCCCGCTCTGAGTGAAAGAAAGCGGGATCCGCCGCTGCTCCGGGTCGAAGGAGTGGGTGTTGTATCCCAATTTAATGAGGCTGATAGATCCGACCGCATTCACAGTGCCCGAGCCCATCGTCACCGTGAACGTCTGGCCTAAGGATAAGGTCGATGGCGCGGAAACGATATTTGGGCGGGGCGCGGGATTTCCGGAGCCGTCTTTCAAATAGAGATACGAAGGGTAATAAATTTCCGCGTTTAGCTCATTGGTCGGGCCTGGTGCTCCGCCGCCTCCTGTCAGCACCGATCCGTCTGGAAGCAGCAGTGCCCCCGAATGGTAAAGACGGGGTTTCTGAGCGGAGGCGCCGAAAGACCACGAATTAGTGCTCGGATCATAGATCTGCGCTTGATAGTAGACGACCGATTGACCAGCTGCATTGACCAATTGATTTGCAACCGAGGAGCCCCCCGTGACGAGGACCCTGCCATCAGGAAGCAATGTTGCCGTTGACCATATGCGGTCCAAGCCGTTGCCGGGGGAGTTGGGGTCCGGGCCTAGTTGAGCGAGCATCGACACCTGCGGCTTCACCACTGGCGGGTTTTGGGAGGTGTCGAGCTGCGAGAGATCGACGAGCTGGACAAAGTCTCCGGAGGGGGAGTTAAAGGACTGGCGAATTGTCAACACCTTGTACGGTTCGACCATTAGCGTGGGATACCAGGCCCACCCGGCGAACGCCTGCACTCCCGTATCTGTCATGGTCCCGGAGCCATCAATGGTGAGCCTAAAAATTTGGCCGCTATTTTGAATGAGATAGACAAGGCCGTCGGCGCCGATAAAGCCTCTCGGATAAAACCATTCCCATGTATTGTTACTATTATTGACCGTTCCGCCAATCGAGATTCCGGGCAGTGTCGTCCAGCTTGAGGTGGACAAATGATAGATCTCGGGTGTCAAGGTAGGCGTTTGGGTCTGATCATAGCCCCCCATAAGGAACTTATCGCCATTAGGCAGAGTAGTGATAGTGGGATACCAGCGCGCGTAATTCATCCCCGCCGGCGCCGGGCTCAGCGTATTTGTCGCCGGGGAGAAGAAATTGACGAAACTTCCCCCAAAGTTGCGCACGCCATTGATCGTCACATCGCCGCCGGTGATCAATAGTTGAGCGCCGTTGCGAAATTCGCTCCCAAGCAACGATCCCGCGCTGCAAAAGATGTCTGTGTTAGTCGCATTCGGCAGGACATTGTGCGAAGAGGATCCGGTCCCAAGGCTGGGAGTCCAGACGTCGTAAATGATCTGCCCCCCTTGATTGCCGTTTTGATCGGTGCCATAGCTCATCACGCGCCCATCGGGCAGGAGAGCCATGTGAAGGGGAATAAGGGGCCAGGTTACCGGGTCGGCGAAATAGCCTCCTGAACCTCCGCCACTCGGTATAGCTTGCGGCACTGCGTGGCCGGTTTGCGGCATTGCCCGGGTTTGGGGGAGCTTGCTTTGCGGGATTGCCGGGGTTTGCCCGAGGATGAGATTTGGTGCTCCCATTCCCTTCCCTTTGCCCGGACCGAAACCATAGTCGATCGGGGCGCGATGATCTTTCTCCATATTGTGCACGTCTGAGATATGCGAATTAATTGCAAGCACCACAGTTGTACCAGCCACCATGCCGAGAACAATAAACACAGCAAGTCTTTTATGCAGGCCGCGCAGCGAACCAGTAGCAATGCCAATAAAAGTTTTAATGTTCAGCATGTTAACCACTCTCATCCTTCATGCTTAGGGTTCAATCACCCGCTACAAGCTTCTTCGGATTTACCTCCTAAAGCTATGCTGCTGCAGCTACCGGTCAGCAGGCCAACTCTCTACGCTCATCGGGCGTAATGACCATATTTATACCCATACCCTTTAGCCTGGCGCATGAACTTTGCATCTACTTTGTTCAATACGAACCCGAGAAGCCGGTCGCGGACGCCAGGTGCGATCTGCATTGCTTCATTGAGATCATCGACCGAGGTTTTGCCCCATTCCACCACAAAGGCGAATGCATCAAATAGATGCGCACAGGCCCGAACATCACTCACTGGGATGACTGGCGGAAGGTCTATAATTAGATAATCGTACCGCTCCTTGGCACTCGCTAATAATCCATTCATTGCCTCGGAGTTCAGGAGATCGGCAGTATGCACGGGTGGGACTTTGCTCGGCGCGCATAAGAAATCGAACCCGTACTGGTCAATACGGTTCACGCAGCTTTCAATGCTCCCAAGGCCCTGGAGCAGTTCGAGTACACCAGCGCGATTTTCCATGCCGAAGTAGCGTGTTAACGAGGGATTGCGCAGATCGCAGTCGATCAACAATACCTTGCGGGCTGAGCCAGCAATTGCCGCAGCAAGACTCGAGGCAATGCTCGACTTACCCTCGCCCGGCAGTGCCGAGACCATGGCCAAGGCACGTGTTTCACGCGAGATGCTTCCAATATCCGCGGCCACCTTTATGTTGAGGAGCGCCTCAGATATCGCAGAGAATGGCTTTTCACTTTGATAGAGCAACGTCGGCACACCGGCAGCCTTCTCACTTCGCAAAATCTCTTTCGGCAAAGCTTCGTAGAGTGCTTTGGCTCCCGATGAGCCAAATCCCTTCTTGATCTGGCTATTTCGGTGATCTGCGGCAGGGAGAACCGCTATGCAAGTGGCGCCCATTTCCCGGACCAGCTGATCTTTCGAATAGATGACGCGGTCCATCCGCTCGCGAACAAGGGCTGTTGCAATGCCCAACACCCCTCCTCCAGCAAGAGCGAGCGCCAGAGCGAAAACGATTTTGGGAGAGGTTTTTTTTCCGGGGGTCGCAGGAGAAATGACCCTCGCTTCCGTCGATGGAAAGGACTGCTGTTGTACCGCCTGCGTGTACCGGCTGAGGAAGGTTTCATAAATGGAGCGGTAAGAATTTGCGGCAGTTTCCAATTCTTGTAGCTTTGCCTGCGATTGGCGCTTCCCGCTGTTGTTTTGGAAGACCTCAATTAAATTTTTGCTGATAGCCTCCACTCGGGCGCGAGCAACTTTAAGATCGCTCTTGTAGGTTTCCGCGATGCGCTGCATTTCTTCGCGGATGGCCCGTTTTATTCCTGCCATATCGGATCGAAGATTGATCACCGCCTGATGCGTTTGACCGTACCGGGAAGCCCATTCGCTCGCACGGTTCTTGTCGTCAAGGTACTGTTGCCGGAGCTTCGTGATTACTGTGCTATTGAGAGCATCGGTCACCGTTGCATCAGGCACACCATCATCCGAGCTTGGACTCGCAAGGACAGCCTCGATCTCCGCCAAGCGCGACTGGGCCAATGCGGTCTCAGCTCGCGCTTTGGCAAGAGAATCCGCCATCTCCTCAAGCTCGAGCTCGGTCTCTAGCTTCCCATCGCTGTTAACAATAAGGTTATTTTGGGATTTAAAATCCTGGATGGTCTTAAAGGCGTTGGTCGCCTGCGTTCGTAATTCGGAAATCCGCTGCTGGAGCCATTTGGCTGCGCGGCTCGCGGTCTCGAATTTGGCCTGGATCTGGTCCTCGATGTATGCTTCAGCGGTCGCATTCGCAATCATCGCCGCTTTCTTGGCATCGGCGGACGTGTAGGAAATTTCAACCACATAGCTGCGCGGTCCGGTCCTGCTGACATGCAACGCTTTTTCAAATCTCTCAATTGCTAGGCGCAGCGCTTGTTCATGGGGGTCCGCCGTCTCATCAGTGACCAAGCCGCCAGCGAGCTTTTCCAAGAGCGTCATAGGGCCGCCGAATTCCCGGTCTTCGGTCAACTTCAGCTTCTTAAGCACGATTGAAGCAACGTTGGTGGATTTGATCGTCTCCACCTGGCTTTGTGTGGTTGAGTCATAATCTAAGAGATCCGGGAGAGTTTCGTTCTGTGCAAATGGCAACCGCCGCGCATCGAGGGCCACTGTTGTTGTCGCTGTGTAACGGGCCGGGGCAGCGGTGATATATACCAATGCCAGACACAGAGCGGCGCTAATGGCAGCCAAAACCGAGATGCGCCGGCGCCAGACGATCAAACCGTAATGAAAAATGGGAGTTTGCAGCTGGGCATTCGGTTCGGCAATGGGCAACCTGAAATTAGGGATGTTTTTTGAGAACTCCATCAAAATGACCTTCTAGCCATCCAAATCTGTCTAAGCGGGAACGGCATAGCCGCGTCAAACGGGCGCAAAGCCCAAAACTCAAAACGGCTAGCAATGGCCAGAAACCGCCCAACGCCGCTAAGGATTGCCTATTTTTGTCTCTGGGATTATGCATAACCATCGCACAAAAAGCGCTGCGCTGCAACATGGGAAAAATTCACTTTATTGGAAGAAGCAATGCACGGCCAGGATAGTTGTGGGTATAGCATGGCATGTAGCCACCCTTCTCGTCCCGGTCGGGATGACGCTTTTTAACGTAAGTGAATTTATTCGTTACACGAAAATTCGTTATGACCTTCCGAAATCAGTCCATTCGTTGCCTAGCGAATCTTCTCAGTCTGGGTTTGCTCGTTTTGCCCAGTATTGCCGCGCCCTTGCCTTCCAACGGGCAGACGATTGGCGGAGGGTTCGGCGTGCAAGTTAAAGAATGGCGGATAACGCCTGAAGAACTAGATGATATTAAAGCCATGGGGGCGGCTTATCTGCGCTTTGGGTATCCATGGAACGCTATCGAACACAAGAAGGGGAGCTACGACTGGTCTAACGCTGATGCGCTGATGAAGGAAATTCGTGCCAGAAAGCTGCGCGTCATTTATGAGTTAAATGGCTTTCATGAAGCGTATAGCAAATTGGTCGACGTCGCTCCTGAAGATCCCGCACCCCCCCCAATTTCCCTTCAGCTACCCGAGGCGCCGGTGTCATCCGAAGCCCTTGAGGCATTCAAACGCTTTGCCGCTGAAACAGTGCGACGCTATAATGGCCAGGATGTCATATGGGAAATCTGGAACGAGCCGGACACAAACGGCGGCTGGCCGCCGAAGGCGGACGGGGCGGCGTTCACCTCGTTCCTCAGCGCAATCTGCTCTGCTATCAAAGACGCTGTGCCGGAGGCAACGGTTATCGGGCCGGCGTTGGCGTACTTGCCCAGTTCCGCTCACTGGCGTCCAGATTTCCTCGGAACCATTTTGAAGTCGCCCGCAGCCTCTTGTCTCGATGCCCTAAGCATTCATCCGTACCGGTCCACGCCTCCGGAGACAGTCTCCGATGATTATCAGGCAATGCGGACCTTCATCAACCAGCATACGCCAGCGGGCAAAAAGCCGCTGCCGTTCATTAATTCAGAATGGGGATATAGCTTGGCGGCGGTCACCCCCGAACAGCAAGCCGCTTATACGGCACGCTACGTCCTTCTTAACAATCTGGAACGAATTCCCGCATCGATCTGGTACGAATGGCGAGATTCGGGCAGCGAAGCCGGGCTCTCCGACGCCGAACGGCATTTCGGCCTGCGCGATTACGAAAATCGGGGCAAACCATCCTATAACACGCTAAAAGAGTTTTTACCTCGCGTGCGGGATGCCGTTGTTGAACGCCGGCTTGCGGCCGGAGAAGCCCGCGATTACTTGCTGCTGCTTCGGCAGCCGGACGGCCGACAGCTTCTCGCTGCTTGGTCTTTGCGCAAAGCTTCGATCCGGATTCGAGAGGACAGCCGTGATAATTCCTACGCTCTTTCTGAGGATCCCGTATTGATCCCGCTGACGTCCCCCGATTCAACCATCGATGTAACCAGTACCGGACCTGAGTAGGTGAAACCGTTCGCGCTGCCCTCAGTGCCTGACAGCTTTACTATTAGAGCCTTCGCTTTTTTTTGGATTTGCGCTTACGCACTATTATATTTCGTGTTCCCCGAGGTAATACCGGAAAAATATCTCCGCGATGCGGAATTTATCCAGAGCTTAGTTGACGGGACGTCGAGTATCGAAGGCGACTCCTCGTTCGCCGCCGTGTCGGCCATTTTCAGTTTGCTGCCGAAAGATGCTACCGATGTATTTGTAGAATTGCTGAACAGCTATGTTTTATGGTGCATATTGAAGCAAATAGCGAGTTACCGGGGCATGGTGCTCGTCATACCTGTCATAATCCCATTGGCTCTTTTGAACATGATGGCTCCTACTAAGGATACGCTCGTCATTACTATGAGTCTTCTAATATACTTAATTTCTTGCCGAAGCGCGACGTCATTTCCGGTGCTGCTAACGATATTTGGAGCTTACACTGCTTTTGGTATCTTCTTGCGAACCTATTACCTTCTCATCTTGGCTGCCTTCGCAGGTTTTCTACTCCTAGACAGACTAAAGAGCGTGATGCGTTTAGTTTCTCTTCTGCTTTTTTTTCTGGTCATTTTTATCTTGCCGGAGTACGTATATCAGCTCCTTGAAGGTCCGCGTGATGCGGTCTATTTCGACTTGAGTAGTGAATTTAGACCCGCTGTGCGGACCATGTTCCCTAACCTATTCGCTCCAGACAGTGCTATTCATTTTCTTGGTAATTATCTCTATTCTTTCTGCCTTCTCAACTTCCCGTTTGTGATGGATGTGACCCCAAACGAAATAGTGTTGTTCGTGAATGTGATCATATACGCTTGGCTAGTCACTGCTGGCATTCGATTGGTGCAAGGACCGCATAGGCTGCTAGCTTTTCTATTTCTCGCGCATATCGCTGTATTGAATCTTTTTGAGCCGGATTTCGGAAGTTATATGCGCCACTTCAGCAGCGCATTCTTATATCTAATTCCCGCGCTTCGTGTGCGCGAGCAGAGATATGTTGAAAACCTGCGGCGCATAACCGGATTGGCGCCAAATATTGGCGCAGTGTGATTACAAACGGGCAGGACCGGCCCAACGCTCTGACGGCGGGCAGGGCCAGCTTGATCTCGATCCTGGGCGCCTCGTCTTCAAGGGCAAAACCTGGATATGTGAATATTGCCCGCCCACATCGGCGCCGCGCGCGGGGAGCGGCTGCCCGCCGGCATCCCCCACTGGACACTTCGAAAAACTGGCGAAGCTAGGGATTTCTGATTCCATCGCATTGAAGGAATCGAAGACGAGTCGATGCACGGCCAGCCTGGATTTTTCGATGTCAACGAGCGCTTGAAAGGTCTGAGCGGGCTCGGCGATCATTTGGAGGCCTTCGCGGCGGCGGTCGACTTTGAGACGTTCCGCGCCGGTCTCCTCGCGGCGCTGGCCTATTCCGACGGCCCGCATGGCGGCCGACCGCCATTCGATCCGGTCAGATCTTCAAAATCCTGGTGATCCAGGCGATGGACAATCTCTCGGACGAATGCACCGAGTTCTTTATCAAAGATCGCATGTCGTTCCTGCGCTTCCTTGGCTTGACTTGGGCGGATCGTGTTGCCGGCGTCCGACCCTCTGGCTGTTTCGCGAGAAGCTGACGAAAGCGGGGGCTATCAAACCACTGCTCGAGCGCTTCGACGCGGCGCTACGGGCCTCTGGCTATATCGCTATGTCCGGGCAGATCGTCGACGCCACGCTCGTTGCCGCGTCAGCGCAACACGGATGAAGAAAACAAGGTGATCAAGAACGGCGCATCCCTGAGGATTGGAAGGCGAAGGCCGCCAAGCTGCGGCAGAAGGATCGTAGCCGCCCTTTGGGCTTGATGGTCCAACCAACTGGAAAGCTTTCGAGTGCCCTTAACCGAGTTCCGCCGCTGCTTCCGGACGAGCACCAGAGGTCAGTCCCGAAAACCGGTTACGCTCAGGTGAAAAAGCCAGTTTTTACTCATCGTCCCTTTCGGCAGCCGTCCATACCGCCCACACTATTATTAAAAGGCTGATCACCCAAACTCCAATTAAGCAAATCACGGCCATTTGGCTCAAGTTCCAATTCTCCGCGACGCGATAGCCGGGCGGTATGCAGCCCATGCTTTAAACCATGCCACGCTATTATCAAAAGGCCGATCACCCAAATTCCGGCAAAGGATTTCCTCACCACTCTACCCAAGCCACGTAAGGCCGATAATCAAAGAAGGGAAATGCTAGGAAGAAGCGCCAGAAAGGCGGCGCTTCCGCCAAACCAAAAAGTGCCGCGCCTTCTGCTTAAGCGTTTTCGGCTCGATGAGGTATTCGATGCGTGAGGCGTTCCCTGGATAGCTTTAAGGGCGATTGCAGCCCGCTCCGCATCGGCTATCCTGCGCGTGTTCCATTTGTGGTCCCACTCGGCGAGATAGCGCGGGAAGGCGGCAAGCCTTCTCAAAAAGGGCACACGAAAGGCGGCCTGAACTCAAAGCTGCACGCCGTCTGCGACGGCGAGGGCAAGCCCCTCATCTTGCTGCTCAGCGAGTGCCAAATGAGCGACCATAGGGGCGCGCGGCTGATCTTCAACGCCCTACTGCCCGCCAAAGCACTTCTTGCTGACCGTGGCTATGGAAGCAGTTGGTTCAGGGCTGCCCTGGGCAAGAAAGGCTGCGAGCCCTACATTCCTTCCACGAAAAGCCGGAAAATTCCGTTGCCCGTCTGTCAGTCAAGTATACAGTTGCCCAAAATCCAATTAAGCAAATCGCGGCCATTTGGTTCGAAGACTTCGCGGCGAATTAGGTGCTCGCCTTTCACTGCATCGCTTTCGTCAATCCTCGATTCGGCCCATATTGGCAGCATGGTGAAGCCTCCCTCCCCCCGCAAGAGCCCGCGCGGCAAAGCCGCAAGGCCCGAGCTGCATCCGCTCGATGAACATCTTGCGGCCCTTCTGAACCCCGCCCTTACCGAGCGCCAACCCAGCGTCTCGGAGGCACCGCAAGCATCCTTTGATCTCGCGCTCTCCGTTCCTCCTTATCACGTGAGGGGCAGGAGCGGCGCCGCCGCAACCGTCGAATCGCTCAAGGAGCTGCTTGAGCAGGGCGACCCAAACATCCGCAACAAAAAGCCGTGGGCTCCGCACAGGCCGCCGCGCCCAGACAAGACGGAGGGCGGCCACAAATTCCGCCTCGTGGCCGAATATGAGCCAAGAGGGGATCAGCCCTCCGCGATCGAAGAGCTGGTCAAAGGCGTTACCGCGCAAGATCGCGATCAAGTGCTGCTGGGCGTCACCGGTTCCGGCAAGACGTATACGATGGCGCAGGTGATCGCGCGCACCAACCGTCCCGCGCTCATCATGGCGCCCAACAAGACACTCGCGGCGCAGCTCTACGGCGAATTCAAGAGCTTCTTCCCCGATAACGCCGTCGAATATTTCGTCTCTTATTACGACTACTACCAGCCCGAAGCCTATGTGCCGCGCACCGACACCTATATCGAGAAGGAAAGCTCGATCAATGAGCAGATCGACCGCATGCGCCATGCGGCAACGCGCGCGCTCCTTGAGCGCGACGATGTGATCATCGTCGCCTCGGTCTCCTGCATCTATGGCATCGGCTCGGTCGAGACCTATACGGCCATGACCTTCACGCTGACGCTTGGTGAACGAACGGATCAGCGCCAAGCCGTCAAAGATTTGGCCGAGCTCCAGTATAAGCGCACCGCAGGCGATTTCGTGCGCGGCACGTTCAGAGTGCGCGGCGACACAATCGAGCTTTTTCCGGCCCACTACGAGGACCGCGCCTGGCGCATCGGCTTCTTCGGCGACACGATCGAGACGCTTGCCGAATTCGATCCGTTGACCGGCAAGAAGACTCAAGACCTTCAATTCATCAAAATCTACGCCAATTCGCACTATGTCACTCCGCGCCCCACCCTTTTGCAATCGATCAGAGGCATCAAGCAAGAGCTAAAGCAGCGCTTGGCCGAACTCAATGATGCAGGCCGTCTGATTGAAGCGCAGAGGCTCGAGCAGCGCACCATGTTCGACCTCGAAATGCTGGAGGCGACAGGCTCCTGCGCTGGCATCGAGAATTATTCGCGTTATCTCACCGGCCGCAAACCTGGAGAGCCGCCGCCGACGCTCTTCGAATATCTACCCGACAATGCGCTCGTCTTTACCGACGAGTCGCACATCACCGTCCCGCAGATCGGCGGCATGTACCGGGGCGATTTCAGGCGCAAGGCCACGCTTGCCGAATATGGTTTCCGGCTCCCTTCCTGCATGGACAACAGGCCTTTGCGCTTCGAAGAATGGGATGCCATGAGGCCTCAGACAGTTTATGTCTCGGCAACTCCCGGGCCGTGGGAGCTGGAGCGCAGCGGTGGAGTTTTTGTTGAGCAAGTGATTAGGCCCACGGGACTTATCGACCCGCCAGTTGAGATCCGCCCCGCGCGCTCGCAGGTTGACGATCTTTTGGGCGAAGTCCGCGACATGGCGGCAAAGGGCTACCGGACACTCGCCACCGTGCTCACCAAACGAATGGCGGAGGATCTGACCGAATATCTGCACGATCACGGCGTGCGCGTGCGTTATATGCATTCCGACATCGATACGCTTGAGCGCATCGAGATCATCCGCGATCTGCGGATCGGCGCCTTCGACGTGCTCGTTGGCATCAATCTTCTGCGCGAGGGGCTCGATATTCCCGAATGCGGGCTCGTGGCAATTCTCGATGCCGACAAGGAAGGCTTCTTGCGCAGCGAGACCTCGCTTATTCAGACGATTGGCCGGGCGGCACGCAATGTCGACAGCAAGGTGATCCTCTATGCCGATCACGAGACGGGCTCGATGGCCCGCGCCATCGCTGAGACGAACCGCAGACGCGAGAAGCAGAAAGCCTATAATGAGGCGCGAGGCATCACGCCCGCTTCGATCAAGCGCGGGATCGCGGATATTTTGGGCTCGGTGTATGAGCGCGATCATGTGATCATCGATCGCGGCTTAAGCGAGCGCGAAGCGGTTTATGCGCAGGATTTCAAGGCATCTATCGTTGTTCTCGAAAAGCGCATGCACGAGGCCGCCGCCAATCTCGAATTCGAGGAGGCCGCGCGCTACCGCGACGAGATCAAGCGGCTGCAAGCGCTTGAACTTGCGCTTGGCGATGATCCGCTCTCAAGGCAGAGCGATCTTGAGGCGGGCGCTCTTGCGGGCGGGCGCAAATATGGAAACACCGCTCTTCCGGTGAGCCGGCCGCACAAGCCGGGCGATACCGAGATGGGCCCGCACAATTTCGGCGGCGGCGAAGCAAAGCCGCGCGGGGGCAGGGCAAAGGGCGGGCCGAGGCGGTGGAAACCCAATGGGCGGTAGAAACCCTCTTCCCTTGCGGGAGAGGGTGGCCGAAGGCCGGGTGAAGGACGACGCCTCCCCCTCATCCGCCTCACTTCGTTCGGCACCTTCTCCCGCAAGGGGAGAAGGGTGCAGCTCAGTGCTTTTCCGCCCGGTGGCGCGATGACTTCAAAGTCTAGATGCTGGCGCGTAATGCCCGTAAGACTCCGCCCTTCATCTCACGGCTGCCATTATCGGCGAGGCGGGCAGACGCTTGTCAATGACGGCCCTTTGGGCCGCCGCCGGAGGCGGTTGCGAAGCAATCATTGACAAGCAGGCCCGCTCGCCAAACTCGCAGCCGAGAGATGCAGAACAACATGTAAATGCGGGCGTCGCGGGCGGAATTTCAAATTCAGAATTTTTACCGATGCTCCTTTGCCTTAACGGTCCTGCTTGGCCTTGGGCCGGAAACGCTTAAGAACAGGATCGTCAGCCATTTTTTCGCCATATCAATACACCCAAAAATAAACCGCCCAGCTCGCCGCGCCCGCCGAAACAGCAAGGGCGGCAAAGAGAGTAGCTGCGATCCGGCGCGATAGGCTTCCAGCGCTCAGCCCCGCAATCTTCCATGCGAGCGCAACCGACCATAAAGCCGCGCCCGCCAACAGCCCCGCCCGCACCGGGCCGACAAATCCGAGTTCGAAGCCCTCCGTCCGCAGCATCGAGACGGTGATGCCGCTCAGCCCCAGAAAGACCCCGCAGCCCGCGATGGGAATGAGGCATTGCGCGAGGTGATGAAAGCGTAGCGCGGGCGAAGGCCCGAGGCTCCGCGCGGCAAGCCACAGGCACAATGAGATCGCAGCGCCCATAATGGCGGCAGTGGCGAGAATATAGGCCAAAAGCAGGGAGCCATCGAGAAAGGTCATTCGATCGTTGACGGCGGGGTAGTCCGTCAGGATCCACCACGGCGGCTGCAGGCGCAGCGGCCAGAGCATATCGTGATCGATGAGAAAGCCAGCAACCGCCTGCTTCAGCGCGATGAACCACGGGCTCACGCTCCAATGAAAAGCGCCGGCGGCGATGCCCATGAGCCCGAAGATGATAAGCGCGCTCTCCCAGGGCCTTGGCGCGGCCCCGGCGACACGCACGATCTCGTGACTGGGTGAGCGCGGCGAAAGGGCGATCGCGCCGCGAAAGCCGCTGCAGCGCCCGCACATATGGCACTCCGAGGCGCCGCGCATCGTCTTGATGGCAACAAGAGGCGCACAATTTACGCGCGCTCCGGCCCTCCCCGGATGACTCGACTGCGCCCAGGCCTCATTATCGACGCGGAAGTGCACGGGGGCTAGCTTCGCGAGCAGGCCGAAGACGCCGTTGACGGGACAGAGATACCGGCACCAGACTCTTTTGTTGCGTCCGTAGAGATGGCCGATGACCATGGCTCCGCAGGTCGAGCCGCCGAGGATCAAGAGGGCGGGTTTCGGGTATTGGTAGACGCTGACCATCTGGCCGTAAATCGTGGTCAGCGCGAAGGAAACAAAAGGCCAGCCCCTCCACGTGATCCAGCGCGGGATGGCATGGCCGCGCCCGATCCGGCTTGCCGCTTCGCTCAGCGCCCCTTCGGGACAAAAGATCCCGCACCACGCGCGGCCAAAAAGCACCATGCTGAGGAGCACGAACGGCCACCAGAGGCCCCAGAAGGCAAATTGCGCAAAGAGGGTGAGATTATTCCAGATGTGCGCGGTCCGGCCAGGCAAGGGGAGAAAGGCCGGCACGCTGACGAGCACGAGGTAAACCAAAACGACGGTCCATTGGCAGGCCTGGACCAGCCGCTGATGGTGCCGCATCGCCTCGCCGAGCGCGTAGAAGAACCGCGAAGCCGCATTGCGGCGCGGCTTACACTTGCCCTCCGCTGGGAGCCTTGAGCGCGAAGTCGAATCCAATAGCGCTGTCATGCGCAGGGCTTCCCTACTCTGGAATCAGAGGACCTGCAGCTCATTTCGCAACCAGCTCGGCTTTCGGCGCGTCGGGGTGGAAATCATCGCAGAAAGAATATTCGCCGGGGTCGAGAGTCCTGAACACGAGAACCGAGCTCGATTTAGGTGCGAGCACTTTTTCCTTGCGCAATTCGGCGCTCTCAAATTCCGCCGGTGTCTCGCCTGCGTTACGCAATTCGAGCTGGAACCGCGTGTTCGCGGGCACTTCAATGCGCAACGGCGAGATAACGCCATCCTTGAATGTGATGGTGAAGGCCGGCTCGCCTCCGGACAACGCAACTGTCATGGTACAGCACAAAGAAAGTGGAACTAGCAGAATTGCTGGTCTTTTAGCCATGCGGCGCGCCTTACCGAACCCGTTCAATAGCCCCCCTTCTTGCCAATTCCGGCATAGGTGAATTCATAGTCGGCCGTAAAGTCGCCGGGCCAAGGCGCAACGCCAGTTTCTTTATCTATGTGGCGGCCAAAATTCTGCTTTGGGGGCGCAACCGTTAGGATCAGCCTGTATTTGCCGAGCCCCGTCAACTTGATATTATCGCCGTAGTGCGGTCCGTCGCTCGCGGCCATTGGCATGAGTTCGCCCTTCTGGGTCTCGCCGGTCGTGGAATTGATGAGCTCGTAGGTTACTGCGAGATAGGGAATGAAATCGCCCTGCGCGAACCCATTCTTGTTGTCTTTGGCGGCTCTGATGTCGGCTTCGAGATGAATATCGGACTGGCTCGCCTCGCGCATGATGCCGGGCGGATCCATCTCGATCGGCTGCAGATAGACCGCGCTGATCTCCATGCCGAACTTTTGTTGCGGCACGCCAACGGGATATTCTTTAGCTGCGGCCCCTTGCACGATGGCGATTGCGGCTGTGGACCATAGGATGCCAAAGAGATCCGCCTTCATTCCACCGCCCTGCAAAGCTTAACTGCACCCGCCAGATTTGCGAATACAATTATGAACCGACTCAATTGTGATACAGAATAAATATAAAGCATGCCTTGCCCGGCCGTTGCAAGCTGTTTTGCACGCGATTGAGGCCGGGAATACTTTTTTAGAAAGTTTTTAATTTAGACGACCAGCAGGTTTGCCGACGCCAGGCTTGCCAAAACCCGCCAGAGCACCGTCAGACCTTGGGCCGATCCCCCCTGCTGGCTGCATGAATTCCAACTATGATTAAGACCGTGCCTGCAATTTGAACGGCCGTGATCTCCTCGCCGAGAAAAATCCAAGCAAGAAGAAGGGTCGCGACCGGGCCGAGCGCTCCAATCATGGCGGCCTTGGCTGCGCCGATTCTCGCGATTCCCGCCGAGATCATAAAAGTTGGCAGGACCGTTGCGAACAGTCCGAGCGCCAAGCCATAGGCGTAAACAGGCGCGGGCAAGTGTGCGAGGTCCGCAAAAGCGCCGGAGAAAGCGAAATGCAGCATGGTGCCGCCCACGGCCGGTAGCATGGCTAAAGATGTATACCTCAAGGCGCCCAGGCGGGGAATAATGCGTTGGCTGCCAACGAGGTAAACCGCGTATGCGAACGCGCTCGCGAGAACGAGGATAACGCCGGGCCAACGGGAAGCTCCGCCGGATTGTCCGCCATTGACGAAGACGCATCCAACGCCGGCGTAGGTCAAAGCCGCGGCCAAAAGGTCTCGCCGCGAAACCGGCCTGCCAGAAGCAAAAGCAGCTATGAAGAGAACAATCGCCGGATAAGTGTATAGAAGGAGCCATTCCAGGCTTGCGGAGATGTAGGCCAGCCCGGCGAAATCTAAGAAGCTTGCGCCGTAATATCCAATCAAGCCAAACAAGAAAAGCTGGAGCAAATCGCGGTTGCGCAGAGTTGATCCGTTCCTGCCCGCAAGCTTGGCGGCGATCAGATAAAAAGGCGCCGCGCAGACCATCCGCAATGCCAGCAAGGTCACGGGCGTGACGGGATAGGCGTAAGCAAGCTTGATGAGAACGGATTTCGTGGAAAACAAAACCGCGCCAAGCGCGGCCAAACAGAATCCGGTTGCTTGCGGAGAACTTCTTGCCGTCAATCTCACGTGGAGTTCGTTCCTTGCCTACCAATCAACGACCGCGATGACTCAAGGCTTATGCCAGGGGCGGCCGTGACTTTATAGGGCCGCCCGAAGCGCGGCACGCAGACGTGCCCGGTCTTTCTCCTGCGCAAGGATCCCAAATCGCAGCCAGTCTGGCCTGGCGGCGAAGCGGCGCACGAGAATACCCGCGCCCGCCAGGTGGTCAAAAATGCGTTGCGCATTCTTGTGGCCCACGAGCCGGAAAAGGGGGGTGCCGCCCACGCGCGCCAACCCCGCTTCCGCCAAAATCCCGTCGAGCGCGGCGGCATCCTTCTCAAGCCGGGCCCGCGCGGCCGCGAGCCACTGCGCATCGAGCAAAGCCTTTTCAGCGGCAGCAATTGCCGGGCCGGAAACCGGCCAGGGGCCAAGCGCAACGCGCAACTTTTCCGCAATGGGCCGTGGCGCAATTGCAAAGCCAAGCCGCAGCCCCGGAAGGCCGTAAGTCTTGCCGAAGGAGCGCAGGACAACTGCACCCCGCGAGGGGAGAACGGGAGCAAGGCTTGCGGCGGGCCCAAGGAAGTCGGCGAACGCTTCATCGATAATGAGCAGACCGCCACGGCTTGCAAGAGCTCCAGCCAGCTCCAAAAGCTCGCTTGGCGGTATCACCCTGCCGTCCGGATTGTTCGGATTGACAACGATGGCAACATCCTTGCCTTTGAGCGCTGCAAGCTCCACGGCCTCGACAACATAAGCGCCGCTTTCGTCCCAGCGCCGCGCGTGCTCGCAATAGGTGAAGCCCAGGATTCCAACGCGCCGGGCTGTAGCCAAGCGCGGCAGCCAATTGATGATCGCTTGCGTGCCCGGAGCCGCGACGACTTCCGCGTGGCGGGGAGCCTGGTAAGCGTGTTTCGCGGTAGCCTCGAGCGCATAAACCTCCTCGGGCTCCGGCAGCCGGGTGAAGATTTCCTTTGGCAGCCTCTCAAACGGATAGGCGTAGGGACTGACACCAGTCGAGAGATCAAGCCAAGGCTCTGGGGCCTGCGGATAGGCTTGCCGCGCGGCAAGGAGACCTCCTCCGTGTCCGGCGAGCGGCAAGTTCCTTACTAATAAGTGGAACGAGTTTGAGACTGGGAATTCCGTCATTGCTGCCCGCAGTCACAAATCGCCATTCATCTGCGGCGGCCAAGTGGCAAGCGTGCCTCTTGTCAATGATCGCGTTGCGACCGCCTCGGGCAGCGGCCATAGGGCTGTCATTGACAAACGCGGCCCCGCCTCGCCGAAAATGCCGTGAAGAGATGAATGGCCGGTTCTGATCTCATCAAGTCACCTTAATGCAGCTGCCCGCGAATGGATTTTTCCGCCAATTTGAGGCTCGCACTCCTCGCTCTCATCATCGAGGCGGGTGTTGGGTATCCCGCCCCCCTCTTCCGAGCCATTGGCCACCCCGTCACCTGGGCCGGGCGTCTTATCGCATTCACCGACGAAAAACTGAACCGGAGCCTTTATCCTTTCGCCGCCCGGCGAGCGGCGGGATTTGCCGCACTCGCTTTGCTTTTCTTGATCGGCTGGGCAAGCGCCAGCTCGTTGTGCGCCGGACTGGCAGCTCTTCCGCTATGGTTGAACCTTGGCCTGAGCGCCATTGCTGCCTCAACCCTCATCGCCCAGCGCAGTCTTTACGCCCATGTGTTTGCTGTCGCGAAGGCCCTAGAATTGGGACTGGCTGAGGGGCGCACCGCCGCCGCAAGGATTGTCGGACGAGACATCTCAATCCTCGACGAAAGCGGTATTGCCCGGGCTGCCATCGAAAGCCTTGCCGAAAATTTCTCCGATGCTGTGGCAGCTCCTGCGTTCTGGATAGTGCTTGGCGGGCTTCCCGGCGGCATCTGGTACAAAGCGCTCAATACCGCGGATAGCATGATCGGCCATCGCACCAAGCGGCATGCGGCGTTTGGCTATGCCGCGGCGAGGCTCGACGATTTCGCCAATTTGCTGCCCGCGCGGCTTTCGGCCTTATTGATCATGCTTGCGGCGCTCGTCACGCCGGGTGCTTCTGCGGCGGCCGCTTGGCGCGCAATCGCGAGCGATGCGAGCGGCCACCCGTCACCCAATGCGGGCTTCCCCGAGGCCGCGATGGCGGGCGCGCTCGGCGTCAAGCTCGGCGGCCCGCGCACCTACGGCGAGATTTTGGTGGACGATCAATGGATCGGCTCGGGCAAAGAAACCAGCGCAACGGATATTGCGCGCGCGCTGGCGCTCTATAAACGCGCTTGCGTTGTCCATTGGCTCGTGTTGCTCCTCGCGGCGGCTTCTATCTCGCTATGCTGAGCAGACGGCCGAGCTCGATGTGCGCTTCGAGATGCGAGGCGACCGCATCCAGTGCGGCCTCGATTGTCTCTTCGTAGAGGATATTAGAGCCCTTGCCCCCGAGCCGGGCGAGGAGACCGCTGCGCTGCGCGGGATGAGCAAAAAGCCCATGCACATAACAGCCGCTTACGCGGCCATTGGCGGAGCGCGCGCCATCGGCCCGCCCGTCGCTGATGTGCACCACAGGCCGCGAGCAATCAGGCCCGATGGTGCGGCCGAGATGCATTTCGTAGCCGTCGAACGGGACGTTATCTGCGGCACTGATGCCGTGCACCGGCGAGAGCACCTTTTCGCCTCCGAGGACTGTCTCGATATCGAGAAGACCAAGACCGTGCGCCTCGCCCGGCGGGCCCTCGAGCCCTAAGGGATCGAGGATTACTTTGCCGAGCATCTGATAGCCGCCGCAGATGCCGAACACATGGCCGCCATGGCGTACATGGGCGTAAAGGTCGATGTCCCAGCCCTCGCAGCGGAACGCCGCAAGATCGGCGATCGTTGTTTTGGAACCTGGAAGGATGACGAGCGAGGCTTCGGCGGGGAGCGGGCGCCCGCTCTTGACCATCACGACGCGGACACCGGGCTCAAGATAAAGCGGATCGAGATCGTCGAAATTGGCAATGCCTGGCAGCACCGGCACAGCGATCGTGATGACACCGGAGCCCGCGGCTTCTCGCCTGAAGAGGCCAAGCGAATCTTCCTCTGGCAGCTGCGCGGCTTCGGGGCAAAAGGGGATGAGGCCGAGCGATGGCCAGCCGGTGAGCTGCTCGATCTGTCCCATGCCGTCCGCAAAGAGCGAGGGATCGCCGCGAAATTTGTTGATGAGAAAGCCCGCGATGATTTGCGCGTCGGCCGGATCGATCACGGACCGCGTGCCAACGATCTGCGCGATCACCCCGCCGCGCTCGATATCGGCCAGAAGAATGACCGGGACATTGGCGGCCCGCGCAAAGCCCATATTGGCGATGTCGCCCTGGCGCAGATTGATTTCCGAGGCGCTGCCCGCTCCCTCCACAAGGAGGAGATCGCAGGCTGCAGAAAGCCGCTCGAAGCTTTCAAGAACAGCCGGCAAAAGAGTTGGCTTCAGGTTTTGAAACTCGCGCGCCCGGGCCTGGCAGAGCACGCGCCCGCGCAGGACCACTTGCGCGCCATTGTCGCTGTGGGGTTTCAAAAGGACCGGGTTCATGTCGCGGCTCGGGGCGACGCCGCAGGCTCTTGCTTGCAACGCCTGGGCCCGGCCAATCTCGCCGCCGTCGGCGGTGACAGCCGCATTGTTCGACATGTTTTGCGGCTTGAAAGGGCGCACGCTGAGCCCGCAGTTGCGGAATGCCCGGCAAAGTCCCGCGACGATCAACGACTTGCCGGCCCCGGAGCCGGTGCCTTGCACCATAAGCGTCTTTGCATGGCGCGGCGTGCTCAGAATTCGATCCCCTGCTGCGCCTTCACGCCAGCGGCGAAATGGTGCTTTACGAGACCCATTTCGGTCACGAGGTCGGCGGCTTCGACCAACTCGGGCCGCGCGTTGCGGCCAGTGATGATAACGTGGAGGCCGGGCCTGCGGGCCTTTAGCGCCGCTATAACCTCGCCGAGGGGCAGATAATCGTAACGCAGAGCGATGTTCAATTCGTCAAGAATGAGGAGCCTTATCTTCGGGTCGGCCATAAGCTCCTTCGCTTTGGCCCAGGCCGCTGCGGCAGCTTTGATATCACGAGCGCGGTCTTGTGTCTCCCAGGTAAAACCCTCGCCCATCGTATGCCAGGAAACGAGATCGGAGAAGCGGGCGAGCGCCTTGCGCTCCCCGGTCTGCCAGGCGCCTTTGATGAATTGCACCACCCCGCACGGCAATTCGTGACCCAAGGCGCGCAGAAGGAGCCCAAAGGCCGCCGTCGACTTTCCTTTGCCTTTGCCGGTGTGGACGATGAGCAAGCCTTTTTGCGCAATTGCCTTCGAGGCGACCTCAGCGTCCTGTGCGGCCTTGCGCTTGGCCATCTTCTCCTTATGACGGAGCGCTTCGGCCTCAGCCCCTGATCCGTGTGCTGCTGTCGGCTTGCCCATCCTTCGCCCGCAATCTCGCAAGCTGCTTTGCCGCGCGCCGCAGCCTCCGCGCCCCCGTGAAGAGCGGGGCTGGAAAGCACTTAGCCGCGCCCGCCAGGCCGCGCCCGCTGCCACCAGCCGGTGCGCTTCGGGCGTTCGGAAATGTCCGATTCAGGCTCTTGCGGCTGTTCCGGGGCGGCGAATGGCCCCTCCTCTTGCACGGAGGAGGCAGCGCTCCCTGCGAACGGAGCAGGCTCTGGTTCCGGCACGATTGCCATGCCGCTCTTGCCAACGGATTCGCGCCCATGCTCCTGCGCGAACTCTGTGGGGACCTGAACAGCCTCACCTGCCATTTGATCAGCTGGCTCGGTCGCCTGAGGTAGCTCCTTCCGGCGAGGCTTCGCGCCGCGCACGCGGCGTGCACCTTGGCCGTGCCGCCTTCGCGGCGCTTTTCCCTCGCCCTGCTCTGCAGGCGCGGGCGTGATGAGCGTTCGCTCCGATTCTTCAGAGGCCGCCGAAGCACCCCCTTCCACATCAGAATGGCCAGGGTCGGGGCCGAATTCAATCAAAATTGGCTCATCCGCTGGGCTCGCCCCGATTTGACGGGACTGCCGTGTGCCTGGCGAGTCAGCAGCGGATTTTCGCCCGGAGGCCGCGTCAAGGCCGGAGGCCCCCTGGGTTAGGGGCGAGTCTGACTCGCGACTCTGAGCCCCGGCCATGCTAAAGGCTGCTGGATTGAGCCCGCCAATTTCGGCGACGGCCCGCAGGGCATCGTCCGGCGGCTGAGGTGCGTTGGGAGAAACTGCCGGCAATTCACGGTCCGCTCCCCTCGCGCGCTTGCGCCTGCGCCGGCGCCTTTGCCTGGCATAGGCTTCAGTGTCGCCGTCTGGCTGATCGCGGACCTCTCTCTCTTCGACTGCCAACCCAGCCTTGGCCTCCTCGGCCAGTTCCGAGGGTTCCACCGCAGGACTCAGGGCAGCGTCGTCGGCAGGCACGAGACTTGGCGCCTCTTCGGGAAGACGGGAGGGTCCGTCCCTCAATCCGGCCGCAGGCTCACCGCGGTATAAGGTGTAATAATTGGTGTTGGTCAGGCTATCGTCCGCCGTGACCGTCACCGATACGCCGAACCGCTTTTCCAAGTCCTGCAAATGCGAACGCTTTTGATTGAGGATATAGAGCGCGACCGGCGATCTGGCTTTGACGCCAATATCATAAGCCGAATCTTTAATCAGAGCGTCTTCGAGGCCGCGCAAAACATGCAGCGCGATCGAAGCAGTCGAGCGGACAGTTCCGGCACCTGCACAATGGGGGCAGATAATTGTCGAACCCTCGAGGACGCCAGTGCGCATGCGCTGGCGGGACATCTCGAGAAGCCCGAACGCCGACATGCGGCCAATCTGTAACCTGGCACGATCGTTCTTCAGAGCCTCCTTGAGGCGCCGCTCAACAAGCCGGTTATTCCGGCTCTCCTCCATGTCGATAAAATCGATTACGATAAGCCCGGCGAGGTCGCGCAGTCTGAGCTGGCGCGCGATTTCCTCAGCGGCTTCGAGATTGGTCCTGAGCGCCGTGTCCTCGATGTTATGCTCGCGCGTGGAGCGGCCAGAGTTGACATCGATGGCAACCAGCGCCTCCGTCTGATTAATCACGATATAGCCGCCCGACTTCAGTGTGACATGGTTCGAGAACATCGCGTCGAGCTGCGATTCGACACCGTACTTGGCGAACATCGGCTGAGGTTCGCGGTAAGGCTGCACCATCTTGGCATGGCTCGGCGCAAGCAGCCGCATGAATTCTTTGGCCTCGCGATAGGCCTCCTCCCCCGCGACAACGATTTCGTCGATGTCTTTGTGATAGAGGTCGCGAATAGCCCGTTTTATGAGCGAGCCTTCCTCATAAACGAGTTTCGGCGCGCTTGAGCGAAGTGTTGTCTCGCGCACCGTCTCCCACATGCGCAGTAGATATTCGAAATCGCGCTTAATCTCGGCCTTTGTGCGCGATGCCCCGGCGGTGCGCACAATCACGCCCATGCCTTCCGGCACATCCAACTCTTGAGCAATAGCCTTGAGCCTCTGGCGGTCTGCGGAATCGGTGATTTTGCGCGAGATACCGCCGCCGCGCGCCGTGTTCGGCATCAAGACCGAATAACGGCCTGCAAGCGAGAGATAGGTGGTGAGTGCCGCACCTTTGTTGCCACGTTCCTCTTTAACCACTTGAACGAGCAGGACCTGGCGCCGTTTGATCACCTCCTGGATCTTGTAGCTGCGGCGCGGGCGCGGCGGGCGGGCGGGCATCTCCTCCAGAGCATCCCCGCCAAGCTGGTCAATCTCCGGAGCCCCGCCGTCTTCATCATCGCGGTCAGGCCCTTCTTCCAGCGGTTGCAGTTCTAGATCCTCGGCCCGAGTTTCGGCCGATTGCATGTCTCCCGCTTGTCTACCTGGGCCGCTTTCTTCGCTTGGCGGCGCTGCTTCGGCCCGGCTCGCGCCGTCCGGCGCTTCCTCCCGCTCGGGGCCGGACGGCAGAAGGCCTTCCTCTGCTGCCACCTCTCCCCTAGGCACGGGCCCCGCGGCTTCTGGAGCTATGCGGTCCTCGAGCCCGCCTGGCGTTTCGGCCTCAACTTCACCGAAGATAATCTCTTCGCCTTGTGCACGGCGTTTCTCGGCCCGCTGCCCGTCGGGCCCGCGCCGGCTGCGGCGGCTTCGCCGTATCGCCCGGCCCTGATCCTCCTGGTCCTCGCGCTGGACCCGTGCTTCCTCTTCAAGGAGAGCTTGGCGGTCGGCGACGGGGATTTGGTAATAATCCGGATGAATCTCCGAAAAGGCCAGAAAGCCGTGCCTGTTACCCCCGTAATCCACAAATGCGGCTTGCAGCGAGGGCTCGACCCTCATGACCTTGGCAAGATAAATATTGCCGCGAAGTGGTTTTTTACTAGCGGATTCGAAATCGAATTCTTCGACTCTGTTACCGCGGACGACGACTACCCTCGTCTCTTCTGGATGCGAGGCGTCGATAAGCATTTTGTTGGCCATGTGAAGCTCGTTGGGGCGTGGCGGCCAGCCTGTCGCGGAGGCCTGGTGACGTCCGGATAGGGGGGGCCGAAGGCCAGGTAAGCCGCGGCCGCGCCACGCGCTGGATCAGCAGGTTGATGAGAAGACAAAACCGAGGAAATGGTGCCTTTTGGCGGGTGGGCCGTTGAGCCGCCGCCCGGCGCCCCGGGCAGGGGGTGACGTTTCCGTGCGAATCCCCGCTCTCGTCCGCGGGACCGAAGCTCTCTGCACCGGAGACGGAGACAAAGCGGCCCGCTAACGATTTAAGCGCGGGGGCAGGATTCCAATTGGGCGCGGGGGCAGTTGGCCTGCCCGCGAGAAAAGCCATTTCGCATCACTACCTACCCGCCTGTCCGAAGATGCACGGCAAGGCGGAGATTACATATCCGGGCTCGCGAACCGATGCCCTCGAGCGCCTTTGGAGATCCGCCTGATCAGATGCCCTTTGGCTCGTGCGCTGAGATCCAGCCAGTCCGGCTATCGAGGAGGTAGGTCTCACCCTCAAACGTGCGGCCCAGCCTCGAAAATCCTTTGCGCCCCGATGGCGAATCTCCAGGTCTTGAATAGAATAATCATTCATATCGGTTTTTTTGGCGCTTTGGCAAGTTTTATAGCACCGGAAGTCACAGCAAGGGCGCGGGCGCACCTGTCCGGAAGGCTCGCCAACGGGCCCTCACTGGGCCGAAGGAGCTAGGTGGACACCAAAAGGACTCTTGGCCGCCCACCCGGGCCTACAGCAAATGTGCTATTCGTGAAAACTGGCGGGGTCAGCTCATGCGAAACAGCCTCGATTTTTCCTTTGATCCCGATTTTGAAAGGCTGCGCGAGAGTGTGCGCGCCTTCGCGGCCGCCAAAATCGCGCCACGGGCCGCCGAGATTGACCGCACCGACCAGTTTCCGGTTGAACTCTGGCCGCAAATGGGCGCACTTGGCCTGCATGGCATTACGGTTGACGAGGACTATGGCGGTGCGGGGCTTGGCTATCTCGCCCATTGCATCGCCATGGAAGAGATTAGCCGCGCCTCAGCTTCTGTCGGCCTCTCCTACGTCGCCCATTCCAATCTTTGCATCAACCAGATCCGCCGTTTCGGCACGGAGGCGCAAAAGCGCCGCTATCTTGCGAAGCTCATTTCTGGCGAACAGGTTGGAGCGCTCGCCATGTCAGAAACCAGCTCCGGGTCCGATGTCGTTTCGATGCGGCTGCGCGCCGATAAGAGAGGCAGCCACTATGTCTTGAACGGCACTAAGATGTGGATCACCAACGGGGCCTATGCCTCGATTCTCGTTGTCTACGCCAAGACCGATCCCGAGGCGGGGCCGCGCGGGATTACGGCTTTTATCATCGAAAGCGGCTTCAAGGGCTTTAGTGCCGGCCAAAAGCTCGATAAGCTTGGCATGCGTGGCTCGCCGACCTCCGAGCTTCTCTTTGAAGATTGCGAAGTGCCGGAAGAAAACGTCCTTGGAGCCGCGGGGGATGGCGCGCGAGTTTTGATGTCGGGGCTCGATTTCGAGCGTGTCGTGATTGCGGGCGGCCCGCTCGGCATCATGCAGGCCTGTCTCGACATTAGCCTGCCCTATGTGCGCGAGCGAAAGCAGTTCGGTCAGCCGATTGGCGAGTTTGAGCTCGTTCAGGGCAAGCTCGCCGATATGTACACGGGCCTCAACGCGAGCCGCGCCTATGCCTATGCTGTTGCCCGCGCCTGCGACGCGGGCCATGTCTCGCGCAAGGATGCCGCCGGCTGCCTTCTCTTTGCTGCCGAGCATGCGACGCGGGCGGCACTCGATGCGATTCAACTTCTCGGCGGCAATGGCTATATCAACGAGTTCCCGACCGGGCGGTTTTTGCGCGACGCGAAGCTCTATGAGATCGGCGCAGGGACGAGCGAGATTCGGCGCATGCTGATCGGCCGAGAGCTGTTCGGCGGCGATTAGCTCAATGACAATCTTTAAATCCGCTGCGCTTGCTCGAAGCGAAAAATTCAAGGCCAACGAGTCCGCGATGGAATCGCTCGTTGCGGACATGCGGGCGAAGTTCGCAACCATCGCTAAGGGCGGCGGTGAGAATGCGCGCGCAAGGTACATTGCTCGGGGAAAAATGCTGCCGCGCGAGCGCATCGCCGCGCTGCTCGATCCTGGTGCACCCTTTCTGGAGCTCTCGCAATTTGCGGGTTATGAGGTTTATCAGGATTATCTCCCTGCGGCCGGATTGATCAGCGGTGTTGGACGGATCTGCGGCCAGGAATGCGTCGTCATTGCCAATGACGCGACCGTGAAAGGCGGCACTTATTATCCGCTCACCGTCAAGAAGCATTTGCGCGCGCAGGAGATTGCGCGGCAAAATAATCTTCCTTGCATTTATCTCGTCGATAGCGGCGGCGCGCACCTCCCGAGCCAGAGCGAGGTGTTCCCGGACCGGGAACATTTTGGGCGTATTTTTTATAATCAAGCCCGCATGTCAGCGTCAGGTATTCCGCAGATCGCGATCGTGATGGGGAGCTGCACGGCAGGCGGTGCTTATGTTCCTGCCATGAGCGACGAGGCGATCATCGTTGCGGACCAAGGCACGATTTTTTTGGCGGGCCCTCCTCTTGTTAAAGCAGCAACCGGCGAAGACGTTTCGGCCGAGGAGCTCGGCGGCGCCGAGGTCCACTCGCGCATCTCTGGTGTGACGGACCATTACGCAATGAGCGATGCACATGCTCTTGAAATCGCGCGCCAACTCGTCAGGGCTTTCAATCGCACGAAGGCGCCCGGAGTTGCGGTTCGCGAGCCGCGCGAGCCGCTTTATGATCCGCACGAAATCTATGGCATCGTTCCGGCCGATCTACGCGAAGCTTATGATGTGCGCGAGGTCATCGCCCGAATTGTCGATGGGAGCGAGTTCGCCGAGTTCAAGGCAATTTACGGCACGACCCTCGTCTGCGGTTTTGCGCATATCTTCGGCTATCCAGCCGGGATTCTCGCCAATAATGGGATTCTATTCTCCGAATCGGCGCTCAAGGGCGCGCATTTCATCGAGCTTTGCGCGCAGCGTAAAATTCCGCTCCTATTCCTGCAGAATATCACAGGCTTTATGGTCGGCAAGAAATACGAGGCCCAAGGAATTGCGAAGGACGGCGCAAAGCTGGTTGCCGCCGTTGCCTGCGCGAACGTGCCGAAATTCACGGTGATCATCGGCGGCAGCTTCGGAGCTGGCAACTATGGCATGTGCGGGCGCGCTTATGGCCCGCGCTTTCTTTTTATGTGGCCCAATGCGCGCATCTCGGTAATGGGTGCCGAGCAGGCTGCCAATGTGCTCGCCCAAGTGCGCCGCGACAGGCTTGAGGCGGAAGGAAAATCGCTGCCGCCCGAAGAAGAGGATGCATTGAAAGCTCCGATCATTAGGCGCTTCGAGCACCAATCGCACCCCTATTACGCGAGCGCAAGGCTCTGGGATGACGGCATCATCGATCCCGCCGACACCCGGATGGTGCTGGGTCTTGCAATCTCGGCCGCGCTCAATGCCCCCATCCAAGAGACGCGCTTTGGCGTTCTGAGGATGTGAACTTTGGGCTCCGTGCGAACACGCCTCGCGCCCCGCCCTGCCCCAAGCGGTTATTTTCGCTTAGTTGCCAACTACCGAACTCCCTCGTCCGTCTTCTCGGGCCTGTAAGATGCAGCGAGTCTCATCTTCTTCAGGCAATTGACAGGAAAGCATTTGTGAGCGCTATATGCGCGCGTGCCGTGCACGAACTGCGCCTGCAGCACTTCCATTTCCCTTAACTGATTCCAAATTCATTATTCCCGCAGCACTGATCTGCCTGATTGTCATTCCCTCCGCCAATACTGGCGAGACGGATGGGTTAGCGTGAAACATCTCGCCTTCTTTATCCAAACACAAGAGCCGGTGTAAGAAAGGCCATTTAGTGGATCTTGAAGCTCGTTGACATGCAATCAATTGTCAGCGCTAGATGCGCGCGTGCCCTGCACGAATTGCGCGCCCGCCGTCTGAAGCGGCCGCCTGCTCTTGATGCCGCGCCATGCGGCCGGCCATGGCGGCTCGCATGAATTATTTTTCGCCATCGACTTCAGGACTAAAATGGTATCATTTAGCCCCGGCCAAGAGGCGGCGCGCCGCCTCTTGGATGGGCCGCAGCGTTATACTTGCCTTGCTGGAGGCACGCGCTCCGGCAAAACTTTCCTTATCGTCCGCGCAATCATTATGCGCGCTCTCAGAGAAAAAGGCTCAAGACATGCGATATTGCGCTTTCACGCAAACGCTGCCCGTGCTTCGATCGCCCTCGGCACACTGCCTCAGGTTGCAGAGCTTTGCTTCCCAGATTTAAAGATCAAAGAGCGGAGGCAGGATGGTTACTTCGCTCTTCCGAACGGCTCGCGCATATGGGTTGGCGGCCTCGATGACAAAGCGCGCGTTGAGAAAATCCTAGGCCTTGAGTATGCGACTATATTCTTAAACGAAGCCTCTCAAATTCCCTATGCTTCCGCTCTAGTCGCGTTCACACGGCTGGCCCAAGTCTCTCCTGTTATCGGGCAAAAGGCATATGTTGATCTCAATCCGGTCGGCAAATCCCATTGGACAAATGTTCTTTTCGGCGAGAAGCGCGACCCTATTTCGAGGCAGGCTCTCAGAGACCCCGGCAACTATGACCGGGCTTTTCTGAACCCGCCCGACAACGCCGCCAATCTGTCGGCTGAGTTTCTGGAAAGCTTGCAGAACCTTCCAGAAAGGCAGCGCAGGCGTTTTTTCGAGGGAGCTTATGTCGATGAAATCGACGGAGCCTTATGGACGTATGAGACCATAGATTCCAATCGCTGTTTGCCCGAAGATATCCTCGAGAACAAGCGGGCATCAGTTGTTGTTGCCGTTGACCCGTCGGGAGCAGCGGGACGGGATGACATGGGCGCAGATGAAATCGGCATCATTGTCGCCGCCAGGGGACTCGATGGCAATTGCTACGTGCTCGCGGATCTCTCCTGCCGCGAGGCGCCATCGGTTTGGGGAAGAAGAGCCGTCAATGCCTATCACGAATGGCGGGCCGACTGCATCGTCGCCGAAAGCAACTTTGGCGGCGAAATGGTGCGCGCGACAATCCAAGCGGCCGATCCTAACGTCTCTGTGCGATTAGTGACCGCGAGCCGGGGCAAGGCGGTGCGCGCAGAGCCGATCTCGGTGCGCTATGCGCAAGGGCAGGTCCATCATGCCGGCCGGTTCGCGAAGCTCGAGGATCAGCTCTGCGCCTTCTCGGCAGCAGGTTATTCAGGCAGCGGCAGCCCCGATCACGCGGACGCAGCGATTTGGGCACTCACACACTTGTTTGAGTCCGGCGAGCGGGCGGGAATCATTGAGTTTTACCGCCGCGAGACTGAAGGGGTCCGGCGCACATAAACGCTTTGTTTCAAGAACGCATTTGAAGCCTCGCCGGGAATTCAATTGGGCATTTCAAGACGAAGGAATTTGAATATGGCGGAGCGTGGCGCCGGGCAAAGGAGCTGGCCACTAAGCCCCTATGAAGTCAATGTCACTTATGCGGGAAGCGGCGCCGCCGGGGAAGCTGAAAACTGGTTCGGGCCCCTCCAACCCCTCAAACCGCTTGCCCCGCCAGAGATCGCTGGAAGGCAGTGGGATTATCCAGCAGGTTATAATCTCTCGACGCTTTCGCGCCCGTTCGAGCCCGTCACATTCTCGACGATGCGCAGCCTTGCAGACGGCTATGATCTCCTCCGGCTCGTGATCGAGACAAGGAAGGATCAAGTCGCCCGCCAGGGCTGGAACATCATCGCGTGCGACCATCGCGCGCCCTTGGCGCAGGATGATGAACGGATCGCGGCTGTAAAGGGCTTCTTTACGAAACCCGACGGCATTCATGGCTTTGCGGATTGGCTTCGAATCCTTCTCGAAGAAGTCTTCGTGATCGACGCGCCGGCTCTCTACATGGGCCGCGATCGCGGCGGGCGGCTCAAGGCGCTGCTGCCCCTCGACGGTGCAACGATCAAGCCGGTTATCGATCCCTGGGGCCGTCCCCCGCAGCCCTATTATCAAGACGGCAGGCTCGTCTATCCTCCGGCCTATCAGCAAATCCTCAAAGGTTATCCCGCGGTCAATTATTCCGTGCGCGACCTCATCTATAGGCCGCGTAACTTGCGCGTGAACCGCGCCTATGGCATGAGCCCTGTCGAGCAGATCGTCACGACGGTTAACATCGCTCTGCGCAGGCAGCTCTATCTTCTCGATTATTTTTCAGAAGGAAACATTCCCGACAGCCTAATCGGAGTGCCGGAGAGCTGGACGCCCGATCAGATTGCCTCCTATCAAAAATATTGGGACGCCTATTTCGATGGCGACTTGAGCCGCCGCCGGCGCGCCAAGTTCGTTCCTGGCGGGGTTGCCAAAACATTCATCCAGACAAAAGAGCCGGAGCTCAAAGGGCAATTCGACGAGTGGCTGGCGCGAATCGTGTGTTTTGCGTTTTCGATCTCGCCGCAAGGACTCATGGAGTCTCTCAATCGCGCCACGGCAGAAACGCAAAAGGATCTTGCCACGGAGGAAGGGCTCGGCCCGATTCTGGTTTGGGCGAAAGGCCTGATCGACGAGATTCTGGCCAGCGAGTTTGACTCGCCCGATCTTGAGTTCGTCTGGAATTCAGGACGCGAGATGGATCCGGTTTCGCAAGAGGCCATTCTTTCAAGTTATGCGGCGAAGGGCATTCTTACGATCAACGAAGCCCGCGCGGCGCTCGGCCGTGCGCCTTTGCACGAGTCGTCCGCCAATAAGCCGATGACGCTCACAGCCTCGGGTTTCGTTCCGCTACCGGACTAAGCAGCCCGCTGCGGCGGCACTCTGAATTCCAAAGTTCTGGAAGCTTGCGGCGAGATGGCTGACACGGGCTTTGGTCGGCGGTGCGGCGGGGCCCGCAGGGGGAGTTCATCGCGGGCCTAGAAGCGGCGGCGGAGACCGCGCGTGGCTTTACGATAAATATCCCTATATCAAAGCTTATCTTGATGAGCCAAAATCTCTCGAAGAGCTGCAAAGAGATGTTGGCAAGCGTGAGAAAGCCTACGAGGTTCACCATATCGTGGAGCAGACTGCCGCGGAGCGGGACGGCCACTCGCGGGAAGAGATCGACGCCGGAGAATCTCGTAAGAATCCCAACGTTCAAGCACCGGGAGATTACGGCTTGGTATATGAAGGGCAATGATGATTACGGCGGCCTTTCACCTCGGGAGTATCTACGGGATAAGGATTGGAACATGAGGCGGCGCGTCGGTCTGGACGCTCTCATCAGGTTCGGAGTGCTCAAACCGTGAAAGCAGTACAGCTTGCACACATGACGATTAATGAGCTGGTTGAGCGCTTCGCTGAGATTGACGTCGCTCAGGACCAGGCGGAGCTCATGGGCGAAATAGAGAAATTCAACCAGCTTCATAGGAAGATGGATGAAACTGAGAACGAACTAAGAAGGCGCGGTCGAGAAGCTCGATTAGCATTGCTCCATCTCTATGATCATCTCAATGTACAAGTGCGCTTAAAGCGCCGCGAAACGAACGCTCGGAGTCGCGCCAGAGGCAGCCTAAGCTCATCCAGGCAATATACGATTCCAAATGGTATCCGCAGGCAGGTGAGGCCGGTATGACTTTATCGAATCTCGATTCCGGTTTTTTCAAGCCGGACTAATTCGCGTCTCGTCATTTTCTGATCGATTATGCGCGTCTCCTCACGAGGGCGGAGAGTGGGACCAATCGAAGCATCCGCGCGTCCCCGCCGAATTGCCCGGCGGCGGCCCGTGCGCAAAGGCAACATCCTGAATTATGGCCACTTAGCTCACGGTGAGAACCGCAGGATTGGCAGCGGCAAACCCCTCAGCGCTGCTTTCGCGTATCGCCCCGGTCATCAGCGGCAGAAGATCGTAGGGATGCGTGAATTTCTCATCGAAGCAGCGATAGCGCCGCGCGTCAAAAATACGGCGGAGCCAGTCAATAACTAGTATATGGCGATCCGACTTTCGCAGATCCGGATGATAAGTGAGCCAAATATCGAGTCTGTGCGTCATGCCAACATCGATCGGAACAAGCTTTGCGCCGAGCGCGAGCGCGTAATTCGGCAGCATCCCGATGCCCGCACCACGCTCGACAGCATAGAGGACGGCCGAACTTGTGTTCGTCCTTACACCGACCACACCTTCTAAGCTTGGGACGCCAAGTGCACGCTCGTAAGCGCCCTCGCCGATGAGCGGGGAAATGAGCTGAACTAATCTGTGCTGTTTCAATTCGCTCAAAGCTTTTGGCAGGCCAAATGTTTCTTTGTACGCTTCGGAAGCAAATGGATAGCTGTGCAAATACCCAAGCTGGACGGCGATCAGATCCGGGCGCTCCGGCCGCTGGAATTGAATCGAGATATCGGCCTGCAGCCGGCCGATATCGGTAAATTCCATCGTCTGTTGCAGCTCGATCGTCAGGAAGCGGTTTGTCTTTTGGAACTCGAGCAGCTTGGGCAACACCCAATAGGTGCCAAGGCCTTCGGTTATCGCGACTCGGACCAGGCCCCGGATTCCGTCCGAAGCAACCTGCATCCGGCGCACAATATCGAATGTCTCCCGCTCTATGGCCCGGGCGTGATCGAGAATCGTGTTGCCCTCGGGTGTCACGGAGACACCATCGGTGTGGCGCACAAAAAGACGGCACCCGACGAGTTGCTCAAGCCGTTCGATCCTGCGGACGATTGTCGCGGAATTGATCTTCAGAATTTTGGCTGCCTTGCGGAAGCTGCTCTGGTCGGCGCTCGCAAGAAAGATCCGCAGATCGTCCCATGACAGGGACTGAACGACGTCGAAGACTTCGCGGCGCCCCTTTGCGCCGCTCGTGAGCGGAGTTTTAGCCATGACTTTGGTTACCGGAGCGAGCGCCACCCAAGACGTTACGGCAAATATTAACCATTACCATTCCGGATACCAGAGGCAAGGCCGGCTTCAGCGTAAATCATCGCTGACCGGCGGGCCGCGCGTATTGGGCCTCGAAAATCTGCCGGACAATCACAGGTTTTCAGCTGGGCCGGCTGCCGAAGACGAACTCCCCCATCTCGGGGCCATGATGGCTCGCCATATTCCTGGCCTGCGAGCGAGCCAAGCGGCATTCGAGGAGGTGCACCGATACTCCCAAAGCATTCTGTCCATTAGAGGAAAATCCGGTCTTGCCGGCTGCTTTGCCGCGCTGCTCCTCAACTCCGAGGGGCTAGCACGGCTCCTTCACGGCTGCTTGCCAGTCGCCGCGCCTCCTCCTTCGCTGCTGGTCCGGCCAGAGGAGGCCGCCGCAGGGATCTATATCTGGGCACTCTGCTTTCCCGGACTGGCGGCCGGGGCAGCAGCCCTCATCATGCAGTGGCTCAACCAGCCGTTGTATGCTGGCGCCGACATCTATGCCCGCGCGGCAACGGCGCGAGGGGAGGCATTCCTCGTCCGGACCGGATTCTGTCCCCTCGAGGACGCTGACAAAAGCTCACTGTGGGCGTATCGCCGCCGCTCGCTCGGCGCGCTGATGCCGGAACTCGCTAGTCCGGCGGATTTTGTTCAGCCCTTCGAGAAAAATCCGCAGAGTGCAGATCAATTCCACTAGGCCGCGTCCTCAACCACCTGCTGCTTCACAAGCGCGCGCAATTCTGAAGGACAACGAAATGTCTAAGGTACATCATTCCGGCGCGCCGGCTGCAAATGATACCGCCCCCGAGCCCAGGCGGCATCCCGAAATCAGGGTCGCGCGAGGATTTGACGACCTTCTCATGGTTTTTTCAATCCGCGCGTCGGTTTATATGGCGGAGCAGGATTGTCCTTACGGAGAAGAGTTCGACGGCAACGACCATTGTGCAACACATTTCCTCGGTCTCATCGACGGTGAGCCAGCAGGATGTTTGCGCGTCCGATTTTTCGGCGGCTTTGCCAAGATCGAGCGGCTTGCCGTACGCAAACGCTACCGCAGCTCTAGTCTCGCGTTCGATCTTGTGCGGGCTGGAATCGCCCATGCACGGCGGAAAGGGTTTAAGCGCCTATATGGCCATTCGCGCCAAGGTTTGGATTCCTTTTGGAGGCGATTTGGCGCAAAGCCGATCCCGGGCCGCGGCCCATTTGTATTCTCTGATTACCGCTATACCGAAATGATGCTCGACGTCGACTCCCCCGAAAATCAAATTTCGCTCGAGAGCGGCCCAATGGTGATTCTGCGTCCTGAAGGCGATTGGGACCGTCCTGGAATTTTGGAGTTCTCCAGCCTACGCAAACCGAGAGCGCCGGTCAGCAATTGTGTGTCAGAGATCCGGGGTGCAAACGGGCCAGACGCTCTCTGAGTCTTGGATTTTAATTTGAATTACTCTGCTCAGACGCTGTTTTACCAGAGCCAAGGAATGCATCGGAACATCAGTTTCACTTTCAGGAGTAGCTATGCCAGCGCTGCGTATGTTCATTCCAATAACTAAGGTCGATGCGGCGCAGCGCCTTGTGTACGGCGTTGCCACCGCAGAAATAGAGGATCGCGCGGGGGAAATCTGCGACTATGCCTCGACCAAACCCTTTTATCAGAAGTGGTCAGAGGAGATCGCGAGATCGAGCGGCGGAAAATCTCTCGGCAATCTCCGCGCGATGCACGGCCCCGTCGCCGCTGGTAAAATAACGGCCATTAACTTTAATGACGAAGCAAAGCAGATTGAAATCTGCGCGAAGGTCGTCGACGACGGCGAATGGGTAAAGGTGCAAGAGGGCGTTTATACCGGTTTTTCACAAGGCGGCACTTACGAGCGGCGCTGGACCGATGCTGACGGCCGCAGCCGGTATACCGCCGCGCCAAACGAAATCTCGCTTGTCGACTTGCCCTGCTTGCCACAAGCGATGTTTGAAATGATTAAGGCTGATGGCACCAGGGAGAAGCGGCATTTCAGAAGTCCGGAAGAGAAAGCTGCCCGGCTTGCGCGCATCATCGAGGATTTGGGCTGGCTGCATAATTTACCTTTCGCGGACGAAACAAACGAACGTGATGACGATCAGGCAACGGCCGAATTGCGCGAGCTTGCTGGCCGAATGGCGGCGATTTTACGGGCTGCCATGAATGTCAGTCCGCCAGACGCCGCACAGGGCGCGCAGCCTCGCAAATTTTATGGCGGGAGGCTAAAAGCGGCCCCGGGCCGGCGATCGCCGATCTGCAAAGCCGGTGAGAAGACGAATGCGTCCGATGAAGCAATAATTCAGCAGCTCCATGACTCCGCGGTTGTCCTAGGCGCGAGCTGTGGGTCAGGCAAAGCTGCAAAAGGCGCCATTGAGAAGCGGTTCGATATGCTCGCCGAAACTCTTGCAGATGTGCTGCAGCGAGTGAGGAAAATCGAGGAGCAGCCGCTTCCGTTGCCTTTCCTGGGCCCTGCCAGGGCAATCTCGAAAGCCGAAGACGGCAACGATACTGACCCTAATAGTAGCATAGAGGAATTGCTCTCAAGACCAGAAGCTCTCTCAGTTCTCGCCATCAAACTGGCCCAACGAAAAGGCCGGTAGACCAGCTCTGACCTCATATTTTTTCGACGGCTCTTCAATTTTGGCGTTCTGACACGCCGGGTCCAGGATTCGATTCACCATTTTCCACCAACGCCCTTCTGTGGCAGGAGCAACATATGACGATTCAGACCGATGTTCAGGATATTCTGGACCGGCTTAAGACCGCGCAAGGAAAACCGCTCGGGGATCCACGGTTCAAGAGCCTCCTCGGGCTCGAAAAAAGCACGTTTTCAGAAAATCCAAGTGCCACATCCGGCCTTACCTTCTATGACCTCGAACTCGGCGCCAAGTTCCTTTATCCGGTCTTGACGCCGCTGCGGAACATGATCCCGCGCGTTTCGGGTAGAGGCGGCATTCAGGCTTCTTGGCGCGCGATCACGGCGGTCAATACGACCGGTCTGCGCTTTGGCGTCTCTGCGGCGAATCGCGGCGGCGTGATGGCTGTGAAGACGCAAGATTACACCGCCAATTACAAAGGCATTGGCATCGAGACGAGCGTCGATTTCGAAGCGCAATATGCCGGCCAGGAATTCGATGATATCCGCGCGCTTGCCGCAAAAACTGGGCTAGAGGCCTTAATGCTTGGCGAGGAGGCCATGATCCTCGGCGGCTGCGCTTCACTCCCGTTAGGCACGACCCCGCAACCAACGCTAGCGGCGTCGTCTACTGGGGGCACATTAACGGCTCAAACCTGGTCTGTGATTTGCGCCGCACTGACGCTTGATGGCGTGATGAACGGAAGCATTGCCGGCGGCGTCCAGGGCCAGATCACGCGCACCAATGCCGACGGCTCACAGGATCAGTTCGGCGGCGGCGTTGCCAAGAAGAGTGCAAATTCTACCGTGCCAACAACAGGCAGCACCGGATCGATCACCGCAAGCGTCACTCCGGTGCCTGGCGCCCTTGGCTATGCTTGGTTTTGGGGTGCTCCTGGCTCGGAACTCCTTGGCGCTATTACGGGCATTAACTCTGTGGTGATTACCGCGGCCGCGGGTGGCACTCAGAATGCGTCCAGCTTGGGCACTGGCGACAACTCAACGAATCCCCTAGCGTTTGATGGTCTCATCTACCAAGCGCTGATCCCCAATTCTGGATCATACACCTATACAATGCCTTCCGGGAGCCCGGGGGTTGGCACGCCTCTTACGTCGGATAGTGCGGGCGGCATTATCGAAATTGATACCGCCTTGAAGTTTATGTGGGACACTTACCGGCTTTCTCCCGACACCATGTGGGTCAACTCGCAAGAGGCCTTGAACATCTCGCGGAAAATTCTCTCGGGCTCCCAAACTGCCGCCCAGCGCTTCATTTTCGAGTCTTCTCAGGAGATGATTGGCGGCGGCATTATGGTCCGCACCTATCTCAATCGATTCTCAATGCAGGGCGGCAGCGTTGTCGATGTCAGGGTCCATCCCAATATGCCGGCGGGCACCATCTTAATGACCGCTAAATCCCTGCCCTATCCGCTCGCGGGCGTAGGCAATGTCATGCAGATCAGGACGCGCCAAGATTATTACCAGATCGAATGGCCGCTCCGGACCCGGCGCTACGAATATGGGGTCTATGCCGACGAGGTGCTGCAGCATTATTTCCCGCCGTCAATGGCGCTGATCACCAATATTGGCAACGGCTAATCCTGGCTTAAGGCACGCGGGAGTTCCTGGCTGACCCTCTGCCGCTGACTTCGAACCCGGCGAGCTCATCGCAAGCTCGCCGGCGTAATCCCTCATTTCGCAGCTCAGAGAAAGAGCTTCATGCCGTCGAATGCGCCGCAGACAGCTTATTTAAGTCTGCCCGGTGCCGGGGGCCTTCTCAATCAGCATGCCCGGCGATGGCGCACCACTGAAGAGAAATGGGCAGGCCGCGTACTGGCTTCCTGCAACCCAGACTGCCAAGCGCATTAGCCGGACAGATAGGGACGCTGAACATGGCCTCACCTTTTGATCTCGTCAACCTTGCTAATCTCAAAAGCTGGCTTGACATCACTGGAGCCGAGGATGATCTCCTCTTAGCACAGTTGATTTCGCAAATCAGCCGCGCGATTCTCAACATTCTCGAAAGACCCGCTATCTTGCCTTCGACTTATACCGAGACTTACGATGGCGGCGGTGAGGCCTCAATTGTGCTGCGTCAATGGCCGGTCAACGATGTCATTTCCTGCGCAATCGACGGAGTTCTGATCCCTCCAGCGCCGCCCTTATTTGGCGGAAACGCCGCGCAGCCTGGCTATTTTCTCGACCCTAGCGATTCTGCGCCCCCCGGAGCCATGCAGCGGCTTTCACTGCGAGGCCGCGTTTTTACAGGCGGCATTCAGAATGTCGTTGTCTCCTATGCGGCTGGCTACCAAATCACGAATGAGAACGCCGCTGTTCCTGCCTCCCCGCCTTATACCATTCAGGCGCAGTGTCCCTACGGGGCTTGGGCAAGCGATGTGGGCGTTGTTTATGCCAGCGGCCAGCCCCTCACCGGAGTCCAAGCAAGCCCGGCTGCGGCTCAGTACTCGGTTACAAGTGGCCTATATAGTTTCTCTCAGGCAGATGCAGGCACAGCAGTCTCTTTGGCCTATGGCTACGTCCCTTATGATCTTGCACTATCTTGCATGGACTGGATTGCCGATCGTTATGCTTACCGGTCAAGGATCGGTCAACGCACAAAATCGCTCGGGGGACAGGAGACACTGGCGTTTATCGTGAAAGATATTCCGGACTTTGTGAGAACTGCTCTGTCGCCCTACCGGCGGGTTTTCATGCCATGATGGTGGCCGAATTTGATGCGCGCTCTTTGCAAGATGCTCTCTGTGCTGCGGTCGAATCCGTCCGCAGCCGGCTCGATGTTCGCATCCGGCAAAAGCTTTCTGGTGAGATCCTTCAGGCCCGTTTCGGTGCTATAGCAGCTTCGGTGTCATCTTCTGTCGATCAGAAGGATGCAGAAACCAGCATTACCTATTCGAGCACCAACCTGCCCTATGCCGAAATCCAAGAATTCGGTGGCAAAACCGCCGCTCATGAAATTCTTGCTCAAAGGGCCAGAGCTCTCGCATTTGCTGCGAGCAGCGATCAGATTTTTGCGAGGCGCGTGCAACACCCAGGTTCCGTCGTACCCTCACGCTCCTATTTTCGAAGCTCGCTGACCGAATCACAAGATGAGCTGATTTCGAACCTCAAGCAGGCCATTCTGAACGCGCTCATGCAAGATTAAGTGCACGACTCTGCAGATTACCGGTCTGGCACACCGATGTCTTTTGCCTATCAATGATTTTTGAGAAGGAGGGAAAATGCCGGGGACTTCCCGCGAGAGTGCAATTGCTGCGCTGCTCGGTGTTCTCGCCGGTGCGTATCCTTGGAAGCTCGGGCCATCAAGACGCCTTAAACTCTGGAACGACGTCCCTGCGAGCAGCAGGCCCGCTTGTTTCCTCTTTGAGGGTGGCCAGGACACTTATTCTTGGACAGAGGGCGCTGTTCCTAAGCGGGTGATCGATATCAAACTGTTCGTTTATTTAAACGCCAAGGATCCCAGCATCACTGGCGGTCTACTGCTCAATACGGTCATGGATGCACTCGATTCGGCATTCGCGATCAAAGGGACGGATGCCCTCACCGGACGAAATACGCTTGGGGGGACCGTTTATAGCTGCCGGATAGAAGGCAAGGTCTTGAAGGATCCGGGCGATATCGACGGCGACGCATTATTGATTGCGCCGGTTAAACTAGTGCTCGCATAATCAGCCGGACGGGTCGGTCCAGCTCACAAGCTGAAGGCCGCGCAATAGCATTATCTCTGCTGCCGGTTCCCTCACTATTTCAGGGCCGTTTTGGCACAATCAAATTGGAGACGCTACCACATGTATAGCTTTGGCTCCGGTGTTCTACTTGGGACTCGCACCGATATCCCGAACGCGACGCCAATGAACTTTGGCTTGGTCCAAGAAGTCACGATTGAAGAAACAGCGACGATAAAAGAGCTCACTGGCCAATTTCAGCGGCCGGTGGCGATTGCCCGCGGAACCATCAAGACTTCAGGCAAAGCAAAAGTTGCCCGTATCTCCGGCTTGGCGTTCGCCAATCTCTTCTATGGAGTCACGCCATCGCCTGGCCAGCTCGCGACGTCGTTTGCTGAGGCGGGCGCTATTCCTGCTTCAACTCCCTTCAATTATACAGCGGCCAACGCCGCTACTTTCGTTGACGATGGAGGTGTCCTTTTCGCCGCGACTGGACTGCCGCTCACGAAGGTTGCCTCATCGCCCGCCGCTGGGCAATACTCCGTGACATCTGGGGTCTACAGTTTCAATTCGGCCGACGCGGGAAAGGCCATTCTCGTCAGCTATACTTACACCGTCGGCGGTTCGGGACAAAAGTTTACCGTGTCGAATCAGCTCCTCGGAGTGACTCCGACATTTCAAGCGCTGTTCTATACGACCTTTCAGGGGCAGGCCGTCTCGTTAAAGCTCAACAACTGCACGTCCAAAAAGCTCAGCTTCCAAACGAAGCTTGAGGATTTCACAATTCCGGAATTTGATTTCTCCTGCTTCGCGGATACAGCAGGAAACGTGATGACATGGTCGTTCGCAGAGGCCTCCTAAAATGCGCCCGCTGCCCCAAACAATTCACCTTGGCTCACATACGTGGGAAGTACGCCCTCTGACCTTGCGCCAAGTGCAAGAAATTGAGCCGGTTCTCATTGCGAACGCGAACGGTGGCAAGGGTAATATCAGTTCCGCGATAGCAATCCTGAGTATAGCTTTGCGCCGCGATTACCCAGATGCTGTTTCTTCTCTTGAAAATATAGAAGCAACGGCGGCGGAGGTCGGGCGCGCCATGGAGACTGTCCTGCGCCTTGGCGGATTTATAGATGCACGCGGAGTATCCGACCCGGGGGAAGCACTCGCGGGCGAGATTCCGCTGAACCCGCCCGCACCAGCTTCGATTTAATCTATGCCAGGCTCATGACGGCTTGCGGCTATACACCCAACCAAATAGACGAGATGACAATTCACGATATCAAGTCGCTCTTTTCATATTGGCGTGAATACCCGCCGCTCCATGAGATATTAACGATCGCTTTCGGCCTTGCCCAAAAGTCAGACCGGGCAGTTAGCAAAAACGAAAGTGATCCAAGCGGAATTGGAGGCCTCATCGCCCGCCACCCGGATGGATTCGTGCGCCTGCGCGAACCTTAGTGATTCTCTCGAAAGCTTCCCCATCTTCTGTTCTCGGCGTGGCGCGCCGGCCGATTTGTCCGCTTCGGCGGTGCCGTACACGCGTGACTTCGAAAAGGATTCGCAAAAGGATTCGCAAAAGTGGCAGACGAGGTCTCCATAAGGTTCACTGCCGATATATCGTCGTTGCAGGACGGAATGCGGCAGGCCGCAAGTGCCGTGCAAACGGCCTCAGCTGCGATACAGGGCGGGGCGGAGCAAATCAATTCTAACTTCGCTTCAATTCCGCAGGCCTACGCGAACACTGCGGCACAGAAGCTTGCTGTCGCCCAGAGCTCAAACGACTCAGCTGTCAACATCGCCCGTCAAAGTGAACTCACGCAATACAGCATCGCGCTCGCTGGTAGGGAGCAGCGCGAAGCCTTGGAAAAAGAGATTGCGCAGGCAAGGCAGGTTGGCCGGAAGCAGGAGCTTTCTGACGCCTCAGGGACCGAGAGACAGAAAGAAAGCTTCGGGCTCCGGCATCTTCAATTCATTCAAAGCACGCTGCAGCAAAGCACATCTGCATATGAAGCAGCTCAACGGCACATCGATGGCCTGGCCAGCCAATCCAGCTCAAGGAGGATCGAGATCGAGCGGGCTGGCAGCAATCAAATATGCAATGACTACAAGCGCAGCTTCCAGCAGATTGGATCCGGGTTCTCCTCAGCAATCATGGGAATGATTACGGGCCATATGAGGCTGCGAGACGCCGCTCAAAATGTGCTAACCCATTTGATTCAGATCTTCGTCCAGACGCGGACCAGAATGGTTGCCGATTGGCTGGCAGGCGTTGCCCAACAGACAGCGGGCACGCAAGCTGGGGAGGGCGCCAAAACCACAGCCGTACTCGCAGGGGTTTCGGCAAGGACCAGCGCGGAGTCTGCTGGCGCCCACGCATCTATGGCGGCAGTAATCCCCGGGATGCTCAGATCGATCGCTGCCTCTGCAGCAGAGACTTTTGCAGGCATTTTCGGTTTCCTTTCTCCAGTAATGGGTCCTGCCGCGGCGGGCCCTGCCGCAGCAGGTGAAGCCGCCGTGCTTTCGGCTGGAGCGGGACTTGCCTCCTTTGCAACGGGAGTCTGGGAACTGCCTCGGGATATGATTGCTCAAATTCACAAGGGCGAAATGATCGTACCCGCCGGTCCTGCAGCTGCACTTCGTACCATGCTAGGCTCTAGCGATGGCCCTGCCCGTGCTCTGCAGGTTCACCACTCTACTCATTTCAATGTGTCTGCAATTGATGCGCAGGGCGTTCGCGCTTTTCTAAAGAACAATGCCCAAGCCATTATGCGCACTGTAAACGAGGGGGTTCGCGCGGGAGCGCATCTCGGTTTGAGCAAGCTCACATCTTTGTAATCCCCAAACTGATCAGGCCTATCCCTCAGAAGGAAACAGACTATGGCGGTCGCCGCTTTGACTTTGACACCGGCACAAGGGTGGCAGTTACTCGGAAGCATGAACCTTCCCTCTGCTGTTCAAGCGCACAGCGGCCCTGCCCTGATCGCCTTTGGAACAACGCCGCCAACGGGCTTGGATGGCATTACGCTAGCGCCCGAGGGTCCGGCGCTTCTCATCAATACCGGAAGCGGCAATCTTTACGCTAGGTGCCTAGCCGGACAGACGCGCGTTGTTTTTACCAATAGCGCTTAGGCCCGTTTTGCTGCCAGGCAGCTATGGCCGGCCATCACTTACGCAGTGCAGAAATTTCGCTGCACACGGAAATTATTGGAAATTTTGGGAGCCGATGAGCTACATCAATGGCGTGAATTTGCTGCCCTCTACGGGCGAGTTCACCTATGGCACAGCGGCGCGCCAAGGCCAGCGCATCACCGAATCGTCGGTAAAGGGCGTGAACTATTATTTCAACGGTTCCCCCTCGAGTAGAACCGATTATTCCGTTTCGATCGATCAGCTGCAAGCGGCCTTCCCAGCTTGTAAGACGGTCGCCCTGGTCTGCTCCTGGTTTTGTAATTCGACCAATATTTCAGCCTGTCAGATTTATCCTTCGACCACCTACATTGGCGGCTCATTTCAGAAATGGACTGGCTCAGGCTGGGTTGCCGAAAACTGGCAATGCTCTTCGCTCACACAATTTTCGGCTGGCCTCATTCCTATCTCAACGGATGCTTACGGCTCCTTTACCTACGGCGGAACGCCATCGGATCAATCGCTCGTCGAGTGCGTTCAGGATTTGAAGGCGCGCGGGCTGCGGGTCGTGTTTTATCCTTTCATCCTTATGGATGCCCCAAGTAAGCCTTGGCGCGGGAGGATCACTTATAACGGAGTAGATGTTTCAAGCGCCGCCGCGGCCGCCGTTCATGCCTTTCTAGGTCCCGCCGCGGCCTCACAGTTTACGCGCGACTACGGCAACAAAACCGTGCACTATTCCGGCCCGGCAACGGACTGGACCTACCGGAGGATGATTCTCCACTATGCGAATCTTTGTGTCGTTGCTGGCGGTGTCGATCTATTTCTCCTTGGCTCTGAGCTTCGCGGCTTGGAGGCGATTCGTGGTCCTGCCTGGAGTATGGCTGGAGCAACGGATGGTTCGGGCAACGCAGTCTGGGATTATCCGTTCGTCCAAGGCCTGATTGAGCTCTCGGACGATGTGCGCAGCACCTTCGATGGCGCCGGGCTCACTAAGGATACGATCAATTTCCATAACCTCATCTCCTATTCAGCCGACTGGTCGGACTGGATGGGCTATCAACACACCGCCTCGACTCCGCCCGCGCAGGGGCAATGGCCGCATCTTGACCAGCTTTGGGCTCACCATAACATCGACCTTGTTTGCCTTGACAACTACATGCCCATCTCCGATTGGACTACGGGAACGGGCGGGGTCGACGTTCTGAATTGGAGCGCGCAAGCGCCGGCCGGCTCTTGGCCTCCTTCGAGCTCCGCAATGAACGGACTCGGGCTTTCGGGCACACCGACGATTTATTCGAAGGATTACCTCAAGGCCAATATCGAGGGCGGCGAGAAGTTTTATTGGTGGTATTCCGATTCGAACAATTTGGGGCGCGGGTTTGACCCCAACGGGACGGATTTGCAGGTTTCGCTCCCTGGGGGCGACCGGCTCGTCCAGTCACGCCAGCCTTTTTACTCAGGCCAGCAGATCCTCGCCAATAAGCAAATCCGCTGGTGGTGGAACAATCCGCATCACGCGATCTACGACACGGGCTCCGGCTGGATTCCACAAGGCCCGCAAACGGAGTGGCTGCCGCAATCGAAGCCGATTGCATTTGCCGAATATGGGTTCCCATCTAATGATAAATGCACGAACCAGCCGAACCTCTTTTATTCCGCGGGTTCAACGGAATCCGGAACGGCCTATTGGTCAATCTGGCTCCCGGCCGATGGCGGCGGCTTTCTGCCGAAGCGCGATCAAACGCTGCAGATCTTAGCCCTTCAGGCCTTGTACGAATATTGGTTTGTGGATGGGCACAATGCCACATCCGGCGCCGGCGTCCAAATGATCCAGCCGGAATTTTGCTCGGTTTGGAACTGGGACGCAAGACCATTTCCGGTCTTCCCGCAGCTCTCGAATGTGTGGGGCGATACGGGCAGCTGGGAGGCGGGCAACTGGCTCAATGGCAAGGGGCCCCTCATCATGCCGCCCGTGCCCGATCCGCCTCCAGAGGTTCCCATGCCCTTTGTGTTTCCAAGTCTCCCCGGCCGCGGCTGGTCCGTCCATAAGCGCCCGTCTTATTCGACGCGCGTTGCCTCTCACGTCTCCGGGCGCGAGGTGCGCGCCTCGCTTTACGCTCAGGGGCTTTATGAATTCGAACTCACCATTGAGGGGCTTGACTCAAACGGAGTCTTTCCAGGTCTTGCCGTCAATTCGCTGCAGGAAATAATGGGCCTTTACATTCAGTGCCAGGGGCAGCTCGGGACGTTCCTTTATGTCGATCCATCAGACAATACGGCTGCAGGTGCCTATGCCGGAGTTCAAAATGCGAGCGGAACGGCTACGGCCTTTACCTTGCAACGCTCACTTGCCTATAGTTCAGAGCCCATCTCATGGGTGACTGGGATCTCGCAGATCTATGTCAATGGTTTGGCAGTGCTGCAATATAAGCTCCAAGAAGACAGCACCAATAACGCTCATTACTGCGCCGCGACAGACGGGAAAATGCTCTCCGCTGGAGCTCTTTTCACGGTCGCTTGCTACGTGAAGGCTGCTGAACGCGCGCAGTGCCAATTGCAACTCTATGATGGCTCTCTCTTCCATATTTGTGACTTTGATCTTATAGCCGCAACTGCAGTTCCTGGCTCTGGGATCACGGCCGCATCGATCGCGCACAATTCGAACGGCTCATATCTGATCTCGGCGTCCTGCCCCATCGCGGCCGCAACAACGCCGCTCGCGCGGCTCTATCTCGAAAGTTCCGGCTCGACCATCTACACAGGAACGGCCGGACAGGGGATCTATTTCTCTAGCCTTATGTATTCTTGCGCCAACGTGGCGGCGGCGTTCTTTCCAACCATAATCGCCTCCGGCTCGCATGCAACGCTTGCCGGGCCGAATTGGACTGTAATGCAACCAAACACGCTCATCTTCGCGAGCGCGCCCGCGGCCAACGCCAATCTCACCTGGGACGGCACCTATGCTTTCAATTGCCGCTTCCTTGATGATCAAGAGGACTTCGAGGAGTTCATGAACGGGCTGTGGCAGGTGCAATCATTGAAATTCAGGAGCGTGAAACCGTGACACCGCTTGACCTTCTAGCCTGCTTTGCGTGCTTACTGCCGCCGCCTCTTGCGATCAATTATGCGGGTGCGCTTATTACCATTCCGCGCCTCATCAACGAGCTTTTCGAGGCGCGAACATGAAAGCCATGGAATCTAACTCCGCCTTTCATCTCGCGGCCAGCCTTCTTGGCGAGCCGCTCATCCCATCAAGGCCTGCCCCAAGCGGCGTGCGCCTAGCGTGCGCGGCTCACTGGCATGAGACGGCCCCGCCGCAAACTCCTGCTGTTCAGAGGAATCGGCTGCTGCGGTTTCATGGGACCTTCAAATGAGATCCGCCCCGCCCGCTCTCGTGGCCCTTTTGAATGCCGTGCGTGCCGATCCGGACGCGCAGTTGTTCATGGCTGATTGCTACACCTTTACCCTGCGCACCGGGCTCATTCTTACCTATACCAATGCCGATGTTCCGATCACGCTCAACGGCTATGGCTACACCGCCAACTCGATCCTTATCGACGGCCTCAAGTTCAAATGCTCCACTGGAGTTGAAGTCGACCAGCAACAGATCACGATCTCGGCGCTGAGCGCCCACACCGTCGGCAGTGTTCCTTTCCTGCAAGCACTTAGAAATGGCGTATTTGACGGAGCCGAAATTCAGCGGGAGCGAGCATTCCTTAACTCTTGGGCGCCTGCTGATTGCAGCAACCCGATCGGCAGCGTGATCCTTTTTAAGGGGCGGATCGGCACCATCGACTCGATTGGGCGCACGGCCGCGCGACTCACAGTTCAATCAGATCTCATTCTGCTCGATTCGCATATGCCGCGCAACGTTTACTCGCCGTCGTGCCAGCATGTGCTCTATGATTCCGGTTGCGGGCTGGTAAGAAACGCCTTCTCATCAAACGGAACCGTCGCTGCGGGTTCGAGCAACAATTTTATTGTTTGGTCTGGCTTCTCCGGGCCGCCCAATAACTACGTCCAGGGGTCGATTTCCTTCACCTCCGGGGCTAACAACGGCGTCACCGCGAGCATCAAATACGCAACAACCTATTCGGGAAGCGGAGCTCTGGTGCTCGCTTACCCTCTTCAGAACGCGCCTGCTATCGGCGACTCTTTCGCCGCCTATTGGGGCTGCGACCACACTCAAGGCACCTGTCAGAGCCGGTTTAACAATCTGGCGAACTTCCGCGGCTTTCCCTACGTGCCAGAGCCGACGTTTACTCTGTTTTGATAATTGCCATTCGAGCGCGGATAGCGCATCAGCAAATGAGGAGAACAGCTATGGATATAAAGCATATCGCTGAAGGAGTGGAATACGATCTGACCGTCGTGGCGGCCGATGATTCTATTCATGTTGGATTTGGCGATGATGATGGCGAAGAATTCGAGTTTGAGTTCAGCATTGAGGCGGCACGCGAGTTACGCGATGCGCTCGACGCGGCGCTCAGGGCTGCGCGCTGACTAACTCCGCCGGCCCGCTCTAAAATTGAGGCGCACGAACTCCGCTCCATTTTTCACCGCGCGCCACTTTCTTATCTGTGAAAAATACTTCCAGCAGTAAAAATGAGCACTTCCGAGCAAGTCCAGCGCGCTGCAGCCGTTGCAGAAGCACAAAGCTGGATTGGTACGCCATATCATCCTCAGGGCGATATAAAGGGAGCCGGTGTCGATTGCGGCATGTTGCTTGTCCGTGTCTTTGTCGATTGCGGCCTTTGCGAGCCGTTCGACCCGCGCCCCTATGCGCAAGATTGGATGATGCACAGATCGGAGGAGAAATATTTGGGTTTCGTCTTTGACCGGGCTGAGGAAATCTCCTTTGAAGAGGCGCGCCCCGGCGATGTGATGCTCTTCCGCTACGGCCGGTGCTATTCACACGGCGGCATCGTCACGGCATCAAAGCCCCTCGCCATTGTCCACGCCTTTCAGCCTGCCCGCGCGGTCATCGAGGAAGAAGTTGCGGCCAATCTTACGCTTTCCAATCCTTTGCGCAGGCCGCGCGTTTTCAGCTATTGGGCAAGGAGCCTTTGATGGGTCTTCTCCGCCAGCATCAGAATAAAGGGCAGATCCCTTATTACACCGGGCTGCAGATCCAAACCTCGTCCCGGAACGTGCCGATTTCGATTGTTTGGGGCGCCAATAAGATCGCCCCGAACTGCATCTGGACGGGCGGCTTTTACGGCTATTGGGGCTATCCAGAAGGTCAGGGACATGGAAAGGGCCTCGGGGGCGGCAATAATCAAGGTCGGCAAGCTTGGCAGTATTACACCTCTTGGATCATGGGCCTCTGCGAGGGCCCGATCCAAGGGCTCGGAACCATCTGGACCGGACAGAGTGCAACGAACCAATGGGGCGCGGACATTTGGGCCTTTTACGACGGCTCGCAAACGCAGACGCCGTGGGGAGTTCTGCAAACCTACTTCCCCAGCCAGGCGCTCTCCTATCATGGCCTCGCCTACATCACTTCTTATAACTATTATCTTGGAACGAGCGCGAACCTCCCGCAATTTTCGATGGAGGTGTTTGGCCTGCTCTTCGGATCATCAGGCATCAATGGCGGCGATGCCGACCCGGCGCAGCTCATTCAGGATTTTCTGACGAACCCGCAATATGGCGTCGGCTTCCCGCCGGCCTCAATTGACGCGACAACGCTCTTCTCGCCCGCTTCAGGCCCGGACAGTTCCTATCAAGGTTATTGCCGCGCAGCCTATCTCGCGCTCTCCCCGGCTCTTACAAACCAGGAGCCCGCGAACGCGATCCTCGCCCGCTGGCTCAAGCTGACGAACACGGCGGCAGTTTGGTCAGGCGGCAAGCTCAAGTTCGTTCCGTATGCCGATAGCATCATTGGGCCGACGCCGAATAAATTTTTCCCATCGGGCGTCACCTTTACGCCAAACGTCACGCCGGTTTATTCACTTACGGACGAGGATTTCATTCACGAGGACGGCAAAGACCCGGTGGAAGTCGAACGCTCGGACCCGTTCGCGAGCTATAACTGGCAGAGAATCCAGATCAATATGCGTATCGCTTCATGGCTTCCGTTGAATGTCAACGAGCCTTGGGTGCTTTGGCAGCGGGAAAACTCCTATGAGCCGTGGCCCATTGATGTTTGGGACCAAAATGCCATCGAAACTTACGGGCTTCGCATGGCCCCAGACATTACTTCTAACGAGATTTGCGACCCGACTGTTGGTCAGATCGCGGCACAAACAATTTTGCAGCGCGGCCTCTATATCCGCAACCACTACAAATTTAAGCTCTCATTCGAATACTGCCTGCTGGAGCCGATGGATCTTGTGAACATCACGGACTCGGCTCTTGGGCTCAATAATGTGACCGTTCGAATCACCGAAATCGAGGAGGGCGAGGATGGTCTCCTTTCGATCACGGCCGAGGAGTTTCCGGCGGGCGTATCAACGCCCGTTAAATACCAGCTTCAGAACTGGGGCGGGAACTCAACCGATCAGAACGTTATTCCGTCCCGCGTTAATCCGCCGGTCATCTTTGAGCCCCCTGCCACCCTTACGGGAGGCATTCCAAAGGTCTTTATTGCCGCTTCGGCCGGCGTAGCTCCTGTCTATACGCTCACTGAAACCGCTACGTCAGGACAGCACTACACGGCGCAAGGAGCGGTTGCTTCGCAACAGGCAGGAACGCAAATTACCTTTGCGGTCTATGCCAAGGCGGGCGCGCGCACGGCGGCCAGGCTCAGTTTTTATCTCGGCACCGGCGGCGCGGTAGGATGTGATTTCGACCTTTCGGCGGGAACTTCTGGGGCGCCCGATACGATCGCGAGCGGTTCGATGTCGACGGGAATCTACGACGCCGGAAACGGCTGGTTCCAGATCGTTATCTCCGCCCCCATGCAGGCCGCCGGGACGCCAACGCTCTATATTTCGCTTGAAAACCCGTTTGGAACGCAGACCTATACCGGCGTTGCCGGGGACGGTATTTATCTCTGGGGCGCGCAATATGCCGCCGGCAATGAAATTCTGACGTTCCTGCCGGCCTTCTCCCTTGTCACAGGCGCGTCAATTGCCACGAGCGGCGCCGCGACTCCAGGGGGACAGAGCGGGGTTGCCGATCCGAATTGGGGCGGCGCTAATGTGTGGCTCTCGACCGATGGCAGCGCCTATCAAATGGTTGGGGTCATCGCGGGCCCTTCTCGCCAAGGCGTGCTCACTGCGGCCATGGGCAATTCCGGCGTCGTGCCCGATACGGCCGACACATGCACGGTCAGCCTGCAAGAAAGCGGCGGGACTCTTCAAAGCGGAACGGCAATAGACGCGCAAAACGGCGTCACGCTTTGCTATGCCGATGGAGAGCTGTTCTCTTACGAGACGGCGGCGCTCCAAGCCTCTCCGCCGAACACCTATCGGCTTTCGACACTTTATCGCGGGCTTTACGGCACGCAGCCAGCCTCTCATGCCTCGGGCACGCCCTTCGTCCGCGTCGATAACTCTGTTTTCCAATACTCATTGCCGTCAGGATATGTCGGCGTGACCCTCTATGTGAAATTGCAGAGCTTCAACATATTTGGACGCGCGGTTGAGGATCTCGCTGAATGCCAAGTTTATACTTACACGCCAACAGGTGGAGGATCGCCGCTGGGCCCGGTCTCACAGGCGCTTGCGCTCAACCAAAACCTCGATTTAGGGACGGTCTCGGCGTCCGTTTCCGAGGCCGACCAATGGGGCGCAGTGAGCGACGGGTTTATTCTGGCAACGATTGATCTAGGCACGGTGCATTAATGGCTGTCCAAGTTCAGATGCGGCGCGACACCGCCGCCAACATATTGGGAAAACACGGCGCCCAGGGCGAGCTTTGGGTCGATACCACCAACAATCGCGTGATCGTCAATGACGGCGTAACTCCTAACGGATTTCCGGCGGCAAAACTCTCCGAGGTTCCGGTCGCGCCCAGTGCCAATGGCGCGACGGCATCGTTGCAATGGGTCGAGCAGCTCATCACATGTTCGGGGACAACAACGAACATTCCGCTTGCCGGAACTTACATTATCTTTGCTGTTGCCTTGCGCGTTGTGACGGCCATCACCGGCTGCGCATCGATCACCGTCAACGATAGCCAGAACGGCAACGGCCACTGGGGATCTGGCATAGGGGTCTCTACCGGCACGACGAATATGGGAGTCGCCTCTCCCGGTGCTTACTACGATGGCGTGACGACGCTTGCTCTTGCGGCCATTGGCGGCGGCGCAAGCTTTAGCGGCGGCACTGTGCGCGTATCAGTCTTAGCAATGGCGATCACGCCGCCAGCGTCTTAAGCGCAAAAGCCAGCCCGTTTCTTATAAGGCCGCCGTCCGGCGGCCTTTTTATTGCCAAAAGAGGGATTATGCCAGCAAGACTCATGCTGCCGCCGGACGACGGAAGCAGGAACTCCGTTACCGTCAATGGCCGCACTTATTTCAGTACGCCGGGAACGAGCGTTACTGTCCCGTCATTTGATCAACCGGCGTTGCAAGCCAACGGCTGGTATTTCGCCGGGATCGCGCCGACTCCTACAAACGGGCTTGCTCCAGCGCTCAACGCCGTCCAAGGGCTGCCGACGGCTTTGGCCAATGGAGGGTGGCAGATTTTAGGCGACAAGCCGTGCTGCCAGGACATGGCGACGCCCATCACTTTGTCCACCTTCAAGCCCGGCGCGCCCCCCTACACCGTGCGCTGGCGCGTACGGGCGATGTTTCCCGCGTCACATATTGTGCTTGTCTTCGGAAACTGGGGCGATCAGCCCACGGGGGTGTTGGGTAAACCCGGCCGCCACCGCGTTCGCGTCTACGCTGCTTTGCAAAAAATGGGGGCTGGCGGTTACACGGATGCAACCGGCGATCAAGTACCCGTCACCTTCGGCGGCAACCGTTTCGGCGAAATTCCGCAGAACGGGCCGCTTTTCTCTGACCCTGTTCCCTTTGAAGTGGCGGACAACGAGGTCTTCTTTATTAACCATGCCCGTTTCACTGCTGGCCCGAACTGCCAGGTGAATGTCCACACCGGGGTGGTTGGCGGCACGGGCGCCGGGGGCCTTAATAATGGCGAGGGATGGATAGCCGGCAACTATGTCGATAGCCCCGCTTCGATTACGCAGACTGCTGATCAATGGAACTATTCAGGAGGCCCAGCCGCCGTCCTCGGTTTTTCACCGCAGCCGCAAGCCACCGTGGCTTTAGTCGGCGATTCCATCTGCGTTGGCCTGAATGATGGCGGCATCGAATATTCGCGAGGCGGCTATCTTTACCGGCTCATGCGCAATTATACGGTGCAAACGCTCAACTCAACTATCGAGCGCAACACGATCGCGAATTTTCCTTTCGTGCACTGTGCCCAGGGCGGCATTCTAGCCTCACAATTTGCAAACCGCCTTAGCTCCTGGAAATCGATGAAGATCGCCGAAATGGCGACTACCGTAATCTTTGAGTATGGCACGAACGATATTTATAGCGGAACCTCGCTCGCAACGCTCCAGTCGAACCTGATAACCATTGCGAGTTGGTTCATCTCGCGGGCAAAAAAGTTCATTGTCTGCACAATCCTGCCGCGCACAGCGAGTTCCGACGGCTGGCAAACGGTCTCCGGGCAGAGCTTCCAGAATGCGTCTTTTGAGGCGGTCCGGCAACACTACAATTCCTGGCTCAGAGATCCGTCCGCGAATGGTTTTGTCGCTCAGGCGGGAGGGTACAACGTTGCCGATATTTTCGATGCTGCGGCGGCTGTAGAGGTCAACTCCTCTGGAACTCCCTCGCTTAATGGGGGCTTTTGGCCGGCGGCCCTACCGGGGCCGAGTTTCACAGGCTCTGTGACGGGCGCGCCCTCGACGGGAGCTTTCACAGATACCACTATCACGGGCACGGACACCTATCGCGGTTACACCGCCCGATTTACCTCAGGATCGCAGATCAACAGGGTTGCGAATATTGCGTATCACACCTCGGCTGGCGCTGTAACTTTGGTCGATGCGCTGCCCGGCGCGCCATCGGTTGGCGATACCTATGTGATCTGTAACTGCTACACTGGCAACGATGGCACGCATCCATCGGCGCTCGGGCACATGACGATCGCCAATTATCTCAACACGCCCGCCAATCTCGCCAAGATCATTTAGGAGCCGTATCCATGCATATGCTCTGGCTTGCCGATAACACGGTTCCGGCTGGCAATCAGATCGCCAATACCTCGGTCGAGACTGGCTTTGCTTCGATTGTACCTATTCTTTGGGCAAACACGGACTCAGGCCCGAATGCGGGGAGGAGCTTCAAGATCGAAGCCTATGGCACGCTCTCGACGGCAGCATCAACTCCAGGAACTATCAGCTTTAAATTCAAACTCGGCTCGGCCGTGCTGCATGCAACGGTTCCTGCAATTCAGCTTCCGGCTGGCGTTGCTAATGCAGGTTGGACGATTAAAGGCTATCTGCAGATTGCTACGACAGGAACATCTGTTTCTGGCGTGACGAATGCTGCGACCCCAAGCGGCACGACATTGAATTTTGCCTCCACCCCGGCTGGTGTGGTTGCCGGTATGCTTGTCAAAGATTCGACTGCGCCAAGCGTTATTCCTGCTGGTACCACAGTGACATCGACGACTTCAACTACGGTGACACTTTCCCAAGCGGTAAGCGGAACTGGAGCCGGTGTCGGCGATACGATTGTGTTTTCGTCGGGCAAGGTGATGTTCCAAGCTGAGGGTTTCATTAACAAGGCCGAGACCGGCGCGAATCAGGGTACACCGATCATGTTCGACCTCATTAATCCCGGGACTGGGATAGCGGGAATGATCGGGGTCAACACACAAAGCGCAGCCAATCTTTCTATGGCCGCGCAATTCAGCGTGGCTTCCGCAGCCAACGTCGTAACCCTCACCCAGCTCGTTTGCGAAGAGATCGGCTGAGCGGCGGGGCCAAGCGGACTTCCATAACAAGTAACGATTTGGGGCGAGCATGACAGAACGCCAGATGCGCGCCTTCCGGGAATTTGTAGCCGCAGGCTACTCAAAGGAAGGCGCTGCCGCTCTTGTGGGCAATGCGAGTCAGGAGAGTGGGGTTAATCTCGTCTCTGGCTACCAAGCCAGGACCGACCACGGGAGCCAGGGGATCTTTCAATGGCGCCTAGACCGCTTGGATAATCTTATTCGCTTCTGTGCGGAGCGTTCCCTTCACTCGGGAACATTAGCAGCCCAAGTTAAGTTCGCAATTTACGAGCTTGTCAAAGACTACCCGCAACTCGATGCGGAGCTGCGCCGGGGTGGTGATCTTCCGGAGCTGACGGCTGCTGTTTGCTGGCAATACGAGCGCCCAGCGAGGAGCTCGGCAGCGCTCGATCGCCGGATCAAATACGCCCGGCAAATACTTTCGGGCGCAAAGCTTCAGATCAACGCCAAGGCAGGTTCAGTGGTTGCCGCCACCAGCGCAGCCGGCAGTGTGCTGAGCTATCTTCAACAAGGCCCAGGCGTTGGCACGCTCTTGTTTGTAATCGCAGCAGTTGTGATTGGGACGGTTGTAGCTGCCGCAACGCGGCCACGCCCAGAGGCAACCAAAGAGGAGCCTCTCCAACATCCTTCACCCTCTCTCCTTGAACAACTCAAGAGCGATCTCGAGGATCTGAAGCGGGCGCAGGAACGTGTGGACACAACAGCGGCCGCAATCCGGGCCAAGGCCAAAGAGTTCGAAAATGCGCTGAGCCTCGTTCCAGTGCGCTTCCTGGAAGAGTCACAGCCGATTGTCACCCAACTGAAAGGATAAGTCTCATGTGGCAGAATATCTTATTGAACTGGAAGACGAGCGCCTCAGGATTTGCAGCCGTGTTAACGGCACTTGCCGATGTGCTCCATGCTTTGAGCGCCGGACAGCTGCCTAACTTCGAAGCCGATATTCCAGCGATCGTCAGCGGGATTGGCCTGATTGTGGCAAAGGATTCGAACGTCAGCGGAAGAGCGGCAAGATGACTGTTGGCGAGCTGCAGGAGAGCCTGCAAGAGCTAACCGGCGCGGCCAGCGCGATCCTCTTGAAACTCGCAACCGGCGGCTATGATCCGCAAATTGAGATCGCCGGATCGATGCTCCAAGATCTTACTGCCGCCATTCCACAAGCTGCTGGGATCGAAAGAGCGGTTGCGATTTTTCTGGCAATTAACAAAGCCACAGCCCCCGTCTCTGCTGTTCCCGACGGCAGAGGCGGATTCGTACCGTCAACCAACAGCAGAATTGACCCGAGGACGGGGAAGTTCCTGCCGAAGGGCTAATCGTTATGGAGTTATGGCCCTTCACCCGGATTATTTCGACTCTCGACCTCCTTGTCGACGAACAGGAAAAGATCATGGCGACCATTACCGATCTGGCAGCCGCTTTGAATGAATTTAAGCGTGCCCAGGAAACCATTCTTGCGGATTTTAGAACCGCTCAGGCCGCAGCTGCGAACGCAGCGAAGGCACAAGCCGAAGCCGATGCGCGGTCTCTCGATGCAGCACTGGAGGAAATCGCTCAACTCAAGGCCAGGCTGGCTTCCGCGTTTGCTGACGCCGCCACTCCGGCTCCTTAGATTTGAGGTCTGGTGCTCGTCGCGCTAGACGCCTTGCGCTCGTGATCCGATTAGAAATTTTCGCACCTCCGCAAAAGCCGTCCGGGCGGGAGGCATCTGTTGTGGTTGTAATTCTGCCCGTTTGGGACTGTGTCGATGTCAATTGATAATCATGATTTTTGGATTACCGCTGGGACCTCTGTTGGCCTTGGAGGGATTTTCGGATCGATCAGCACGATTGTCGTCACTTTGCTCCGTCATCGAGGATCTATGGCGTCGCTGATCGATGCCCGTATACGGATTCTGATTGAGAGCTATGAGAAAAGAATCGCTGCTATGCAAGACGAGATCGTGAAACTCGAGGAAAAGGTCGATGCGCTAACCGCTGCCCTCGAGGATGCAAGGACCCGGCGCGGAATGGGCCTGTGAATGCCCCCAAGCCGTTGGCCGCGAACGGTCGATTCCGGCTTGCAAGCCGGATCAGCCGACGGCATACAGGGTAATAATACCTGACATGATTATTATCCCTGGGACCTCCGGCGCCATTGACCGTATCTGACCACTCCTTTGATTTCTGCCGCCCATTCGATGGGCACTCCCCGGATCGGCGCAGCATTGTGTGCCTCGAGGTCGAATGTTCCGTTCACGGCGCCCCGTTGGACGCGCCTCAAATAGCGCTTGCCGCCGACGATTCTGACCGCAGCCTCCGATCCTATGATCTCATCCGCGATGGCCGCTTGCTGCCAGCAGATGATGACGTCACCCGAATCATAGCGCGGCCACATACTATCGCCCTCGACCTCGAAGGCAATTGCGTCTTCCGGGATTGGAAACGGAATTTCGATCCCGTAGAGGCCATCAGGGGCGGCCTGCCCCGATTCCGGCAGGATTTCACCGCCGGCCGCAATTCTCCCCACCACTCGCACAAGATTTCCCGGGGAGGGATGTCCGGCGCCTTCCAGGAGCCAAGCGGCGGTCGTCTTTAGGACCGGCGCGAGCGCTGTCAGCGTCTCGGTCGTGATGCCGCGCCGGTCATGATTCTTGACGGCGCGCTTAAGATTCCGGATGGCATCGGGTTTCTTTGCAGCCAGAGAAGCGGCATGGGCCGAGAGGCCCACCGCCTTTAACCGGCTTTCGATTCGGCAGAGGACGTCATCTAGTTCCATGGCGGTAGAATAACCGTACACGGGCCGAAATGCATCAGGTAAATTTACCTTGACAGTACAGGTAATAATACCGTATGCCTCCTTCAACGCGGCATTCCCGCCGCCTGCAGTCGAAAAGGAGGAGCTACCGTGACGGTTGCCACCGAAATCCACAAATCACGCTGGACCGGAGAGCGGATTGCCCGCCTGGGTTTTCTCCTCGGGCTTGGCTGGGATGCTAAGCGCATCGCGGAAGACCCGATTATTTCCTCAACTCCAAATAACGTGCACAGGCAGGCGCAACGTTTTGGACTTGCCTTCCGGGCCGCTGCAGCGGCGATGGCCTTGCGGCTGCCGCACGATGCCGCATCTCAATTCGATCAGGCAGCCGCTAAACGCGGGTTGACCCGCGAAGCGATGATCCGCCTCCTTCTCCTCGAAGTCGCGGCCGATTCCAACCTCATCGACAATATTCTCGACGATGGCGTCTAATCATGATCATGCCCACGATCGTAGATATTTCCCTCAATCAGACTGCTGCGTCTGGTCCTAAAATAGAGTCCCCAATTTGGAATGCCGGCTTGGTTGGCAAAAGGCTGGTGCAAGCCTTCAGAACCCTCGACCGGCTGCCGGGTTTGCGCGGCCCGCGCAAACCAGGCGGGCATTGGCCTCGGACCGCCACCGAATGGGCCGATCAGCTCGCTCAGGCCGAACTCGAGGAGGATGAGCGGCGGGCGCGCGGCCAAGCATCCAACCGGGCCTTGATACGCCCGGCGGCGAGCGAGATTGCGCGAATGGAGGCTGCCCTCGAATGGCTAAGAGAGCTGCGCGCCCTCGATCCCGGATTGGCTCTCGTTACGGCGCTTTGGGCGGTGCGTGCGGCGCGCGGGCGATCCCTCAAGGCGCTTTGCATCGAAAAGCAATGGGCGCCCCACACATTTTTCCGCAAGCGGGCCAAGGCCTTGGCGTTCCTTGCCGATATGCTCAATGCACGCGGGGAGCCGGTGGGTTGAGTGCTGGCGACGCCTGTCCTTAATGCTGGTGCGCCAACATCCAGGCCTCGTCGAAGGCCGAGTGCTGTCGGCGATTTGCCTGGTTTAACACCCGTTTCACTCGCGGCGACACTCACGAGCTATATCTCAAAAAAGGGAACGTTGTCGCAGTCCTAACTGGCGAAATCGTGCCCGGTGATATGGACCAGCTGCAAAAGATTATCAGATCGCCAATGCTCAAGGAAGAATTGTCTCAGCTATCCGCCTCAACTCTCCAAGCGGAAACCTCTTGGAGGGGCGCGAAGCTAGCCGAGGCGATCAGATTCGCAAAAATGACCTCGGTCGTCCCAAACGGGTCCGCCTACGCCTCAACATGCTTAATCGCGTTCGCAGCCGGTGCCGACAAGTTCACTAGCTACAGTGCCCGTATCGGGGTGCATGGCCCATCGGACGAAAATGGGAAGGAAACCGTCGGATCTCATGCCGCCACGGTAGCGATGCCGAAGATAGTCAGTGAACTCAGCTGAGCCAGCTATACAATCTGCGTCTTCGAAATGGGGAAACGTAGTGACCTAAGCAGCCAATGCCTCCGCCGCTCAGCACAATGGGAAACCTTTGCTCAATCGCATCTGCCAGCCAGAGCTGAAAATTTGCACTATGGATCTTCTTCAAAGGCAAGAATGGAAAAGATGCGATGTTGCGAACTACCGAGGACTCAGGCGGTAAGCTTCTTGCCCGCGAACTATGTCAGTGCAATCCTTTTGGGGATGTCCGCGTATGGGTTGACTGAGACCGGGGCACAACCCATCGGGATATGAAGGACGCAAATGGCAATTGGTCGAATACCGCCGACGAGTGATTAACCCAACTCCAGCACCCGCCCCTCGTGCAGGGTGACGCGCCGGTCCATGCGGGCGGCAAGCTCCATGTTGTGGGTGACGATCAAGGCAGCAAGGCCCGTCGCCCGGATGAGTCCATAGAGGACCTCGAAAACATGATCGGCGGTCTTCGGATCAAGATTCCCGGTTGGCTCATCAGCAAGCAGAATGCCCGGGCCGTTGGCGACCGCGCGGGCAATCGCGACCCGCTGCTGCTCGCCGCCCGATAACTCGGGCGGCCTATGGTCCGCGCGCCCGGAAAGCCCGAGATAATGCAACAATTGCCAAGCGCGCTCCTTGGCCCTTGCGCGGGACAGCCCGGCGATCATCTGCGGCAGCATCACGTTCTCAAGCGCTGTAAACTCGGGCAAAAGGTGATGGAACTGGTACACAAACCCGATCTCATTCCGCCTTAGCGTTGTTCGCGCCTCATCCGTCATGGCGACGGTCGCACCCCCGGCGATAAACACCTCTCCTCCGTCAGGACGCTCGAGGAGTCCTGCAACATGAAGCAGCGTCGATTTGCCGGCACCCGAGGGCGCAACGAGCGCGACCGATTGCCCCGCCCACAGGCAGAAATCCGCGCCGCGCAAGACCTCGAGCGGCGATCCCGCCTGATCATAACGCCGCTCCACCTTCTCGAGACAAATCGCGGGGACGTTCATGAGCAGCTATTCATAACGCAAGGCTTCGGCCGGATCGAGCTTAGCGGCACGCCAGGACGGATAAAGCGTTGCAAGGACGGATAGAACCAAGGTCATGATCACGACGGCGGCGACATCCCGTAAATCGACAACCGAAGGAAGGCGGGAGAGGAAATAAAGTTCGGCCGGGAACAAGTTCGCATTGAGAAGCCGGTTAAGGAGCTGACGCAAGGCCTCAACATTACTAGCGAGGACGAGGCCAAGCAGGCAACCGGCCATGGTTCCGGCAACGCCGATCGAAGCCCCCGTGATCAAGAAAACCCGCATGACCCCGCCTTGAGTCGCGCCCATTGTGCGCAGAATCGCTATGTCGCAGCCTTTGTCTTTGACAAGCATGATGAGACCCGAGATGATGTTCAGCGCAGCCACGAGGACGATCAGCGTCAAAATGATGAACATCACATTGCGCTCGACATTGAGAGCGTCGAAAAATGTCTTATTGCGCTCCCGCCAGTCGGTCATGATCATCGGCCGTGTGACAACCCGGTCGATGCTTTGCTTAATTGAATCGATGTCTTCCGGCTTGGCGGCAAAGATTTCGATAACGCTTGCCTCATTATCCTTGTTGAAAAAGCCTTGCGCCTCTGGCAAAGCCATATAGACAAAAAGATTGTCGAATTCGGCCATGCCGATCTGAAAGATTGCGGTAACCGGATACACCTTGCTGCGCGGCGTCACGCCAAAAGGCGTCTGCGCGCCATTGGCTGTTAGAATCTTGAGCTTGTCGCCGATCCTAAGACCGAGGTTTTCGGCGAGCCTTTGACCAATCGCGACCCCGCCCGCCTTGTCGAAGCCGTCAAGCGTGCCAAGCCGCACATTCCTGGCAATTCCGGGGAGACGCTTGAGATCGGCCTCCCTCACTCCTCGCACAAGCGCAAAAGCCATGTTGCTGGTCGAGGCGGCGGCTGGGCTTTCGATCATCGGAACGGCGAGTTCGACCCCCGGCACGGCTGCAACCTCCTTTACGACTCCATCATAGTCCGTAAAGGGCGCATCGATTGCCTGAAGAAAGATGTGACCATTGATGCCGACGATCTTATCAAGCAGCTCCTTATGAAAGCCGTTCATCACCGACATGACGACGATCAGCGTTGCCACCCCAAGCATGATCCCGAGGAATGAAAAAAGCGCGATGACCGAGACGAAACTCGCCTTGCGCCGCGACCGCAGATAGCGGAGCGCAATCATCCATTCGAATGGTGCAAAGGGCCGGGCCGGGCTTGAGCTTTCCATCACGCTCCTGTAAGATGCGCGACCGCAGCCGCGGGACTGAGAGTCTCGCGCTGCCCGGTCGCCCTGATTTTAAGTTCCACGGCGCCCGCAGCCAATCCCTTTGGGCCGGCGATGATCTGATAAGGCAAGCCAATCAGGTCGAGCCTCGCGAACTTCGCTCCTGGGCGTTCATCTGTGTCGTCATAAAGCACCTCGACGCCTGCTTTCTGGAGCGCAGCGTAAATTTCGGCGCAGACCTTATCTGCCAATGGATCGCCCGGCTTAAGATTGGCGAGCCCAGCTCTAAACGGCGCGACGGGCTCTGGCCAAATTATGCCGGCTTCGTCATGATGAGCTTCGATGAGCGCGCCCACGAGCCGCGAAACCCCGACCCCGTAAGAGCCACCCTGAAATGGCCGGTCGATTCCGTCGGGGCCGGTGATGAAGGCCCGCATCGGCCTTGAATACTTGTCACCGAAGTAAAACACCTGGCCCACCTCAATGCCGCGGGTCTGAATGCGCTTACCACTGGGGACTTCGCGCTCGAACCTGGCTGCATCGTGCACGTCTCCAGTCGCAGCATAAGACCTTGTCCATTCGCCGACAACTGGCGCAAGATCGCCATCATACTTGGTATCCTCCGCCGGGATCGGCAAATCCAATATACCGGAGTGGCAAAAGACCGCTGATTCACCAGTTTCCGCGAGAATGACGAATTCGTGGCTGAGATTGCCGCCGATGGGCCCGGTTTCGGCGCGAACGGGAATCGCTTTCAGACCCATGCGGGCGAATATCCGCAAATACGCGACGAACATTTTATTGTAGGACAATTTCGCTGCAGTTTCGTCGAGATCGAAGGAGTAGGCATCCTTCATCAGAAATTCGCGCCCGCGCATCACCCCAAAACGCGGCCGCAACTCATCGCGGAACTTCCACTGGATATGATAGAGGATCTTCGGCAGCTCACGGTAGGAACGGACATAGGACCGGAAAATCTCGGTGATCATATCTTCGTTTGTCGGGCCATAAAGGAGCTCTCGCTCGTGGCGATCTTTCAGGCGCAGCATTTCCGGCCCATAGGCTTCATAGCGGCCGGATTCCCGCCAAAGATCGGCAAGTTGAAGCGTTGGCATGAGGAGCTCGATCGCACCCGCCCGGTCCATCTCCTCGCGCACGATCTGGGTAACCTTTTGCAGAACCCGGAAGCCGAGGGGAAGCCAGGCATAAATACCTGCCGCTTCCTGGCGAATCATCCCCGCCCGCAGCATTAAGCGGTGGGAGGCGATCTCAGCCTCTTTCGGGGTCTCGCGCAAAATAGGCAGGAAATAGCGTGAAAGGCGCATTCTCAAGACACAAATAGGAGAGCAGCCGGCAAGGCACTGTTTTAACCCGGCGGCAGGGAATAGCAATGCTGCCGGAAAGGCTTCAACTGAGCACGGCAAATCGCGGCAGTGCAGTCAGCCTTATCGCGCGTGGCTTGCCCTATGACCGGGGAGCCTCGGGCTTCGCCGCTGTATGTCAGCCCTGCCCGTCCGGAACGTGATTCACAATCGCGCTCGCCCTGCGGAGGGCCTCGCGCAAATGGCTTCCTGCCCTGGCGCAGATGTCTGTCATGAGATCGGGCCGGGCCTCGCCATGCGTTCTGTAATGGCGGCGGATGGCGGCGGCCGCACCGAGCGCCTTGCGATCAAGATCGACCGCAACCCCCTCGAAGCTTTTCCTTAAACACCGGTTCAGCGCCGCATAGACATCGGCGGCGGAAGCGCGGCCAGGAGCGGCCAGGCCGGAAAAGTAATCGTGATAACTGGCGGGGTGCCAGCCCAGGAGATCGCCGATAAGCTCAGGCGCGCCCGGGAGCCGGTCCAGCAAATCGACCATGCGATTGAATTGATTGAGATAAGCGCCGGCAAGGCCAGAGGCCGGAAGACTGAGGCGAGCCCGATCATCGGAAAAGACGCCCGCCGCTGCCCCGCTAGCCCCGCCCTCCGGACGTAATGCCGCACCACCTTGTTGACTAGTTGCGGTTACCATCATCGAATAGCCCTCTGCCTTCCACCAAGTTAGCCGCAAAGGCGCTAACAATCAGTTGCCGGCAGCGCTCGTTTGCAGGGGTGCCGGCTCGCCTCGTTCAAATCCGAGGTTCTCCCGCAGAATCGCCCACAGAGACTGGCGATATGCATCTTCGCTGAAGTACCGCTCATAGAACTGCCTTGTTGCAGAAGAAGCCCCGGAAAACGCGGGACTCTGGCCGGCGGCATAGGCAGCACGCACGGCGCATGCAAAGGCTTTCGCATCTTCTACAAGCGTCACATTCGGAACGCTTGCCGGATTAATCGAAAAACCGCGGAAAGCGAGGGGCGTGGCGATAAGCGGCGCGCCGCAGGAAAGCGCCTCGATTGTCTTAATAGAGATGCCGTGCCCTTCGGTCGTCGGCAGGAGCACGGCGGCAGAGGTGCGGTAAGCTTCCGCGAGCTTGGCACGGCCAGCGTTTCCTAGAAATAGGTTCGAATACGAGTTGTAAAGGCGGGGCGCGCCCAGCCGGACCGCACGGTCGATGTTGCCCAGAATACGCACTGGAACGTCCCTTACGAGCGGAAGGACTTCTTTTAGGAACCACACAAGGCTCAGGAAATTCGCATGGTTTGCGCTCGCGACGATGATTGGATCACCTCCGCCGTGCCAAGCCGGCATGCGTTCGACCGCAGGATAGAGCAAGGCATGCTTTTTCTGCGGAAGAAGTCCTTTGAATTCCTCCGATTCTTCCGCGTTGAGGTGGATGAGCAAATCTGCGCCGCACATTGCTTTTAGTTCCAGTGCAAGCATGTCCTCATATTTTGCGGCCGGCGGCAGGCGGACGCGGCGGCTGTTGCGTAATACAAATTGGCGTGCCTGAAGGTCATGCGTATCAAGAACAACCGGGCAGCCGTTTGCGGCGCGCAGCTTCTCGGCAATAGGCATGGAGAAGAAATGATTGCAGTGGATGAGATCGAGCCGCCCGGCAGAGCCAGCCACCGGCTGAAAGTCCGTAAGCTCGGCGATCTGCAGTCTCATTCTGGCTTCGTTGCCGCGCAGCCACAGCATTCCCGCACGGAGAAACTCGCTTTTTGCGATTTTGCGTATCGGCATTCCCGTAAAGATACGGGCGTGGGCTTCAAAGCCCTCTGCCAGTAGAGCGTAGGCTTTGGATTTCCGTTCCCTGCTAATCACGGGCGCATCGGCAAGTGCGATGCTGATGACCTGCGCGCCCAACTCCCGGTAGGCCCGCGCCTGTGCCGCAAAGACTTTAAAGCTGCCACAAGAATGCCACGCCGGATGCACAATCGCGACGTATTTTCCGGCAAGCTGCTGCCGATCCTCTTCGCCCAAAGCGCTCGCGCCGTCTTTCTCTTGGCCTAATCCAATTCTGGTGGTCGTCATATGTGCTGCTGTATCTGGCCGCCAGGACTCGACTCCCCGGCCCGGCACTCTCTCCCGCTTGATTGGTTTACCCTAAAAACGCTAAATGGAAAAACAGCGCATTCGGCCAAGGACCTGAGCGCGAGCCGCATCTAACAAAGTCTGCAGGCTTATTGCCTGCAAGCCGGCCCTGGGCCAAGCACGTCAGGAGCTCAATGCAAAATCCCTCGTCTTCCTCCGAGCGATATGGCATGGCCGTGATCGCCAATGATAAGATTATCGATTGGCTGTTGCCGTTCCTCGAAAGCTATCTTGCAACCAATTCGGCGACACCGCTCTATATCATTCCGTATGATGATAATACCGTGCAGACGCGGAGAGCCGCCGCAATTTACGGTGCCCATTTCGCGGAGCCAGACAGCGCCGAGCTCGATGCCTTGGCCAAGAGGCTTTATCCGATGTTTCCGGGATACCGCCGAAGATTGCGCAAGTTCCTTTCTCTAGCCCTGCCGCTCGATGAGGTTATCTATCTCGACGCCGACATTATCCTTTTTCGCGATTTTCGCGAAATGTTTGGGCTGCTTAAGAGGGGAGCGATCGACCTAATCGTTGCAGCGCCGACGAAAGATTATGTCTACAATAAGAAACGTGATCAATATGATTTCCTTAGCAAGGCGATGCTCTTTAACGATGGGTTCTTCGTCGCGTCAAAAGAGATACTCAGTCTAAAGGACTTTTACGAAGTAATCGACAGAGATGAGGCAATTTTCCATGCCGTGCGCCAGCGCGGGATGCTGTTCGCGCAGCCAGTCACCAATTTCGTCGCGCACCGGCTCGGGCTGAAGATTGCGCCACTCTTTGATTGCATAGATGATGCCTCCGGCGAGAGCTTTTATAGGGCCGAAGGAGTTACATTCGGAGCCGATGGCCCCCGCGATGCCAGCGGGCGCAAAATCTATTTCGCCCATTGGGCTGGCGCCGTGAGCTTGCCCAGCCGGCGTATTTTCGATTCCGCTTGGCGCCAATACGCACAGCAGGCGGTGCAGCGCACAAGGAATTGGATTGCGGCACCTGCCGGATGAGGCAATGCCCCGCATTCTGCTACTTTATTTCTCGAAGCGCATCGCGATCACAACGCTGTTTGTCGCAACCGGCCTGTGCGTGCCGGTCGTCATGACGTCGCTCTTTCATTACCTGCCACCGGCCGCCATCCGTGGCGGGCTGCTCCTGCCGGCGCTCCTTGGCACCCTTCCCACCGTCCTTTATCTCGCCTTGCCGGTCGCCGTCGGAGTGGCGGTTGCGCTCGAGTTTGCGCGAATGTCTGCCGACGGCATGATCGCCGTCCTTTACTCGCTGCGCCTTTCTGCATGGTCGATTTGCCTTCCTGCTTTATTCGCCGCTCTGGCCGCCACTGCAGCCGGATACTGGCTTTCTTCCATTTTCGCGCCCGCCCATGTGGGTGAGATGCATGATGTGATTTACGTTATTCGCAACTCGCTCAATCACCGGATGCTGGAGCCCGCACACTTCTACTCTTTAGATAAAGGAGAACTGACCCTTTATTTCCGCCGATGGCTTTCATCCGATATTGTCTCTGGAATGTTTATCCATGAAATTTCTGCCCAAAAAAACGAAGAGCAGGTCATTCTCGCCGCCAAGGCAGAATTTCGCCGCAATGAGCACGGCGTGGTTCTCGTCATGAGCAATGGCTCCATCGAGACGATACCAGCCGATGGAAGTTCAGTGCGTACCGCGAACTTCGACGAGTACGCGATGCCGATTGGGATGCAGGGCTCCTCCGGTTTCCCGCCGCGCGGCTGGCGGGGCGCCTTTGAGCTGCGGTTTAGTGAGTTTTTCCGCGAACGGCCTTCGCCAATTGTCTATCCGAGGCTTTATGCGGAGTGGATGAGCGAGGCGGCGAAACGTTTCGGTGTGCCCTCGCTCGCGCTTGCCCATGCGCTCTTTGTGATCGGCCTTGTGCTCTCCATGGGCTCGGCGAGCGGGCGCGGGCCAAGCCTGGCTCTGCTGGCGGCGGCCGCGCCTCCTGCCCTCCAGATCACGGTGCTCATTTGCGCGGAGACCCTCGTGCGCAAGGATCCCAGCCTTATCTGGCTCGTTGCGGCGGCAATCATACTTGAATTCGCTGCCGCAGCCATCCTTATCGGGCGGCAGAATATGAGCCTCGGATTTGCCGGCACCCTGCGCGCCCAAATAGCGCGGGACCGCTAAGTTCGCCCGGATGCCCGGTATCAGAAATTGGCTGCAAGCGCCGGCGCCTTAATCCCTCTGAGTGCCTGACGATAATTCGAAACGACCCCGCGCGCATCGCCTATCTGGTGCGCCCTGCCGTCCTCGATCCAGATCACGCGGTCACATAGCGATTCGAGCGTCTCGAGATCATGCGAGACGACCAAAATCGTGCCGCGTTTGGCAAAGTTCTTGATGAACGCGTCGCACTTGGCGCCAAAAGCCGCGTCGCCAACCGATAGGGCCTCATCGACAATCAAAATATCTGCGTCGGCATGGGCGCAGACCGCGAAAGCAAGCCTAGCCGCCATGCCGCTCGAATAGAGCTTCACGGGCTGGTAGAAGAAGTCGCCAATGTCCGCGAACTCGGCGATGGCGGGCAGTCTTTCCTCGATTGCTGCTCGCCTCATGCCAAGGATAGCGCCGCCAATTAGGGCATTTTCGCGGCCCGTCAGCTCGTGATCGAAGCCCGCGCCAAGCGCGAGGATCGGAGCGATTTGACCTCTCACCTCGACTTTGCCATGTGTCGGCAGTGTGATGCCGCAAATAACCTGCAAAAGAGTTGTTTTTCCGGCCCCGTTGCGGCCGACAATGCCAATCCGCTCGCCCCGGCGCACTTTGAACGTGATGTCCCTTAGCACCCAATGGGGATGATAAAACCGTCTCCAATGGCCGAAGATCGCCTGCTTGAGTTGATCGTTGCGGTGGAGATAGAGCTGGAACGCTTTGCCGACGCGCTCGCAGCTGATGACCACATCAGATGACATCGACGAACACAGCCTTGTATTGCATGAAGAATCGGTACGCGAAAAAAAATAGAAATAGAGACCCGAGCACTGTCCCGCCATAAAGGAGCGGGCCAGGCAAGCGGCCAAAGAGAAGGAGATCGCGCATCATCTCGACGTAATTACCGACCGGATTGAGATGGATATAAAGGCGCAGATGTGGCGGCACGTCGTCGATCGAATAAAAGATCGGAGTGGCGAACATAAACACAGGCACGATCGAGATCATAAGATGCGCCACATCGCGCGTAAACGACCCAAGCGCCATGAGGAACCAAGTGGTCCCGAGCAAAAATAAGAAAAATGGCACGGCCACGAGCGGCAAAAGCAATCCTGAAAGCGGCAAGCGCCAGGTGAGCGCGACTTCGAAGACGAGGAGCACCCCCAAGCTTATTCCGGCATAGACGGAGGCGCGGGTGGCCGCCGTCCAGGCCAAGGTCTCGCTTGGGAAAATAGACTTTTTGATGACGCCCGCGTGTTCATGCAAAAGGCCCGGCGCGCGGTAAGCGAGCTCGCTGAAGAGATTGAAGACAATTAAACCCGAAAAGATTGACAAGGCGTAATTCCCCACCCCGGCGCTGCGGGCCGAGGCCGGAAGACCGACGGCATTCGAGAAAACCACGGTGTAGGCGCTGAGCATAACGAGCGGCCCGAAAATCGCCCATAGCCAGCCGAGGATCGTGCCGCGAAAGCGGACAGCGAGCTCCCGCCGGACCACGGCTCTGATCAGCTCGCGGTACTGCCAGGCGTTGAGGAAAGGCGTAAGGAAATTCATGAGGCGTCCGGATTTGGGAGAGGCGTCTAGCCTGGCGGCTTCGGCGTGATCTGTAGACCAGTTTGGAGCGGCTCCGTCAATGTTGCATCCCCGGGCACGGAACGAGGGATTTCACCAGCGCGGCGGCAGCCGCATCGAAGGCCTGCAACTGCCCTGAGAGACGGCCGATCGTGAGGGCGCCTTGAAGACTCACGAGCACGAGCTTTGCCGCGAGCCGCGGATCGATATCCCGCCGTACGGTCCCCTCTCCGGCGCCTGCCGCCATAACCCGCTCGAGCCATTTCAAATGGGCATCAAAAAAGCGGGAAATTGCCTCCTTGAGGCGCTGCGGTAGCACATCCTGCTCGCACGCCATAACGCCGCACAGGCAGCCCTGGTCTTGCCTCAGACCTTCCCGGTAAAGCGCAGCATAAGCTTCAATGCACGCCACTCCTGGCGCACACGCCTCGCAAATGGAAGCCAAAGCGCTATCATAACGGTCGCGGTAACCTTGAATGAGCGCAGCTCCGAGATCCTCCTTCGCCGGAAAATGATGGTGGATGCTCGCCTTGCGAATGCCGACAGCCTCAGACAAATCGGCGTAGCTGAACCCCGAGTAGCCGCGTTTCCTGACCAGCCGCTCCGCCTCGGCGACCAAACGGGCGCGCATTCCGTGCGGTACCGGGCGAGCCCGTGAAATTGATGCCGGTTCCTTTTGTGTCATCCTCTGCCGTCTCTTCAAGCGAAAAATTTTACCTACTAGAAGGTAGAGCCGTGCGCGTCGATCAATATTCGATGATGCATGCGGTCGAAGAGGCGAAGGACGGAGCCCTTTTTGAAACGCACCGCTTCATCAAGGCGTCTGGCGGCTGCTCGGCGCCGCCTGGATCCTATGACAGCAAGACACTCGCTTCGATCGGCGAGATGAAGCTGCGCATGCTGGCAGCCCGCAGGGAGGCGAAAGCCGCGAGGCGCAACTTTTGATTAGGCATCCAAATTTCAACGGCATGCAGAAGGATCCTGTGACGCAGGGTTACACGCCTGCCCGATTCCTGAGGACCGTCGACATCAGCTTAAACGGGAAGAAGGTGCTCCATCTCGGAAGCGATATCTCGCTCGCTGCGGACCCCGCGATGACCTTCGGGATCATAGGACAGGCAGGCAAGCGCACCGTCCGGGCCGAAGACAGCGATGGCGCGGCCTTCGCACCTGATTTCGAGCTCGCTCAAGGAAGTTAATGCAGCCGCAGATTTCGTTCGATCCGCGCTGGCGTTGGTCTGCTCTGGCCATCGCGATACTTTTTCGAGCCCCTCGTTGGGGGCGGTCCCGGAGCCCGGCGGCTACTGGATGGGGCTGCCTCACGGCGAAACTCCTGCTGCGCTGTCCGGGGCACGCACCGCCGGCGTGCAAGGGCTCGTGCCTGGGTGAGCAGGCCCGTTCGGGTTTCTGGCGCTCTGGCGCTATTCGGCTGAGCCACATTCCTAAACTATGGTGCTTACCTCCCGCCAGCTGGCGGCGGACACGGCGGGCTGAAGACTCAGGCGCCCAACGATATATTCGAGCGCGATCTCCCGCCGCTTCTGCGATGTGAGCCGCGCGGTAACCTCAACACGGCCGGTCTCTTCGATGTCGGAGCTTTGCAGCTCGCGCAAGTGGAGGTCGCTGACGCCGAAGCCCTGCACGAGGAGGGCCCGTATTTGCGCCTCGTCCGCGCTTTGGCAAGTGACGGTGACAACATAAGATGTTTCGATCTCGGCGCTCTCGATTGGCTGGCGGTTGACTAGTCTTACCAGCGGCCGCAGCACGAGATTGACACTCACAACAAGAATGGCCGCAATCGCAGCTTGGGGCCAAAACCCTGCTCCCGCCAAAAGTCCGACCGCGCCCGAGCACCAAAGGGTTGCGGCCGTGTTCAGACCGCGCACGTTGAGCCCCTCCTTCCAAATCACCCCGGCGCCTAGAAAGCCAATTCCGGTGACCACCTGAGCAGCGACTCTGGTTGGGCTTGAATCGCTGAACTGCGCCCCGAAAACAACAAAGATCGCGGCGCCCAGGGAAACTAGGGTGTTCGTCCGCAAGCCAGCAAATCGCTGCCGCCATTGGCGCTCAAATCCGATGACGCCGCCGAGTAGGGCCGAAATCACAAGATCGAGCGCATCTTTGTAAAATCCCGGATCCAGCCGCGGCACGGAGAGGTCTCCTACGTCCCAAGTCGATTGCGCAGCAACAAAGACAAAACGAGCACCTGCGTGCCGCGGCAGGCAGAAAAAAGCCGATAACTCGGCTTATGACAATCCGTGAGATGATGCTGCCTTACCGCTCAGCAGCCTCACTGGTAAGTAAACGAAAAGACTTTTGGCGGCTCGACACCTCGCCGCCCGCATCGCATTTTCGTTTCCAGCGGCCTGGCCTGTCCAGGGCCGCAACTCCTCAAGGAAAGATGGACAGTACGTTCTCTGATAGCGCGCCCCTGGCGCAATCCGGCCGAGTGCCGTCACCCAAGAGAGCGCGGCGGCGTGATCGCTTGAAAGGTTCTTGGGACAGCCTGAGGCTTACCATCCGCTCACCGTCCGCCGTCATTCGAAAAGGCTGGAGGTAAGCGATGGCCGCAAAGCTCCTCCATTTTTCTGGCTCTGGCCGCCTGGGCGCATTCCCACACGGCGACGGGAAAATCTATTTTCGCGGCGCGGCCAGGGCGCCGGTCCCGCGCGCCGCAGCTCCGCGCCAGAGCGCCTGCTCCGGGACGGCCCTTGAGTGCAGATGGCGGATCGACCCGGCGGCCGGTGTTTTGATAGCTTGCTGGGTGCCCCCACCCGCAACTTGCAAGGCCGATCCGGATGGCGCGCCGGAAAGCCTCGACATTCGACGAAGTTTGCGCCTCGCGCGCCACGGCCTGGGCGGCCTAGCCGCCGCTGCCTTGGCGGCTTGAGCTACGTAATCGCAAGCTTTACCGAGCGTCACGGTTTTCCTGCTCCTCCTTGCAGACGATTTCAGCCGCCAATGGTGCACGCCCCTGTCGGCACACTCGGAGCGCGAGCCTGGACGCTTGCTATGCGTGCTTGCCTCACCTTGCGGGCCGACTCATCTTAATCGGGATCGCCGCTCTTGCGGCGGCATAGATGAAACGCAAAGGCAGATGCTTGCGCGCCGCACTTGGCGGAAGCGCGGTGTTGCGCTAGTTTGGTAACGGGTGCATCATGCCTCTAGTTGGCTATCCGAAACTTCGCGAGGCCAATAAGGCCCATAATGCCATGGGAGGCAGAGGTGCTCGTCGCAAATATTCTCGCGGCCAAAGGCCGGAAGGTCATCACCACCTGGCCGCATCAGACTCTGGCCGAAACGGCAGCTTTACTCACGGCGCATAATATTGGCGCAGCCGTCGTCCTAAATGCCCAAGGTGACATCGCTGGGATTATCTCGGAGCGCGACATTCTCCGCGCTATTGGCACGTCTGGCCCGGCGAGCCTTCATGATCCCGTCTCGAAGCACATGCGAACGCCCGTCCTCACAACCCATGAGGATGAATATGTTCACGCCGTCATGGAGACGATGACCAACCGGCGCTGCCGTCATCTTCCGGTCATGAATGGGGGCACGCTCACCGGCATCGTCTCGATCGGCGATGTGGTCAAGCACAGGCTCGAGGAGATCGAGCAGGAGCACAAGGCGCTGCGCGAATACATCGCAACAGCCTAGCGGGAACGCCGGCTCATTCCCTGATCACGTTGGTTTCAAGCGCGGGAACTGCAGGCGGCCCCGGCAAGATGATGTGCTCCGCAATTTCCGGCATGGCCCGCCTCGTGGCCCTGCGGCCCGCAGTAATCAGCTCGTCGGCGCGATGGAAATCAAACAGACCCACCTTGCCAAGCCGCGTGTTGACGAGGACGTCGGGAGGGTCTCCTGCGAGTCGTGAGCGGGATATCCTGCCCTGGGCGATATTGAAGGCGTCGACCATGGCACTTGCTATGCCTGGGGCGCCGTCCTCACGGCGTCCGAAAATACGTCTCAAATTGTCGCCAACGCCGCCAAATATCCGCGATCTTAGGGTTTGTGCCTCGGGTGGCTCTTCAATCTCGAACCTTTCGAGCACAGGCTCGATCGCTACCGGGTCATGGATGGTCGTTCCACGATAGGTCGCGTCGCTCACAAGATTAACTGCAATCACGATCTCCGCGCCCAAGGCCCGGCAGACCGTGACGGGCACTGGATTGACGAGCGCTCCGTCAAAAAGCCAGCGCCCATTGATCTTCACTGGCTCGAAAATCCCGGGTAAGGCATAGGAGGCGCGGATGGCTTCCGCAAGATTGCCCTTGGTCAGCCAGACCTCATGCCCGGTGCCGGTCTCGGTCGCGACGGCGGCAAATTTCCTCGGCAGCTCCTCAAAACTCTTGTTGTAGAAGCTGTGCTCAAGCTCGCGGCGCAATTTTTCGCCGGAAAGAAAGCTCACACCCGAGAAAGACACATCCATCAAGCTCATCACGCGCCGCTTTGTCAGATTGCGCGCGAATCGCTCCATCTCCTTGAGCTTGCCCGCCGCGTAGGCTCCCCCGACGAGGGCGCCAATTGAAGTGCCAGCAACTATGTCGGCTTCAATTCCCTGCTCGCTGAGTTCGAGCAAAACGCCGATATGCGCCCATCCGCGCGCCGCCCCAGCGCCGAGCGCGATCCCAATCTTTGGCTGACGGACAGCGAATGAGCGGCCCTCGGCGTCCCCTGCGCTTTGGCCAGACCCATTGCTGCGATAGAACGGCACCCTGCTCATGTTCACCTGTCCGATCCTTGCGTACGGGCGCTCGCGTAAGCGCTCATGGCTAGGCGGTGAAGCCGGCGGATCCTTGAGCCCAGCGAGAAACATGTTCCCTTGTCCAGGATGGTTGCGCTCTTTGGTTGAAAATGCCTGAAAGGGGCTTCGTGTTCGCCAGCTTCACGCAACTTTGACAAAAGCGGCACCGGAGTCTCCTGGTCCTCCGGACCGGAACTAAGCAAATCAATGCAAAAGCAATACCATGTTGAAAAGTACCTTAGCCAGCTGCCTCACGATTAAAAGATCGTGAGCAGGTCAATCAAAAACAAGTCTGGCGGGGGCGGAGCCAGGCAGAACCTTACGATAGAAGCAGGAGCGTCTGCCGGTATGGCATGCCCCCCCATCGCCGCCCGGCTCGACAGTGAGCAGTAGGGCGTCCTGGTCGCAGTCCGTCCTCATCTCTTTGACGCTTTGCACTTGGCCCGATGTATCGCCCTTGCGCCAGAGCACCTGCCTCGACCGCGACCAATAATGGGCAGTCCCGGTTTCAAGCGTCAGCCTCAGCGCCTCCTCGTTCATATAGGCGAGCATCAGGATCTCGCCGTCCGAGGCGGCTCTTACGATACAAGTGATGAGGCCATCCGGACCAAAGCGCGGCGCGAAATCCTGGCCTTCTTCTAAATCCCGCGTGGCACTTGAAGGCATCATGACGGAAACCCAGCCCGGCCGCTCCCGGCCCGAAAACACCTCCCCGGAACAGCTTTCTCTCAACGGCCGTCGCGAATCATGGTCAGGAACCGGATCTGCTCGGCGGGATCATCCCTGAAGACCCCAGTGAATTGGGTTGTTATGGTGGCCGCTCCGTGCTTGCGGACCCCGCGCATGGACATGCACAGGTGCTCGGCCTCGATCATGACGGCGCTGCCGCGCGGGCGCAGGTGCTGCTCGATCGCACCGATGATTTGGGCCGTCAAGGACTCCTGCGTCTGCAGCCGCTTGGCGTAAATATCGACCAGCCGCGCGAGCTTAGAGAGCCCGACGACGCCGGTCTCCGATGGATAGTACGCGACATGGGCGAGGCCGAAAAAGGGCACGACATGATGCTCGCAATGCGAGGAAAAGGAAATCTCCCGGACGAGGACCATGTCGTCATAGCCTTCGACTTCCTCAAAGACCCGGCTCAACACATTTGCCGCTTCTTCTTGATAGCCCGAGAAAAACTCCTCATAAGCTTTAGCAACCCGCTGCGGCGTGTCGCGCAGCCCCTCGCGAGCCGGGTCCTCTCCGGCCCAACGCAGGAGAATGCGCACGGCAGCCTCAGCTTCTTCCCGGCTCGGCCGGGGGAGAGGAGATTGAGCAGCTTGCGATTTGGCTTGCGGCTGTGGACGTTCAAGCAAGGACTTAACCACCGCATCCATGTGGAGCCTCCGTAAACTTCAATTGAGCGTCCCTCAGCTTGCTCCTTTCGATGAAAAAGAGCCCGGACGGACGGGTGCCCGGCGGATTCGGACCTGGCATCTCGCCCGCCAAACCCCGCACTCCTATATAGGTAGCGCGCTGCGGCGTCATCTGGACTAAAATGGCAAACGAGACAAGTTTCCCTACCATCTATAGCCAAGGAATCCTAGAGCTTGCCGGAAACATTCCGCGGCAAGGCAGGCTCAAGGCGCCCGGAGCTACGGCCAAGGCCCACTCAAAGCTCTGCGGCTCTACCGTGATCGTCGACCTGACCATGGAAGATGGCCGCGTGGTGGATTTCGCGCATGAGGTCAGGGCCTGCGCCCTAGGACAGGCTGCGGCCTCGATCATGGCGCGCAACGTCATCGGCTCGACCGGCGAGGAGCTTCGCGCCTTGCGCGAGCAAGTCCGGGCTATGCTCAAAGAGCATGGCCCTCCCCCTCAGGGCAAATGGGCTGCGATCGCGCTGCTTGAGCCGGTGCGCGATTTCAAGGCGCGCCATGCCTCGACACTTCTCACCTTCGAGGCGGCGGCCGATTGTGTCGATCAGATCGAGACCGCGGCGGCCCAAGGCGCCTGGAGAAGCGCTGGCAGGTCAGAAGCCGCTCCAGTTGAAGGAATAGGCAACGATAACGCCAGCCGAGAAGTTGTTCCGTGATCCGAGAAGGTTCGGGATCGGGCTCCCCCCGGCGCTATCAACATAGCGGACCACGCCGCCGAATGCCGTCGCGCTCCAGGCGGGCGCAAAATCATACTTGATCGCCCCGAAGCCTCCGGCCGAAACCAGCCCGGCTTGGGCCTGATAAGGAAAGAGGCCCTGAGCGGGAAATGCAAGCCGGTTCAGAAAGGCTTCGGCGGGTGTGACCGAGAAATAGGCATTCACAAAGCGGTCGTCGCCCCATTGCAGCCGCGGGCCCGCCGAGAATGTGAAGAGCCCCCACCGTTTGACAAAATCAAGTGCGAGATTGGCGTCAAAGCCATCCGCGCCGCTGACACCCTGCCGGCCCTCGAAGCGGATGCGCAGGAACTCGATGGGCCATGCCTCGATAAAGCCGCCAAGCTCGGCGGTAAACCCGACATTATGCAAGCCGAAGAAATTATTGTTGTTGCCGATTGTGCCAAAGGCGCCGCCGGGCGTGCGCTCCGGGATAAAACGCGCGACAGGCCCCGCTTTGAGCCACCCAATGTCGAAGAGCGCGATGCCGAACCCATCGTCTGGAGAGACGAACGGCTCTGGCTCGCCGGGCTTGTGCCAGGTAATGTAGCCCGTCGGCCAGATCGAGACGCTCTTTGCGCCGGGAAAGGAAGTAAAGACGTTGGGCCCAACGCCAAGCGTGATGATCCAGCCCTCGGCAGGGGGCGGCGCGGCAGGCGGAAGCTCGGCCGCATTGGCCGCCGAAGCCGCAAGCACGCATAGGCCCGCAAGAGAAAGACGCTGCGAAATCGGCAAGGGAGCCCCCTAAGTCTTGAGCTGGCGCAAGTGTGGCATTATGTGCCCGGGACGGAGTGCCCGCCAGTGTATTTCCGCCACACTCCCGGCAATAATGAGACGCGCGGAAACAACTCAGATGAACCTTTTCTCCGGCACGGCACGGCAGATCGCACACCTTGTCATCCGCGCCTACCAGTTTTCCCTCTCCTCCCTGGCCGGAAATCATTGCCGCCATCTGCCGACCTGCTCTGCGTATATGGACGAAGCAATTGCGCGCCACGGCCTTTGGGCGGGAGGCTGGCTCGGCCTAGCCAGGCTTTTGCGTTGCCACCCTTGGGGAACATTGGGCTACGATCCGGTGCCGGAAAGCTTGCCACATGAGGCGCGCTGGTGGCTGCCCTGGACTTATGTTGCCAGACCCAACACTCAGATCGAATGTTTCAGCAGTCCGGCTAATCTTCCCCGTGCAGGAGAGCAAGGGCAACGGCGCAGGCATTCGAGACGTTGAGGCTCTTGATTGGGCCAGGCATGGTAAGGCGCACTACAAGGTCGCATTTTTCGCGCGTAAGCCGCCTGAGCCCCTTGCCTTCGGCGCCAACCACGAGCGCAAGCGGCTCTTTGAGCGGCGCTTCCCGCAAGCTTAGCTCTGCTTTCGAATCGAGGCCGAGCCGCAGATAGCCCATCTCACCGAGCTCCTCGAGCGCGCGGGCGAGGTTGATGACGCGGATTATGGGCACATGCTCGAGCCCGCCCGAGGCGGCCTTGGCCACCGTGCTCGTCATCTCCGGCGTATGGCGCTCCGTCACGATGAGCGCATCCGCGCCGTACGCCGCGGCGGTGCGCAGGATTGCCCCGATATTGTGAGGATCGGTGATCTGATCGAGGACGAGCACAATCCCGGACGTTGATACGATATCCGGAATGTCGAGGGCCGGAAGGCGGGAGGCTTCGAGCAGCACGCCTTGATGGGCGGCGCCCGCTCCGAGGCGGCGGCCGAGCTCTCCGGCCGTGACAATCCGGGCGCTGAGCCCTGCGCGCGCGATATCCTCCGCAAGCTTTTGGGCCGCTGCTTCCGTTGCGTAAAGCGCAAAGAATTGGCGCCGCGCCGCCTGCAAGGCTTCGCGCACGGCATGGAAGCCGTAAAGGATGGCCGAATTTTTCTCCCGCTGCCGGAGCGGTGATTTTCCTTCAACCGGGGCAGCAGCGGTTCTGGCCGCAAACCGGAGGTCCTTCACCTTGCCCGGCCCCTGCCATGTGCCGGGCCTCGCGCGGCCCTCGCCAGTCCCGCTCGAGCGGCCGGGTTTGGCTGCAGGGCGTTTCAATTTGCCTTTCGTCAAGCGCCGCTCCTCTAGAGCGTTTTCAGGATGCGTGGCGATAGCCCGAATTTGCAAGATGGTTGGCGCATTCTCGTGGCGTGAACTCATCCAAGGCGTCAGCGATGGCCGCAATGAGAGCGTCGAAGCTGCGTGCGGCAGCCTTGCGAAGAGCCGCTTGAGCTTGGCAAAGACTTGCTCGATAGGAT
>Ga0209581_1000544_pt1 | contig 74282 bp, 68 predicted proteins | sample Coa_R2_FD_187160 | JGI IMG/M metagenome (GOLD analysis project Ga0209581, IMG submission 187160) | Surface soil microbial communities from Centralia Pennsylvania, which are recovering from an underground coalmine fire - Coalmine... | ecosystem: Environmental > Terrestrial > Soil > Unclassified ...
TCATTGATCCCCATGCGCATGGCAGGCAGGAAAAGGTAGTGGTGGTAAACTATGTCTTTGCCGATAAAGTGGTAGACACGTGATTGATTCCAGAATCTTTTGCCGTCTCCTCCTCTGTCTTCAATAAACTTGACAAGTGATGATATGTAGCAGAGATGGTTGTCAAACCAGCCGTAAAAGACCTTCTCTGCCGCATCCGGCATTGGGACAGGGACTCCCCATGACAGGTCCCTTGTGATATCCCAATCCTGAAGTCCCTCATTTATCCAGTTGATCACATAGTTCTTTACATCAGGCTGCAGGTTCTGGTTCTCTGAGAGCCATCTCTTGAGCCTATCAGAAAAAGCGGATAGCCGGAAAAAGTAATGCTTGCTTTCCTGCTTGATAGGCTCCCTGCCACATATAGCACACTTTGGGTCAAGTATCTTCTCCGGTACTCTGCCACACTTTTCACACAGGTCAGAATACTGGTTCTCTGCTCCACAGTAAGGGCATTTACCTACAACGTATCGATCGGGCAGAAATTTGTTATCAAATGTGCAGAAGAACTGGATAACGTTCTGTTCGTATATGTGGCCATTTTCATAAAGTTTTTTGAATACGTATTGTACGAACTCGATATTTTCACGCGAGCTTGTCTTGGAAAAGAAATCAAATGAAATTCCCAAAGACTTGAAATCCTCATAATCGCGTCTATTCCAAAAATCCACGTATTCGGATGGCGTTTTCTTTTCCTTTTCTGCCCTGATAAGGATAGGGGTGCCAAAATCGTCTGTGGCGCAGATATGAAATGCCTTTGTCCCGTCAAGCCTCAGAAACCTCGTAAAGATATCTGCCGGAAGGTATGTGGAAGCGATGTGGCCAAGGTGTATCTCTCCATTTGCATACGGAAGGGCGCTAGTTATCACTGCGCTGTTTTCATGTTTTGTTGTGTTACCGCTGTTATCTTTGATCAGTTCCGACCCTTTATTTTCCGGCATCCGCATTTCCTTCCTTGCGCGCGGACGATTTTAAGGTACTGGTAAGAAAGAGTCATGGTCCGTATGCGCATTTATCACTGAATGAAAAACTGAAAGAAAAGGAAGGTCTTTCCTGTATTAATCAAGACTGGTATTTCTTTTGCTTCTCTGTCTGCCTGTCGATCTTTATTCCCATTGCTTCAAGAGCATATCGAGCTACAGCTACGTCAATCTCTTCTGGCACATCATACAGTTTCAGCTCCATCATGTCATGATTTTCGGCAATATGGAGTATAGAGAGCAGCTGGTTTGCAAATGACAGTGCCATTATCTCTGAAGGGTTGCCACTGGCCGCAACTAGGTTGACTACTCTACCTTTTGCCAGCAAGTAGATCTTTCTGCCTCTGACTAGAAATTCTTCCACATCCTGCCTTACTGTTTGTGGCTGCGCATCTGCTACAGAATGTAGATCTTGAATATTGATTTCTACATCAAAGTGACCAGCATTTGCCAGAATTGCTCCATTTTTCATTTTTACAAAATGTTCCTTTCTTATTATGCTAGTCTGGCCAGTGCAGGTTACAAAAATATCTCCATAGGGTGCTACCTCAGACAACTTCATGACATCAAAGCCATCCATCCGAGCCTCAAGTGCTTTCACTGGATCAACTTCAGTGATTGTTACGTTTGCGCCCATGCCTTTTGCCCTTGCCGCAACTCCTTTTCCAACCCATCCATAGCCTGACACCACCATATGCTTGCCGGCAAACAATACTCCAGCGGACCTCTGTATCCCATCTATAGTGCTCTGGCCTGTGCCATAGCGATTGTCAAACAGGTGCTTTGTATGCGCATTATTGACTGCGATCACAGGATATGCCAGCTTGCCATGACGCTGCATAGATTGCAATCTCTTTACGCCAGAGGTTGTTTCCTCTGTTCCTCCGACTATGCTCTTTGTCCTAGATTTGTGAGCGGCGGTATGCAGATCCCCTCCGTCATCTGTCACAATATCGGGCTTGGTGTCAAGGACAGAGCTTATGCATTGATCATATTCTTCTTTAGTTTCTCCGCGCCAGGCAAATGTACGGATACCCTGTGAAGATAGAAAAGCAGCAACATCGTTCTGAACGGAAAGTGGGTTTGCAGAACATATTGCTATCTCTGCGCCTAAACTCTTTGCTGCCATGGCAAGAACAGATGTTTCCTTTGTGACGTGAAGGCACAATCCCAGTTTGAACCCTGCGAGCGGTTTTTTTGTGCGATTCTTGGCTGCAAATTTTTCAAGGATGGTCATGCGATTTGCAGCCCATTCATATAAGCGCCTGCCCTGTTCTGCAAGCTTTGGATCAGAAATAGGATTTGTTTGCAGCCTGCGGCTCAACTTGTTATCTCAGGTTCAACCAATAAAGGGCAAGACTTTTAACGCTTTTTATCCAAATTTTTCCAAGTGCTTAAAGCGTCGCTAACGTATGACAGCGGCACTATACTGATCCGCGGTCTTGCTCATGTTCCATTTGCTACGTTAGATCCAAGAACAAACGTACTGAGGGCACCAGCCCTAAATTATCCTGATATCCTCAGATATGTCCAGCAAAGTGGAATAGAATATGACGACAGAGTCATGGATACAATACCGTCACCTTTCATCGAGCTTGATCCGGGAGTTTCACTACGAGACTACCAACAAAAGGCACTTGACAACTGGGATAAAGCAGGTAAAAGAGGGTGTGTAGTCCTTCCTACAGGCTCTGGCAAGACGCTAATTGGAGTTAGCGCAATTGCAAAAGTAAATTCTTCTGCGCTTATCATGGTTCCAACACTTGATCTTATGGATCAGTGGACGACAGTGCTGTCAAGGTATTTCCCTTCCATAAAGATAGGCAATATAGGAGGCGGTATTGATGACATACAACCAATCACAGTATCTACCTATGATTCAGCGTACATACGGGCATCTTCCATTGGCAACAAGTTCTCCCTGCTGGTCTTTGACGAAGTCCATCACCTGGCGGCGCCTGGATACAGATCCATAGCAGAGCAGATGGCTTCTCCCTACCGGCTTGGGCTGACTGCTACTATTGAAAGGGAGGACAACCTACACAAGGACTTTCCGAGACTTGTTGGCGGCATAGTTTTCCAGTCTTACCCTGAAGACCTTGCCAAAAGAAAACACCTTGCGCCGTACGAAATTGAAAGAAGAAGAGTCGATATGCTGCCAGACGAAGTTGACCAGTACAAGGGTAATTTTGCAAGATATCAGCTCTGCCTCAAAAAGTTGGGATTTAACATGAACTATCCCGGCTCGTTTCAAAAGCTGGTTATGGCATCAGCAAGAAGCAAGCTGGCAAGAGAAGCTCTGCTTGCAAGGAATAAGGCTCTGGATATAGCTCTCAACAGCAGAGCCAAGGTAGACGAGCTCCAAGAGATCCTTGCTGAAAACAGGGGTACAAAGACGATAATATTTACGCAGCATAATGGCCTAGTATATGCAATTTCTGATAGGTTTTTCATCCCGTTCATAACCCACAGGACCGGCAGAGAAGAGAGGCAGGATGTTCTCAAGGGATTCAGGGAAGGCCGGTATAGCGCTATCGTCACTTCAAAAGTTCTGGATGAAGGAGTCGACGTTCCGGATGCAGAACTTGGGATAATTGTCAGCGGAACTGGAAGTGCAAGGGAGTTTATACAGAGGCTGGGGAGACTGCTGAGGCCAAAGCCGGTTGAGGGAAAAAAAGCAAAACTGATTGAAATTGTATCAGCTGAGACAAGGGAAACAGGCACAAGTGCAAAGAGAAGGAAAGCTTTGCGCCAGTCTGAAGGAGAAGGTGAGAGCAGAGATGGAGACGAATACAAGGCAACTGGTACCAGTACTGGCACTGACATTGACACTGACGACACAAGCCCAGCTGACCCTATTGATAGCCTGGAAGAAGGAGGCAGTAAAAACTAATGCTTCCACTGCAGCTCTTGCGAATCAGGACAAGAGGGGGAAGCATTACTCCACTGTTCTGTGTAGACGCTGAAGATCTGGATCTTGCCAGCAGAATGATAAAAGCGTTTGAAGAGTCGCACAGGAAAAAAGAAAGAAAAGGCTTGCTGGAAAAAAGGATTGCCGCAATAGAATCGCAATACGATGATTACAAGCTTGTCAGGGGGTTCTATGCTCTTTTGGAAAGAAGATGCGAGTTTAATATGGCCACGGGGATAGCAGCTGACCCGTTTTCTGTTAGAAAAGCGTTATTTGAAGAATCTGCAAGGCGGGGTTTTGCACTCACAGATCTGGAAAGAAATGAGATAGTTAGTGCAGTTGCGGCAAAGCTGGGTATTTCTGCTAAGGAAGTCCTGCAGTCAATGTGGGGCGATCTAGAAGAGAACCTTGTGCTTGACCATTTTGAGCCTGTGGATGAGAGAACGCTTGTGGGATGGTACAACCTGTCGCTTATGCAGACTCTGCTTTTCAACTGTACAAAACTTGACTTTTATGTAAGCGGAGGAACCAGCTGGAAAGACGTGCTGAGAAATGTAAAGAGGCTTGGGCTGATGTATAATCTGCAGCAGAGGCCAGAAGGCAATTCAGATGGGAGGACTGGAGAGAAAGAGATTGTATGCTCCCTTGACGGACCGATGAGCCTTTTCAAGCTAACTGACAGGTACGGGACATCAATTGCAAAGCTGCTTCCATCTATTGTATCTTCGAAAAAATGGTACATTGATTCTTGGATTGTAAGAAAAACGATGGCTGGCAGAAAGATTTACCAGTTCAAGATATCAGATGCAGATGTCCCAAAATTGCTAACCGATCCATATTCTAGAGTTCATGAGATGTTTGATAGCGCGGTTGAAGAAAAATTTGCGTCAAGGTTTGAAAAATCGGCAACCGGCTGGCAGTTGATAAGAGAACCGGATCCAATCGTAGTATCTGGCGGGAAGGCTCTGATCCCTGATTTTATGTTTGAAAAATACAACAGAAGAGTATACCTTGAGATCATAGGGTTCTGGACCAAAGAGTATCTTGAGAGGAAAGTAGGCAAGATGCTAGACGTTGCAGAAAGTGGCAAAATAGAGCTATTCGTGGCTGTGAATGAAGAGCTTGGATGCTCCAAGCTGTCTTCTCTGATATCAAAGGAGAGGCTCATCTTGTACAAAGACGACAGCGTACCTATCAAACCCATCCTTGATTATCTGAAAAGCATAGACAGGGAATTCATAGAAAGAAAAGTTGCAGATCCTGAATTCAGGATAGAACTGGACCCAGAGGCAGAGATAATCTCGATTAATGAATTGGCTAGAAAAAACGGCGTTCCAGAAGAGCTTGTGTCCAAAGTTGCATCAAAAAATGATAGGTTTGTCAGGGCAGGAATGTACCTGATATCTAAATCCAAAGCAGACAAGTTGAGAACTGTGCTTGAAGGGGTTAACAAGTTCGCCGAAGCCTGCGTGCTTTTGTCAAAGAATGGAATTCCTGAAGACTCCCATGCCGACCTTGTCTCAAAGCTTGGATATAGCGTAATGTGGCAGAGCATGGACCCGGGCTCGGCAATAATACGCAAAGCATTGTAATGTAGATGGCAGAATAGGTTTTGAATTGCAGTTTGCTGTCTTGCTGCATTTTCAGAATGAATCTACCTATCCATCTTGGCTAGATGATAACAAAACATTTTAATTGGTTTCCTCAAAAGTCTTGGTTACGTGCGCCCGGGTAGTATAGAGATGTTCTGGTAATCAAGACCAGCATTGTATAGTCCGGTCTAGTATGGGGGACTGTCACTCCTTCGACCCGGGTTCGAAATGTGCTCTAAAAGCACACGAATATCCCGGCCCGGGCGCTCTATTACGCTTAACAAGGTAGATTTTTACGGAATTCGCTATTTATGAGAGAACTGGCGTTGCTACAGGTAGTAACGCCGTTACCATTAGCAGTAACGCTCTCCTTCTACACAGAATCCATTTTTCATTAACAGAGGTCTGCCTGACTAATGATGTATGCTCACTAAATCCCTTTTGAATAACTAATAATATCGCATTAATAGTAGTATTTTATCTGTACTGGCAAGTATTACTATTCCTATTTCAAGGACAACAAATCCACTGATACTTATCACAATTGCCATTAGATTGGCGATGCAATTTTGATAAACACCATCTATATGACTATTTTCCGATTAATGATACTTTTATCATCAACTTGACCAACAGACTAACAAATACTACATGCCAATTACTGCGTATGTCTGTCAAATGCACAGTAACCCAAATTCCAGATGTAAAGCAAAAAGTACAAAATCTCAATGGGGTCACCAGTATTGAACAAATAACAACACCAGATGGTATCATTTTGTAGCTAACGTAACGGCGGAGAATGAGAAAAAACTAGAGGAGCTAAATGAAAAGATAAAGAGTATAGATGGAGTTAGGTTAACTTTAGTGCGATACAAGTAACATTCCTTACAGAATAAAAGATAGTGATTCCACAGTGAAAATGCTACTATCCATAGACAGTTTTGTCTTGATGGAATTTGGTGCAAAGTAATGCTAGCGAGTTAATTGATTAACGACGGACATTTAGCATACTGTAATGTCCATAGCTGGTTTGATGTATCTGTTAAATTCGTCCTAACACAATACACGCTAGAATTGACTAATACCGTATCATACTCATCTACTCTGATAATATTGCTATTCTGGTCTGTATGTCCTTCCCATCTTGTAACTAAAAGTGCGGTTGTATCATTTTTATCATTGACATATTTATTGGCTGTAAATGCTGGTTTTTCTGCACACGGTGTTGGTGGTATACTGCAAAGTCTCATTGCTAAATCTCCACTTATAGTTTCATTTCCTGCATAATGCCAAGAGGGACCAAAAATAGGTGCTTGAACTGACAGATTGGTTTGAGATGGTGTAGTATTATGGTTTATATCATTGCTGGTTACGTAAAATTCCTGTTCTTCTTCTGCATTGGCGTATTTTGCTATTGCATCATAATCTCCTGTCTTGTTTATGATAATTGGTGACTTTATCCAGTAACCATTGTTCCATATCCCTTCTTCTGTACTATAAGTTTCCCCAGATATTGCACTACAAGGAGGCGCTCCCATTATTCTAAGGTCTAGTATGGTACCATTGAATAGCCATACTGTTTTTCCATTCCGCAGGTCCTTTATCATAACAAACTGAGGATAGACAAAGCATTCTCCTATTATGGTAACATTGAAGTTGATTGGTTCACCTGCCTTGTAGGTGTCTTTTAGTCCTGAAATTTCTATACTGATAGGTACCTCTTGCAATGGTGGATGTAATAGATAAAGTGAAACTGCAATCGAGATGATAAATGCTGCACCTACTACTATGATTACAAGTATAACTTTAGGGAATGACAAATACCATCATCTGTTATGCATTTTCCTTTTTACAAATATTCCTACGCTGATTATTAACCAGTATAAATAATACAATACCAATTTAGCCAAGGAGAAACCAAAAGAGCAAATCAGATATTCCGAAAATATGATATAGCATTTCTGCCTATTCTTTTATACGAATTCTGGTGCTCTCATTATTATAGGGTCGGTATTGCTATTTGTCGGGTTTCTTACGCTATTTGCTGGCATATCTTCTTACTATGACTGGCAAAAAGCTGTTAAAGAGTGGACACCTGAAAAATCAATGCCATATGTTTCAGATCCGCGTAATTATATGGGAGGGCCACCAAGACCACCTGCCTACTCTGACTATATCACATGGCAGATAGAAGGAGGAATTATCATAAACATATTGGGTGGATTTGTATTTGTATATGGACTGAAAAAGATGGTTTGGGAGACAAAGCCTCGCATACAGTATCCTATATTCAGTGAAGGTGTGCTTTTGCGGTGACTATGTAACTATCTGTCTAAGTAACTGGTAAATCTGACTGTTCTAGACTTAGTCATAAATACGATTTTAGAGAATGGTGAATGTGCGCAAGTCTTGGATTTCCTATCTGGGAATTGCGATTGGATTATTTGGCATCATGCTATTGGTGATAAATGCCTTCTTTGGTGATAATTGTTGGGGAACTTATGAGCCTCAAAATTATTCTACAGAATCTACCCAACAATGTCCGCAAATTCCTCATGGTTTGCGCAATTGCATTTCTGGAAGTGGAGGTACCATCGTCCAACCGATTTTGTGTAACTTTTGGTTTTCCTATCTATTTGTTGGGTTGACATTGGTATTTGGTGGTTCTATACTGTATGTCTTTGATTATATCAGAAATCCTGTGACTAAAATTTACAAAAGCTAGAGACCATACTTACTGTGAACAATTATTACTCGCCCAAAAAGTGTGTATTTTCTGATTGTAATGCAGAATCCAAAATAAGAAAGATACTTGCTACTAAACAGATTGTAGTCAATATTGATCTCTTACTTTTTTCTAACAACTTGGTGCCAATTATGACAAATATACAAAATAATGTTATAGTATCAGCATAGCCTTATTTTTTTGACCCTGAATCCCTTGATAACATAGGCAACGGCTATTCCAGTACCACCTAATGCAGCTATTACAAGATAACCGTAATTATTTGCTATCGTCTGAGGAAGAATATCATCATGACTTGAAACGGTCGCAGGAACTATTCTGTAAATAATTCCTTGCGGAAGTGAAACCAAGTAGAGAAATCCATCTGGTCCAAACTTAACATCAGTAATGCCAACAAATCCTGTTCCCCAAATTATCTCATCCATTGAATCTCCAGTACGGACCTCAGGAGAATTACCTTTGAATTGTGGCGAGTTAAATACAAATCCATTGCGCTGGCTATTTAGCTCAAACCGGTAGAGGTTGCCGTTGATAAAGCTAGCAACAAACAGACTGCTATTATATTTTGCAAATGCTCCTGTATTAGGGCCAAACGCAAGACCTGTTGGGACAACCTCCGTCTCCCAAGTAAACTTTGGATCATGATACACATAATCTGACTTTGGCAGCATTGCTAACTGAGTATTGCTTGCAGGGCCCATTATCACATCCCATCCGCCGTTGAACTTTGGTGTGACCATATTGATTTCGTCGCAGCATGCGTCACCATTATCTGAATCCCAGAGAGCTCCTGTGACAGGATCTGTCGTCAACCCAAAGCTGTTTCGAATACCGATAGCATAGTCTGGTCCGGGTGGCGCCAGTTGATGGATGGCACTGATACCGTCATACTCGCCTTCGGGAAAATGTTGAAGCTTGCCATACCTTCCAGCACCGCCTGCCGCGATATACAATGTCCCATTTTTGTCAAATGTCATGGCCCCGCCAGTATAATATGCCCGCGGCATTTCCTTTACCAGTGTCTTATTTACAAGCCTCTCGCCGTTCCAGTCATAGCTATAGACGCGCTTTGCAAGAGGAGGATTGCCAGAAGATATTGCTTCCGTAAAATACAGATATGTTTTATTTCCTTGCGTAGCAATTGTGAGCATTCCTTGCTCGCCCGCACTCCGAACACTTTCGGTAAGAACTGGTGCTGGTTGAAGTTGGCCATCTCTTATTAGGTGAACTTCACCTGAGTTTTTTGAAAGTACAAGGATGTCGCTAGAGTTTCCTACAAATGCCATAGTGGTGGGGTTGCAGCAGATGCCAGTGACGTATGTTTGCACCACAAAATTTGGGTCTTTGACCACAGGCCCAGAAGAAGCAGAAACATAACTGGGAATACCAAGAAAGGTCAGTGATAGAGGCAGGAAGGCTATGGAACACAGGGCAGGTAGACGCAACAATCTTTAGTAAATTGATCACTTGATAAACATACTATAACTCTTACTTCCTTGAATAGCGGCTCTGATGTTCCTGTAATGTAGCGTTTCAATCGCTTCTCGATGACAATTTTGCCATACAAGTTGCTGTAGTATTTTTTCCAGCAAGTGTTAACTCAACAGTGGATCCTTTATCAGTTCATCATCACTACCATATTCAATAGCTTTCATTTCATGAATATAGGTCAAAAATCCTCTACTCAAACAGCGGTTCATCTAAAATTCTCTCTTCCCAGCGTTATAAGCTCAATATGATGGATATTCAGCAAAGATAGAAAATATTCCTATGCCACTTGCTAAAATTGAGACAGCACCTGCAAACAAAAATGAAAAGTAAAGTATTCTATGACCATTGCTAGATCTTATTTGTCTTGCATAGTATAACAGAGCAAATCCAAGAAATACTGGCAAAAGTGCCAGTAGAAGCCATATGTATATTTCTGACATAGAGGAAATATTCCAACTCCAGGGTATAAAGGATTCCGAGAAATAGGGGTTGTCTATCGTGGTAACTACCATTGATTTAGATTGCCTTTTGCAAACCGGGCTTTTACAATGAAATTTCCATTTAGCAGAAATTCAACAAAAGAATCAGAGTTTACCTGTAAGGTATGTAGCATGTTTTTTCAGTCTAACCCTGCATTGATGTTTATTCTTACTTCATCGAAAGTACATCTTGGTAAATACTGCTCATCAACCAATCCCGTTTGCAGATGTCATCGAAATAACAGATCCAGATGGCTATACTGCGTTTATCTACATAGCAAATGAAACGTTAGCAAATAATCAGAATATGACTATAAGTGCTGATTTTACTCCTGATGAATAATGGTGATGCTTCGTTTAGACTAATTCAGCTATTCCTAAAATGAGGCTCCAGATGAACGTATGAGATAAGCGATAACCAGACATAGCTGTCAGCCTTATGGAGACGCAATAAAGTCGTTTTTTCTATCCAATTGTTAAAGTGGTCTGCCTCGCTACTTCCTAAATACTCTGTTCTTTTTTCTTTGATTGACGATTGACATGAAACCACTTTTCTCAACCAACACCAAAACACTCGCCGTAATTATCTCTTCAGTGCTACTTCTCTCTACGATAGGTTCAGTTCTTGGAACCGCAGCCTTTGCTGAAACCGTCGTCACCTATGTCAATACGCCATCAGGCGTCGCCTCATTTATTGCTGTCAATCCCTCAACTAACAAAGTCTATGTTGCAACAGGCTCAAACTCTGTCACTGTAATTGATGGTTCTACAAATAAAGTGACTTCTACAATTTCCATTCCTACAGGCAGTGGTGCAATAGCGGTAAACCCAAATACAAACAAAATCTATGTTGCAAGCACACAATCATCAGATACTCTCACTGTAATTGATGGTTCTACAAATACTGTGGCAGCTACTATAACTCTTAACTCCTCTTCGTCTGTCTGGGCAGGAGCTGTAGCGGTAAATCCAGCTACAAACAAAGCATATGTAGATAATGCTAATTTCAGGACCGGCGCCACGTCAATTTCCATAATTGATGGGTCTACCAACTCGGTGACCGGCTCTATAAGCCCTGCTGGAAGCTGTACTCTTTCTGGAATGGCCATCAACCCTGTCACCAACATGCTCTATGGAGTTGATTGTTCTACAATAGATGTCTGGAATCTAAACACTAACAGCCTTGCGGCTACAATTCAAATCAATAACGTCGGCCCATGGGGTGTTGATTTAAATCCAAACACAAACACAGTCTATGTTGGAGAGCGAGGCTTTGACGTCGAGCAGTATGTAGTAGTTATAGATGGATCGACGAACAAAATAGTGACGCAGATAGACACTGGCATTGACCCAGCTGAGGTATCGGTAAATCCTAACACCAACAAAATCTACACTTCAACTGGCAACTCTCCAGACGACATGGTTACAATTGATGGTTCTTCAAATACCATAGCATCGCGCACACCGCTTAACGAGTATGGGGCATTTCGTGGAGTTGCTGTAAATCCATCTAGCAATATTGTATATGTAGCCGGCGCAGACCCAAACAATAGTAACAGTGGGCTTGTTGCAGTTGTAAATGCTGGCAGCAGTAGCAGTTCAGGCACCACATCGCAGTTAACTGTCAACTCTCAGGATACTTCCAATAACCCACTTTACGGCTATTACACAGTCTTGTACCAGAATGGAGCTGTACAAAATACCGGCTTTACACCTGCTACCTTTACTTTAAACAACAACCAACAATATACCGTTGAAGTGCAGGATTATGGGCAGTATACATTTGATTATTGGGCTGACACTGGAAGCACGAATAGAGACAGGTCAATCTCAATATCGTCAGATACTCAGATAATGGCTGTCTATAGAAATGTAAACCAACCACCACCAACACCTCCACCATGCAGTACATGCAATCAACAGTCATCTGTTACTGTGCAATCGCTAGATTCGAATAATAATCCAATATCCGGATACTATACAGTCTTGTACCAGAATGGAGCTGTACAAAATACCGGCTTTACACCTGCTACATTCTCTACAACAGCAGGGCAAACATACACAGTTGAAGTACAGGACTATGGTGGATACTATTTCAACCACTGGAGTGACGGTACAACAAACAGAGACAAGACATTTACAGCTACATCTTCGGGGCAGACGTTTACAGCAGTATATTCTACCAGTCCATCAACTAACAATAATGGTGGCGGAGGCGGTACAGTTGTCAGCGGTGGATCCAGCTCCTCAATCTCAGTAACCACAACAGATTCTGCAGGCAACCAAATCACAGGCTACTATACCACTTTGTGGCAAAATAGCCAGCAAATACAATCAGGCTTCTCTCCAGCTTCTTTCACAGTCAGCAATAGCCAGACATATCAAGTAGCTGTTGCAGACTATGGCAATTATGTCTTTGACCATTGGTCTGATGGTACTACAAATAGGTTCCATACAGTAACTACTGGAACAGGGACAACAACACAACTTACGGCAGTTTACAGGTAACAATAATTATTGTTGCCAATCCTCAATTTTTTATTCCTCTTCCAAGTCATAAAATAGATTTATTGTAATCGAAGTCATGTTCTTTGAGAGATATCAGTGAGAAACAATGATTCATCCACACCACGGGATTTAGAGCTAGTAATACTTATCTAATGCAAATCTCTTCCAAATACGACAATTAATTCAGCAACGTTAATCTGAAAAATAAAAAAGGAAATGGTGAGTATAACCTTTTTGCTTATATCTTCAATTACGAATAGTTACCTTGGTCGTAGTAGCTTGAGCCTCCTCCTGTATTGCTCATAGTGATTACTTGCTGTGCGCCCCATGAGTATGTGTTGAAGGATACTTGGTTTGTGTTTGTAGTTGCGCTTGATATTGTATAGGAACCTCCATTGTCAAAATCTACTGTCACTTGTTGATTGACTGGCAATCCAATTGAATACGGTGTAAAGCCTTGTGACAGCGTATGGCCACCACTATCTAGTTCTCCTACATATGGACTTGGGTCACAGTTACAGCTTGTACTATGTGACTTGAACTGTACCAGAGTGTTTGCGATTTCCTGTCACATAATATAATAATTGATATGGGATTTTTTTCCCAAGTAGCGGAGCAAATCTAAATCTAGTGATGTAGGAGGTGCTTCATTATCGACATTAGCACATCTTTGGATTTTAGCGCACTTTTTCTTGTGCCATCCTCTATGACGGCAGTGTCCGCCAATTTCTTCCTGATGATATCAGATAGCGTATTTTCAAATCTTACTTTTCCTTTGCCAATTGTCCTATGATCGTCTATTATTCCGTTGGTGTCAACTGCATGGAAGTGAATTGGTTCGGATATGTCGGATAGGTCCGTATCATTTCCTGTCCTTATCATGTGATGAGCAGTGTCGATACCGCGTATTACGTTGGTCAGATTTCCTCTGCCGCAGAAGATGCTGTCATAATCAATCGCATCAGAAAAATGCTCTTCAAACACAATTTCTATCGGCAAGCCATTTACTTTCTTATCTGCGGCATACTTTGCAATCTCTGAAAGCGAGCGCATAAAGCTTTGTTGAAACTTTTCTTTTTGTGACATCCTGTATGCCTTCAGCGCTGGGGCTAAAATCCCGTAAATCTTCACAACATTGGAGCCGAGAAAATAACCTATCCTGTTGGCGCGCTCTTGCCTCAACTCAAAGAACGCGGGTAGATCGCTAAAGCTATGCATAACCATTCTTGAGATTCCTGCGGCTTGCATACTGTCGAGCGTTTGTAACGTGTATTCGACCGCTTTTTTTCTTGCAGCGGGATTTGGCGAATCAATGCTGGGCAGATGAAGTGTCTTGTGGATAGAATTGATCATCCGCCTGTCTTTGGAGTATTCTCTTATGAGGTTCAAGGAATTTGGCTTTGCCCGCACTAGTTGGTAAAGATGGTCTTCGGCTAGCTCGATGCCTGAAAAACCATCTTCGTGAGCTAATTGAGTAGCCTGCAGGGCGTTAGCAAAAGTTACGTAGGGAGCCACAGAGGTAATAATCTTGAGAGGCTGCATTCTGTCCTTAACCAAGCTCCCTGTACGATATTATGGGTATGCTAGAGGCAGAAGATATTGGCGGTATCTGGTAAACCAAGAGTAACTGACAAAATAGTACACACAATATGCTCCTATAAAGATAAAGAAGCGGTCGGTAATGTGAAGCGTCTTTTTTTGCTCTTCACTATACCAACCAGAAAAGATTGGGAATCGAATATTACCTTTCTTTTCCTTTGGATTAGGTTGCCACTACTATTACTGCTGAGCTACCACATCATCTCGTGTCGGTAGCTCTACTATCAGCTCGCCCCTCATTGAAGGTTGATGGAACATGCAGACATATGGAAAGGCCCCGGTGCTTTAGCAGTAAACGTAATAGTCTGGTTTGTGCTTGGCTGCACAACGGTATTGATGTTATTGTATGGCTTTTGATATATTGTAAATGAGTGGTTATCTCCTCCTTTATCTTCAATATTGTAAAAGTGAATTACCACCGTGTCTCCTTTCTTTACCGTTATGCTGGAAAGGCTGAACTTGTCACCGGGGATTCCAACTTTTGTATCGCTAAATCTGTTTACTCTGTCATTGAACATCCAGAACTCTCTTGATTCCCTTATAGTTGGTTGCTTCAGCATTTGATGGATGTATTGCACCAGACAGCAGCACTATGACCAGTGTTGCCACTGCTGTGGATCCATAGCTGAATTAAAAGCGGCAATTAATTTGCGATGGTTGCTTAGCTTTTCTGTATATAGATATCAGTTACCATCACATTTTAAGCGGCCAGCCAAGAGGCTAGCCGGCCCGGGCGCTCTATACTTGTTTTGGTGCACCATGGCCTAAGTTCAAAGAACCCCCGCAGTAGTATCAGTTCACTCGGCTTAAAAGTCGTCAGCAAGGCAAATTGTGTGGTAGGTAGCGAAGCCATATACAACTATACAGGTACAGGTAAAATCCGACCATACCAAAATCACTTAACTTGCTGACCTGCCTGAGAACCATCTGCGAGATGGGCAAATTTTGACCTACTGTTAACGGAGACCAAGGCAGTAGAAACCGTATTAAGCAATAGACACGAGACATAGATGATACGAGGCTCAGAGGTATGCAATCAACAAAATCCAAAATAGAGTCTTTTCCCCCACCGACCCAGCTTGCCACAAAGACTGACCTTACGCCACAAGAGGTCAAGGCTATAACAGAGGCAGTCAATCCGCTTGTTGCAGATGCTTTTGCACTTTACGTCAAGACAAAAAACTTCCATTGGCACTTATATGGATCTCATTTCAGGGACTATCACGAGCTATTTGATGAGCAAGCTGAATCTATACTGGAGTCTATCGATACAATGGCCGAGCGCATAAGAAGAGTAGGCGGCACTACAATACGCAGCATAAGTCACATAGGTCAGCTCCAAACCATAAAGGATGACAACAGTAGCATGGTGCCGGCTGGAGATATGGTCAGAATTTTGATGGAAGACAATAGTCATATGGCAAAGATGATTCGTGATGCAATCGAGGTTTGCGATGAGAATCGGGATTCTGCTACAAGCAACCAGTTACAAGACATTCTCGACAAGACAGAGCGTCGCAAATGGTTCCTTTACGAGGTAATGCAGGGAGCAAAGAATGCAGAATAAATGATCCCATTGGTAGTGATTGATCCCACTATCAAAGTAAACACCTTCATTTTCTTAGAGTAACACCTACCTCTTTCATCAAGAAGAAAAAGGTAATTGCTAGATCTAGTAAAAGGAAGAAGAAAGAATTGTTACCAGAAGCTTTGCTATATGCTATATTTGTTGGTGAGCCGCTTCCAAATGAGAATATTCTGCGCATAGCTCCTTCATACTCTAATGCTGCAAGTGTTTTCACAGGAGATGATAGTCGGCAATGCATAAGGTGACTATGCCAAGATGTGTTGATGACGTAGCTATTGCATTATTTCTGGCAGATTATAATTCACATAAGCTTGCAGAAGTATCTTAAATTGGGCCAAAATGCATGGTATTCTTGAATGACGAGTTTTATGAATGCGGACGTATCAAGGAAAAAAGAGCCTTCACTTCTTATCATTGTCTTTCTTGTTCCCTCATTGCCAACAATTCTTCAGTGAGGGAGCCGGACTTCTTCAATATATCTCGTATGCGGCCCTTGTCATTTTTAATGCCCTCCAAACCGAGATCTCTTTTCATTTGTTTGATGTTAGCGATGGCCTGCTTCTTGGATTGGGGTTCTAATTTTATAGCTCGAATTTTGTTCTCAAGATTAGCAGATGAACCGGGCATTCTTTTCGCTATCCACTATTATGGTAACGCTTGGGAATAAACATTCCATTTTCTGGCATTGTAACGTCATCCGCTCATGCTGTTGTCGAATAAGCAATTGTGCCAATGCCAAGTATCATTTTGGTAACTTTTGGCTTGCTATAAAGTCTATTGAAACACGGTTTCAGGCAACCAAATCTATGGGTATTATACTATGGCAGGATGGTACAACAAATGAGTTCGATACCGTGATAGCTGGAAGAGACAATAACTAGCTTGTGACAGTCTATTGAAAGCAATAATAATTATCAGATCCCTTTTTCTTTATCCTTTTTGTATTTCCTTATGCAGCGGCAATATGACCCTGAAAGTAGCTCCGTGTCCATTTTGATTATTGTATCCGAATATCGTTCCACCATGTGCCTCGACAATCTTTTTTGATATATAGAGGCCAAGCCCTGTGCCATTCATAGAGCTGGTCACAAACTTTGAAAATAGTCTGGAAAATATTTCAGGTTTGATGCCTGTGCCACTGTCTTGTACAGATACAGTAACTGCTTTTCTGCTGTCATCATTCACAATATCTGCCCTGATAACAATACTGCCTTCCTTGGTAAATTTGGCTGCATTGCTCAACAGGTTGGATAAAACTTCAAGCAGCCTGCCTTTGTCAGCCAAAAGCAGTATATCCTGAGGATTGTAAACCAGCTTGATATTCGCCTTACTTTCTGCCATCTGGCCTTGAATATCCTTAACAGCTATGGACAGAATATCTTTGAGGTTAAATTCTTCCAAACAAAGAGATATGCCCTGACTTTCAATTCTTGCCACTTCCAGTATGTCAGTAGCAAGCCTTTCTAGCCTCCTTGCATTCCGGATAATCATTTGCATATCTTCTACATCAATTGCAATTCTGTTATCGTCAAGCTTTGTTGAATCCGACTCGAGCATGCCAGACAGGGCAAGTATTGGCTGAATTGGAGTCCTGAGCTCATGGGCCGCTATATTGATAAACTCCCTCTGCATCCTATCGTGAACCTTAAGCTTCTCATACAGCTCTGATTGTTTCCAAAAGCTCTCAAGTATAGAAGTGTATGACGATACTATTGAATGAGCATTGGAATATGTAGCTATTCCGGCCGCGTCATACGAATTGGCGGCGTTGTCGTCTTTTAGCTCAAATATCATCAATTCCTTTCTATCAGCAACTAGCATCGTGAGCCTTGATTCCAAGCTCTTGTCTATGGTTCTTATTTCAACTTTAGCTGCTGTCTTTGGCCTCGCTTCTGATGTAATTGCAAGCATTTGACCGATGTCTTCAACCAGTTCTTCAGTTGGCACCAGTATACGCACATTTGCGCCATTTTCTGATGCCCTCTGGACTATGCCCAGCCCTCCCATTCTGAGCTGTCGCCTAAAGCCTTTTACTGAGGAGAACATCAGCAAGACTTCATTTCTGGCAGAACCTACAACTTTCCAAGCCCTGTCAATAGATTCTCTTGGATCTTCAATAACCTCGATCTTGGAGGCTTCGACGCCATCCATCACCTCTTTGATCCTGTGTTCTGCCGGCGTTGCCTTGCTCCATAAAGTCTCAAAGAAATACTGCTGCTGTTTTGCTACTGCTCTTACATTGCTGTAGATTAGCTGCTCTAGCGGTCTTGCTTCCTCCACTGTTGCGATGGCAGTGTAGTCCCTGCCGTCACTTATGGAAAAGTTTCCTCTTATGCCATCGAGGTGGCGCAATTCAGCAAACTTGATTACTTCATTGCAATAGCGGATGTTTTCTCTTGTAACTTCGGTAATGATGCGAACCCTGACTCCTCTTTTGCCAAGGTCAGAGTATGCATCCTTTACTGGCGGAACTGAAACAATCACTGATATGCCCTGAGAGTCGAGGCATACGTTATGAGACAACTTTAGCCTTGACAGCCCTTCAAGGGCAAACTGCATAATTTTATCCGCACCATAGATTACCTTGGTAGTCTCTGTTTCAGTTTCGCCTTGTGCTTGGGATATCAAACAGCAATGCTTGACGTAGAAATCAAGATGTATATCCATTAATAAAATAGTATGAAGGAATTTTCTAGAGTCAGGTTAAACAATTGCGTTAAATGAATAACCTTGCCTTGAGCGCCTAAGCAAGTAGGGTAGATTTTCAGTGATATTTCAGATACTCATGTTAAAAGCAATAGTGTCCCGTCTTGCTCTATGCAAAGCCGGCTAGTCGTAATGGCGCTTACAACATTGCTGATAGGAACAATACTTGTTGCAGCGCTGGCAAGTTCAATGTCTGCTGTCAGTGCTGAAACTGGCGGCAATAATGCTAAACAATCTACTTCCACTTCTGGTAAAATCAAGTTCACGGTCAAATTAGGGAACGCAACTGATACTGCATTGTCCCCGCCACATATGGGCCCAAGCAGCAAGATTGTCACCGTTGGCATCAAGATAATAAAAGACTACACTGTCGCAAGGCTAAATGTAACTTCTCAGATACCGGCGAATGCAACTGACCTGAGCTTTTGCGCGTCAGTTCATAATGCGTCAGAAGCATGCAAACCTATTTTGTTAGTGATGGATCTAAGTGGCACGAGTGGCAAAAGTGCAAACAGCACCTCCACAGTAGATGATGACAGTCAGGGAAAAATAATTGGTGCTGTTTTCAATCACTCGTCAGGTGCGGGTAATACGATCCGCTCTGTCGATATGTTCGAGGAAAGCTTGGCCAACATCACACAGTATATCTCAGCAACAGTTATCGTACCTGCAGCTGTTCAGACTCAGAAAATCGATGTATGCGGGTCTGTCTCGTCAGGCGCAACTGAATGCGGACAGACGACTATGAATTCGCAGGATCTGTTCAAACCGGTAAACATAGACATGGCGACCCTGAAACCGACAATAACTGTCGGAAACGCAAATGCTACTGTAGGTACATCAGCAAGCTCGTCTATGTCCTGAAAGGTTGCTGTAAGAGATTTTTAAGGTTGCCGTAGACAATTGGCTGTCCCAAGGTGTCTCTGTGGAGACTGGCTTTCAATTCTTCAATAATCCGATTGAAATTATATTTATATATGCGCTTCCAGTGGAACCCGGAGCACTTTCAATCCTATCATAGTTCGATTCAAACCTTTGTACTTCCAAATCACAAGCATAGTTCGACGTCCTTTCAATCCTATCATAGTTCGATTCAAACCTGCCGCGTCAAGCTTGACAAATATCCTGTAATCAACTTTCAATCCTATCATAGTTCGATTCAAACCTATTTGAACGAAAAAATGTGCGATCTGTTCAGTCTCTTTCAATCCTATCATAGTTCGATTCAAACGTTGCAGCCTGTAGTAGATCTGCCATGCTATCTCTCCTTTCAATCCTATCATAGTTCGATTCAAACACTTTAACCTTCGGTTTAGCCATCAATAGTATACTACTTTCAATCCTATCATAGTTCGATTCAAACATTAGAGATCTGGCTCTTCAATGCATTGGCCGCCTCCTTTCAATCCTATCATAGTTCGATTCAAACAAAATGCCTGGCTAATAAAGGACCGTATAGTTTTCCTTTCAATCCTATCATAGTTCGATTCAAACATTCGGCCCCCAGAATACTCCATCAACATGAGACGGCTTTCAATCCTATCATAGTTCGATTCAAACTACATTTATCGCAATTCTGGCTTTGCTTGCAATTCTCTTTCAATCCTATCATAGTTCGATTCAAACAGACGTCGCTGAGGTAGTTACCTACCTGTTAGCCGCCTTTCAATCCTATCATAGTTCGATTCAAACAAAAAGCTTACAAAAGTTTATTAGTATATTAGTGCACTTTCAATCCTATCATAGTTCGATTCAAACAAACCCAACTTTGTACATTCCAGCGCAGTGAATCAGCTTTCAATCCTATCATAGTTCGATTCAAACTTTGCTCACTGACAGCAGGAACGGAAATGCTCACGTCTTTCAATCCTATCATAGTTCGATTCAAACCCCCTACCTTTTCCATTCTCTCTCCTATACAGTTAGTATATCAATATTTTGGGGTCAACCTGCGATGCTGCTATTTATTTATAAAGGCTGACCCCAAATTAAAAGAATAAACCAATTTCTTAAATACCATACCTATCCCCTCTGCAAAACACATTCCATCTATTACTATGCATCAATTCAGGCCCAAATTCGGTGCAAGACGCCTAAACATCTTTTCATCTGGCACAGCCAAAAACGACATCCTGGTCTGCACCCCAAGATCGGAATCAAGCTCAGAGCCATCTGCAGAATATAGCAAGCCGCCTGCCTCTTTGACAATCAAATAGGCGCCAGCCATATCTGTGGCACGGATCTTGCCTCTAAAGTCTACATATGCATCCATCAGCCCTCTGGCAAAGAGGCACAATTCCAAGGCATTTGCCCCAAAATTCCGTATGTGGCCTGCCTTGAGCATTAAAGGCATAACGCGCCTTATAGCTTCCTGTCCTGCGGCAGAAATATTCATCCCTACGACCAGATCCCGCCCAACGTTATGCTTTACCGAGATCCTTTTGCCATTTAGAAACGCCCCATGACCTTTCGAAGCGTAGTACAGATCGCCACTGACCAGATCAATAATGGCAGAATCAATTACAGAGCTGAGCTTAAAGTCAGTAGCATATGCAAGCGAACAGCAAAAGAATGGAATTCCCCTGCCGGCATTTGTTGTGCCGTCCACGCCATCCATTATCAAATATCCTGTTTGCTTGCCTTCGCGGCCGGCCGGCCTTAACATGCCGCATTCTTCGCCTATTATCGTCGGGTTCATGCCACTTGACCTGACTGTCTCGATGACGGCTTGTTCGGCAACAAGATCGATTTTTGTGGACAAGTCGCCTCCCGCACCTCTGCCAAACTTTCTTTTGCCCTTTGCAGTCCCAGCAAGGCCTCTTGTCTGGGCAAGCACCTGCTGGCAAGCCTCCTTCAAAACATCGACTACTATTACCACGCCTTTGTTGCTCTACCGGTACATCTTCAGCAGGCATTATAATAAAAATCAATCAATGCTCCGGAATTTTCATTACTGCCTTTGCTTTGTAGCGCCGCTTTGAATTACATTACACCAGATCGCTGCTATCCATCCACCCTAACCTTAAGCACATAGTAGGCATTGTAATTCATGTGGTGGCTGCTTATGAGAAGCAGATAGTCCCCTGCGGAGGCGTTCACTTTGTATGCGTTCTGGCACAGCTGGTCGTATGGCTTGCACATGTTGTCAAAGAGCGTGGTATAGGCTGAATCGGAGCTTGAAGAATTGGCATCAGTGCTTGCTAGGCTGATGTTGCCAGCACCAGCGCCATTACTACTGTTTATCCTCTGTGCTGCCAAAATGCTGCTCTCTGGCTGATCACCAAAGAAGAGCAAGTTTACCACGGTGCCATTATGCAGAGTTGTCGATTCTGTAGCCGGAACATTTGCCTGTGGATTTGGAATCACCTCCAGTCCCTGGATTGCAGTCAGTGTTGTGGCGTTATGTGAGATCCCGCCAGAGATCAGCGTAGCAGGAGGCACGTACTTGAATATTCCCGGAATCGCCGGTGGCGGATTGGACTGCGTTGCAACCTGCTTGGCTATAATAGATGCAGTCTGGGTTGTTCCTGTCTGGTTTGCAGAAGTGACATTGCCAAGTGCTTCCAGCTGGCTCAATAGCTGATCGAAATTGATGTTACTAGTTGCGTTATTGTTGGCAGAGTTTGTTTGCTGTGTGCTGCCTGATTGAGTGGTTGATCCTGGTCCGCTGCCAGCAAAGGGCTGTGATGAGCCTGCACCGCTGCTTGCAGAAATGCTAGTAGTTGGAGCGGCTGCTTCTGGCGGCGGAATAAACTCAAAGTAAGCAGAGGTGTTTGCACCAGTAGTCAACTCCCTCACCCTGTTTGTTGTGCCATCTTCCCAGTGCACAAAGTGGACTATGTGCTGACCGCCATGGCAGTGATAGCAGTCGTTAGCAACCAAAAAGTAGTTCTGTCCAGGCTGCAAGCCTGTAAATGTGTACCCTCTCTCATCGGCAAATACGGATTGCAGAAATGCTCCTGTAGAATTTTCCAAGTAAAAGTACATCTGCGCTCCTGCTTCGACAAAAGTGGGAGCCCAGTATTGTGAAGGGATTCTCATGGCATGGACCGTTATGGTAGTGGCGTTTGTCCCCGACGAAGCTGTCGTTGTAGGTGAAGAGTTAGAGGGAGATGAGGGTGTCTGAGATTGAGGATTACTAGATTGCAGCGGGTTCAATGATGTGTTGCCTGATCCAGCAGAGGGTAGCTGCGGCTCAGATGGAGGCTGGGGCTCCGGATTTGAGGAAGGGGGTTGCGTTGGGGGCTGTAATGAGCTAGACCCGGAGCCAGAACCTGATGTCGATCCTGATCCTGACCCTGACTGCGATATTGTTGTTGATATAGATCCTGTTGACGAAGAGCTGGCCGCCAGTTTGTATATGGCATGGATAGTGGTCGCTCCCTGTATTGAGATGCTTCTGGTGGCACTTGAGGTTCCGTCATTCCAATGGTCAAATACATAATTGTTGCCGGCTTTGCTTCGGACGGAAAGCGTGTATTGTTCGCCATTATGGAGAGCAAACGTCGCGGGAGACGAGATTGACGAATGTACTATGACGCCGCCCTGAGAAAGGGAAACGTTTGCCCCATTAAATGAGGAGCCATTGTAGTCGGTAAAGACTTGGAGCTGTGAGCAGTCCTCTAGTGGTAGTGGTGGAGGACCGGTGACTAGAGTCGGCGAGTTGAGGGCAGTTGCATTCAACACATAAACAATGCCCGCGCCATAGTCACATGATCCTTTTTGTGCAGCGACATACACCTTGCTTGTAACTGTGTTTGCTGCAATGGCTGTCGGCGCATATTGTAATGGAATGAAGTTAGTTACGCTACCGCTAGAACCGTCTATTCCCACAACTCCTGTAGAGTTGGCAGCATATGCTCTCCCTGCAACAGAATTAGATGCTATGACGGGAGCAATGCCGCTTATAGGAACAGTAGCCACCACTTTATTGGTAGAGCCATCTATAATGTAGGCAGAATTGTGAGCCGTATCGGCAACGTATATTCTGTTTGCCTTTTCATCGACAGCAATAGGAAATCCGACTGACTGGCCGGATAACGTAATATTGGCAGTTATAGATTTAGAATTACCATCTATAGCCGAGATTACAGGCTGCCCTTGGGCATTTACGCCATTGAAGGCATAAATTGTGTTTGTATTCTGGTTGACTGCAACTGCTCCTCCTGCTGCTAGTGCAATGCTGCCTGTAACATTGTCGGCCTGTCCATCGATCACATATAACTTGGCTGGAATATCTTGGCCTGTAACATAGATCTTGTTTGTCTGCGCGTTGACAGCAACAAAAGACGGCTGAGCTCCTACTCCTTTGATCGACTTGATGACCATGTTAGATGAACCATCGATAACGGAAACTGCACCTGAATTGGCGACATAGACCTTGTTTGTATTAGGGTTTGCGGCAATTCCCGAAGTATTATTCCCTGTAGGAACAGTCGCTACTACTCTGTCAGAGGAGCCGTCAATAACAGAGACTGTAGAGGAGCCGCCATTTGAAACATAGACCTTGTCCATAGCAGAGTTGACCGCTATTGCTCCCGGCTTCAGGCCAACTCCAATCGTAGAAAATATTGGATTTATTGGCAGAGTTGGCTGATTGGGAGAGCTGCCAGTAGAGCTTGGAGGCTGCTGAGGTTGGCTGGATGTGCTGTTAGAACTGGAAACGGTTGTGGATCCCGACCCCGACCCTGATCCGGATCCTGTGTCATTTATCCACTGGACACTGTACTGGGCATCAACATCGCCGGCCAACGCAGACCAGTGAGCATAGTACTGGACTTGCTGGATCCCTTGATGGTATTGTAGGTCGTCAGTGATAAAAGCATCCTTGATATTTGGCAGATTCAATACTGTATCAGAATTGGCAGTCGCGCCATCATTGCACGAGCCCTGCCGGACGCCGTAGGCATCACTCCAGAACCAGTACTGTCCGGGATTGGTATTGTTCTGGGAACTTGTTGCGGGGAAGTGGATCTTGACAGTTGCGGTGTAACCTTTGCTTGTCCGAGCATCAAAACCTGTAACGTGGTCGTTTATGATGTCATAAGATTTTGTGCCATTATTGACGATAAGCGAGGTTATGGTACCATCATACCTGTTAGTGCAGGCGGTGCCAGGAGGACCCATAGCATAAGAATTCTGAACCGTTAGCAAAGCAGAAAGCGGTGTCATTGCAGCAACAAGTGCCGCAATAGCCAGAGGCGCCAGATATTTTCTTGGCAGCGGACGAATACTCGATCGCTTGTCTTTATCTCCTCTTTCCCTTCTATTCTCAGGGTAGATCATTGTCTAATTTCACATACAATATTTGCGTAAACTATTTACAGGATAGCGAGTCCGGCGGCTATAACAATAAGATAGAATTTTCATTAGCGTGGTGCCTCTAGAGGAAAAAATTAGAATATTGCTGCATGCTTCTCTGGCTGTAGCCTGTCTTTTCGTCGGTGCTATTGTTCTGCCATCTATTTTCCAGTTTCAGGTTACTTTACTACTAACTAACTACCAAGCTAGCCAGCGCAGTTGTGTGAAGATTCAAATCAACCGATTGTGATAATATAGTATGTTAGAGATTGTCGGCGCCTGACCCGAAGTTCCATCAAGTAGACATCTCTCCTTCTTCCTCTGGCATATCATCAACGCATTCACAAAATTATGATCATGGCTTGATGGAAAGGCTTCTGTTCAAGGTAGCAAAAAAGTGGGTTGCTGGTTATAATATATCAGACGCTATCGCTGCAGCTCACAATTCCAATGCAAGCGGCATGCAGGCAATTCTGAATTTCCTCGGAGAGGATACCACCTCCGAAGAAATTGTGAATGAGACAGTAAAGGAATACAGCAATTTGATGGATCTTTTGCGCGTCCAAAAGACTGATGGTTGTATATCAGTCAAGCCTACACAGGTTGGGCTTGCAGTAGACTATGACCTGTGCTTGCGTAACTTTAAGGAGCTTGCCAAGAAAGCAAAGAGCTTGGGCATTTTCCTCTGGATTGACATGGAGTCTATAAAATTTACAGAGAATACCATATCGATCTACCTTGAAATTTTCAAAGAGTACAAAGAGACTGGCGTCGCTATACAGGCTTACCTTAAAAGAAGTGCAAGTGACCTTTTGCACATTCTAGAGCAGCCAGGGGGCGGTGGAAAGGTCAGGCTGGTCAAGGGCGCATACCACGAAAACGAAGAACATGCCTTCACCTCAAGGGAGGACGTTAATAGTAATTATTCAAAGCTGATGAAGATGCTATTTGAAGGTGCTAGTTTTTTTGCTATCGCCACCCATGATTCTGAACTTGTTGAGGAAGCAGTCAGGTTATCTGACAAGAGGAAAAAGGCAGACACTGATATGGAATTTGAATTCCAATTCCTGATGGGAATCCGGGATGAGCTAAAACAATCACTCGTCGCAAGAAAGTTCAAGGTCTCCGAATACATCCCTTACGGAAGCCAGTGGCTTCCATACTCTGTGCGCAGAATACGGGAAAGGAAAAGGAACCTGCTTTTGCTTGCAAGGTCGCTTGTTTAGCTTAGACATTTGAGCACTTGCAGGTCAAACATAAAAAACCAGCTTCAGTTCAATCTCTGTACTCGTGAAGCTCTAGATTCTGATTGCATACGTTGCACTGTGTAAAGGAAAGTGGATACCTTCTATTGCATCTCTTGCAACGCATGCTCGAAAGCGGTTTTAGTGTCAATGATTATGTCGGGTTAGTTATACTTAATATAAGAATATTTTCGTGACATTACAAGAAATGCCATCTCAAAGTCATCTGGATAGAAATCTTAGCCAAATGACGATATACTTATCTAGTTCTAATGTTGTTGTGTATTGTGGTCAAGGTCACATGGGATGATAAACTGTGCATACAAGCCGGTCTCTGCGTAAAGAATCTTCCATCGGTTTTTCAGTTAAGAGATGGCAAATTTGTAATTGTACCAGAAGGTGCCCCTGAAGCAAGAGTAAGACAGGTTGTGAGTCAATGTCCATCCGGTGCCCTTAAGGTCATTGATTAGTTTAGCTGGCGAGCAATCAATTGATCTTCTTCTTTTGCATTACCTAGTGATAATAACTAATTATCTAAGAATAAAGTAAGTTAGCTTTTGGAATATCAATAAAAGCAATTTGGAAAAACATTAATAATTTGTTCCCTGTTATGTCTTTGTCTCAAGATGCCAATATTTCTCGACGTCCACAAAGTGCCCTTTAGCGAAGACAACCTGAGGGAGCTGTGCAAATCTCCTCCCGACGAGTTTGGAGTTTCCCATGTAAATCTATTTTATAACAAAGAATCCAGCGTCTGTTTCTGTCTTCTTCATGCTCCAGACCTGGATGCAGTTGAAAAACATCACAAGAAGGTAAATATCGAGTGTGAGTGGATCACCGAAGTCACTAACATTGTAAATGATGCCTTCAAGATAGAACAGGCAAAGTAAGCAAGAAATTATCATCACATAAAGTCCTGGATTTGTTTAATTACTACTTTGGTGAACAATACCTATTGTTGTAATTAATGACCACAAAAAAGAAAAGGTCACTTAAAAAAAGGGTCGCAATATGTCAGGTGTGTGGAAAAAGGGTTTCAAAATCTGGCATAGTTAAGGACAGTGAAATTTCCAGCAGATCGGCATATCTTTTTGATTCACCGGAATGTATGCTAACCTTCAAGAAACTGAACGTTATTCATGGCGAAACTTTTCTCAGAAAACTCTTGGCCTGATTTATCCATTAGTCTATCACTCTACCTTGGTTGGAATAGCCGGATTACCAAAACCTACTTCCTCCGAGTAGGCAGAGTATAGTTTTAGCAGTTGGCCGTGTTTTGTCCTGTATCCTGTTCCTATCAGCCGGATTACCTTTCGATATTCATCTTTGAGATTAATGAGCTCTTCTGCAATGTTTCCTGCAAGCAAAATATGACCGTCATCTCCTAGGTCCATAACTCTCCTTGCAAGAATGATTCCAGGTCCCCAGACATTTTGATTGTTCTTTATGTCAGTGACGACAAATACTGGGCCAGAGCCAAGCCCGATTCTAACTTTTATGACTTTATCCGAACTTACTCTTGAATTGAATTCATGCAGTTTCCGATGCAGCTGTATGCTGAGTTGCAGGGGGAGTTCAGGATTTAATAAAAACCCTATGGCCATTCCATCACCAGTTGGGAGAACTATTTTCTTATCGTTTGGAACCCTGCTGTATGCTTCACATTGCTGGATAAGGGAATTCAAAGCTTCTATTTTTCCAATCTGCCTTTCCACAGAAAGGAGAGGATTGGAAAGGCCAACGATATCGATAAAGAAAAAGTTTGTATTCACAACACTAGGTTGCAGCGCGTAAAGAATGTGCGAACCATACATCTCACCGAGCTTTTTGTATGTATCAAGACATAGTGGATGGAATGTCGAAGATTCGCCTTCCGCATACGCAGCCTCTCCGATGATGGGCCCATCACATAATTTGCAGACAAGTTCATTCTTATGGGCAGCTTGCTGTTCAAACCGCAGATTATGGCCATCTTCTATGTTGAATTTTACCCATTTTGGTGCGTTGGATGCATGCTTTACGGAAAACAGTCTTGCGCTTCGTTGTAACCTGTCACCAGAGTCGTCTATCTTTAATTGTACAATTCCATCGACCAGTGAGCCGAATGTATCTGCAGGCGTTGCCAAAGGGCTTGATGCAGTAATTGGGATTAGGGCTGATACTTTGTTTATTGTAAAGAGATCATATATCTTTGCTGCAAATTTCTGTACCTCGTCATTTGTAAATCTAGCAAGCAGATCCGTGAGGGAGTCAATGACTGCTCTGCTGCATGGAAAATTATCGATATCATTCCTATTTGCAGCTCTTGGCTGATCAAGCCGGCTTTTGATATCCTCAAATAAGGACATTAAATTGTTATTCTGCAGGCACTCATTGCTGAACAGGTCAACAAACTCTGGAATGGTTTCTGCTTTGCTAAAGTAAGAATTGAATCGATCCCGAGTCAGTGCCCTATTACAATTTACAAAAAGGCAATAGGTTTGTCCAGACAAAATTGCATCTCGCAAGAATTGTATGCTGTAGGCTGTCTTACCAGATCCGGCAGGTCCGACCAACAAAAACACAGCGGACTTTTGGAATTCATGTCCTGCGAAAAGTTCTTTCTGTCCGGGAAGCAACATCTGTTTATTTTCAACCATGTTGGCTATCGATCCATCTACCTACTACTACCTATCCTTGCACCTGTTTGTTTGTCAATTCATCTATAGAAGACATAAATAAAATATCTCTTCAAACAATCATTACTTACCCTTCTTTTAACTATCATCTGTCTAGCTACATCTTTGCAGTCATGGTATTGATAAGTTGTTCCATCTGCTTCGCGAAAGGATGATTTGGATATCGGAGAGCTGTCAGGAATTCCTTTTTGCTAAACTGAATATCGCAATAGCAAGGAACAGCAGAAATGACATCCAGTTTTGTTTCCTTTGCTAGAGTCTCTTCAGTGTAATCTGCCTCACGACCATTTCCTCCATCCGCCAGGGTAAAGGTATCTGCTTCTTTCATCTGTTCTTCTGCATCAGGCTTTAGGTGACTTGGGACACAATAGCCTGCAACTCTGTTGAACAAAAGATACGATCTTGTTCCGTATTTTGTTAAAGAACCATAAATCTCAGACGCGAGTCTTTTTGTGCCTACAATATCAATATCACCCATCTTCAGGGTGAGAAGAAGAGTGTCGGCAACGGCCAAGGCATTTAACGACCAGTATCTGATCCCCGGACTTGTGTCAATAATCATGTAATCTAGATTATAATCGCGGATTAGACTTTGCTTCAAAATGATAAATCTTCTCAGCTGTGACTTTGGGTTATCTGATGTTCCTGACTCGATTTTGTAAATCTCTTCCTTCTTTGCACTGCAAAATCCAATCCATAAAGCTCCCTTTACATCTGAACTGGGATCATGGACTTTGGAATAGTTCTGAACAATTTCGGTAACAGGTGTCATCACGTCTTCGATTTCTGCTTCACCGAGGAGATAATCGTTTAACCAGCGCTTTGGTTCTTTTTCAAAATATGCCAAAAGGCTTGGAGCATAAACATCCATGTCAAGTAATGCAACTTTGAATCCTCTCTTGGCCATAAGGGCTGCGCAATTTGACGCCAAAGTTGTCTTGCCAGTACCACCCTTGTACGAATGGAAGGCAAAGCATTTGAGGGTCATAGGATTACAAGTCTAGGAGTAGATATAGTGTTCCTCTCATAAGGATTGCTGTCATTGCTTCCAGAGCATTAATTCACTCTAACACTTATTCTTTTACTTTCTGAGATTTTTCATCCTTCTGGCTCTGGTTTGACCAGCGTCGGTTATAAAGTTCGTCTTTGAGTTTTAACCCTTTAAACAGATTGAAGTATGCCTGCCTTGCCTTGGTCTGCTTATCTAGCTCGGCCTGTACCCACAGGGACTCGAATATTGACGCATTGGAAAAAACTGTTGACTCGCTGTTAGAGTAGGTGCTTAGCCCTATCGCTTCCTCGAAGCGATCTTTGGTATCATGATTGATTTCAATAGTCAGGGTCTTTGCTTGGTCTACAATGAATGTGGTAATTCTCGTTGGTAGCAACTGTTGCAGGTAGTTTATCTGAACATCAAGTTCCGGCATCTTGAGCTTTTTCTGCGCTATCTCTTTTACCCTTTCATTTTCCTGTTCCTCATGCATCACGAGTATTCTGACCTTTACACTGTGTAAAGAAATACTTCTAATCTGCTCCAGTATTCCTTCTTTTTCTGCTAGGAGAAATGAATTTCTGGTAGAGAAGAGGATTGAAACTTCAAAGAGCGCAGATTGCAGTAACTCTTGGATCAGGGACTTGACTCTAACAGGGCTCTTGATTGTCTCGATGAATTCCTCCTTTGTTCTTTTGCCAATCTCTGTTATTCTCTTGTTGGCAGGGAGTGCATTTTTGAACAAAATGTCGACAAGCATTCTTTGGGTGCTGACAAACGATTTATTCGAAATCCGAAGTAATTTTTGCTCGCCTTCTGCTGACACAAGAAAACCGAGGTATGACTGATTGTCTGAAATCAGAAAGCTTCCAGTTATCGATGCAGCATGAAAAAGCTCAAAGGCTTTCATTATGTCTTTGCATTGCGAAAGATTTTCCCAGGTGATTTCAGTTATGCACTTTAGCCTTTCGCTGCCTGCACTTTTAAGAGACATAATCTTCGATCTATTTGCAGAAATTACCTGAACAAGGAGATCAACATCTTTTGGGTCAAGATAACATACAATGCTTTTCTTTACCTTGGAGATAAAATCAGAGATTGCTTCTATTGGCTCGTGCTGTTCAATGATCTCAATCTCTTCAGAGGGCATTGTATCACTTTACTCTACTTTCATTTCGCTATAAGAATTGCTGATTATCCACTACGTAATAGGTTTAGCTCTTATCAATGACTAAAGAAACTTTATGTCAAAAAGATAAGATAAAACCTAATATTGGTTGAAACAAAAATACAAGTAGACAGGCAACATTGGCTAAAGCATTTCCTGTACAATATGACAGAGAGCGAGCAAATAGGGCTTTTGAGATTTTGCTTCGGACAAAGGGTAACGAACTCAAGCAAATAGCCCAAGATATCGGCTATCCAACTTCTGGCCAAGACTGGGAAAACAAGATTCTGCTGTTTTGCTTTGATATAGACAAATGCTTCAATGATCTTTCTTTGAAAGAGGTTGAAGACGGCGAAGTCCTGAAATGCATGAACCTGATGAGAATGATAGCAAATCACAAGACCCTAAATGAAGTGCAAAAGATCCAGATTCTAGCTTACAATATCGCGCAGGACTTTAAGGTGTTGTACGAAAAGCAAACCTGATTGGATTCGGAGTAGAGTAATACAGGAATCGGTCGCGATGCATGCGTTACAGATAATCTTTAATGGCATACTGTGATAGGAGCTGGTAAGTAGTACAAGTAATTGCAAACTCCAATCATAATTGCGATTGCAATAACTATAGGTGTCGCGGCTATTGCGGCAATTATAATGATTCAGAGAACACCTGAGCTGGTGGTTGTGGAATCCGAGCGGGGGGCCATAATAGGAGATTCTTGGCGTTACGCAGGGAATGAGACTCTGTATGGCAGTATACCACAGCAGGTCTGTCCTATCTTAGGTACTGTGACAGGAGCGGGAATCAATTGTCCTTACATACCCTCTATGCAGGCAGAAAAATATGTAAATGCAAATGGCACTTCTGCATACCTTCTTACAGGCACTCTGGGCGGTAATATGATAAACCGAGCTGGAGACAAGGTTCCTCCTACCAAAGTTTACATTGTAGTAATCAATTCCAAGGTCTACTGCGTTACTACAAATCCTGCCGTGACCGAAACTTCAAACCCGTATAGCAAATGTTCTTCAATAGCAGGGTGATATGGTTAGTTACCTGAAGAAATACAAGCGCGTGGCAGGATGGATGCCTCCAACTGCAACTCGTCTGGCTCCCCGTAGGCTTTCTTGTAATTGAAAAGCTATCAATAGGTATTTGTTACATCTTGTTCATGGTACCTGAGTGAAATTAACCGGTAATGTAATTCTAATTACTGGCGGAGCCACAGGAATAGGATTTGCATTGGCAGAGTCATTTGTCCGTCTGGGAAATGAAGTGATAATTTGCGGAAGAAGGAAGAGCAAGTTAGATGAGGCAAAGAAAAAACTCACAAATATTCATACTATAAGGTGTGATATATCAAAAGATCAAGATCGCAGATTGCTTTACAGGCGCGTTATCAAGAATTTCAAACAACTGGATATTCTAGTCAATAATGCCGGAATACAGAGGCAAATAGACTTCAAAAAAGGTATGACAGACTTGAAGGGCAAAGATGATGAGATCGTTATAAATTTCAAGGCGCAGGTACAGCTGGCAGCCCAGTTTATACCTCTTTTAATAAAAAATAAAGACGAAGCTGCGATCGTAAACGTGTCTTCCGGTCTTGCTTTTGTTCCGCTTGCAATCTATCCTGTTTACTGCGCAACAAAGGCTGCCATACATTCGTTTAGCATGTCGTTGAGGCACCAGCTAAAGGATACACCAGTAAAGGTCTTTGAAGTTGTGCCGCCTATGGTGCATGATACTGAGCTCAAGGGCAGGCCAGTACAGAAAAGTGAAATAAGTGTCAGCGCTTCTGAAGTTGCAAAGGCTGTAACCGAAGGTCTGAAGAATAATGAATACGAGATAGCAGTAGGCACAACCAAGAATTGGGTTGCAACTGCGAAAAGAGATTTTGGACAAGCGTTTTTGAATATAAACACCTAGCTAATTGTAGACATCATCACAGATACAATCTCCCATCTTTTTTTCGCTGCAAGGTATCAGTAAAGGAAGCACAAGAAACAATTTTGCAATTGTCTCCATGGTTGTCTAACACTTGCTATCGTCAAGGACACCTAATGCTGTGCTATTTATGATAGGATAAAGCCAGTGTGACAATAACATATAGGGTAGGCACAAGAGTACATGTAAAGCATTTTACAAGAGCGCAAAAAAGGGTACTATGTAATAACTGAAACTCTCAGCAGCTTGGAGGTCTACTTCCATTCCCATCCTTTAGAGCTTATATTGCCTTCCATATCGCCTTCATGTTCAAAAATTACAACAACATTGTTCAGCGATGCCAGAGATCCTTTAGACTGAGTGCTCAGAAAGATTGCTCCTGTGTATCTAATCTTGTCCTGCGAAACAAACTTGCCAATTCCGTTCCCTTTCCAAGAAATCATCTGCCCATCATTTGTCATGACAAATCCCTGTCCCTGACCATACATTGAGCCATCAGGCATCATTGTAGTGGTGTATGTACCAATGTTCACCCCTTCTGTCGTCCCTTTCACCTTTGTTCTTGCTTCAAATGATACCTCCATCGTCGTCGCATCTAGTACTCTTCTTCCTGTAATTCTACCTTTTTCATCAAAAATTAGATCGCCTTGCATAAGGCAAAGGCGACCCTTAAGGTATTAAGAGTTCTGGTAAATATTGGAGTAGTAGCAACTCTAATAGCAGGATATCTCTTTGCTTGGCTTTTCCAAACTAAAGACCCGCGTAGTTTGGCTACAAACATCTCGCCAGCTCAACAATATTTTGCGATCAATTAATAGTGAACTGTTATACTTGTACGTTCATTATTCAACAACTGTCTGGCTCTGCTCTCTCATAAACTGCATAAGGTAATAGCGGCTTCCTGTTCCTTTGCCTGTTGTTCCAGAGTCTTTCCATCCTCCAAATGGCTGGCATCCCACCATTGCGCCTGTGGTTGCACTTGCAGCCCTGTTGACATAAACCACCCCTGCCTGTATCTTATCCAGAAACTCTTTGACTTCGCTTTCGTCTTTGCTGAAAATGCCTGCTGTCAGCCCATATCTAGAATCGTTGCACAACCGCATAGCGTCAGAGAATTTGTCATATTCTGCCACGCACAGTATAGGCACAAAGAGCTCTTCTTTGAAAAGCTTGTGATCTTTGGGCAGGCCCCAGACTATAGTAGGCTCGACATAATAGCCATATTTCAAGTCACCATTCTTCTTTACCTGACCTCCTGCCAGTATCCTGCCTGACTTTGATCTTGATGCAATCCTTACATATTTCTGGTAGTTCTTGTATGCAGATTCGTTAATGAGAGGACCCATGAATGAATGAATGTCAAGGGGGTTGCCGACAGGCAAGCTTTTGGTCTTTTGCACCAGCCTGTCAAGAAACTGCTTTCTGATGTCCTTGTGCACATAGACTCTAGAGCAGGCGCTGCATTTCTGGCCAGAATATCCAAAGGCAGCTTTGAGCACCCCATCAATTGCTCTGTCAAGGTCAGCGCTTTCTGCCACAATTGCCGGGTTCTTGCCGCCAAGCTCTGCTATTACAGGCCTTGGACGCGATGCACTGAACTGCCTTGACATATTGTAGCCTACTTCAACGGATCCCGTAAAGACTATCCCTGCAAGCTCTTTGCTTTCAACCATAGGCTGACCCACCAGGCTTCCGGAGCCTACCACAAGGTTAATGACTCCATCAGGGAGCCCTGCCTGCTTCATAATCTCTGCAAATTTGATTGCAATTATTGGGGCATCACTTGACGGCTTGAGGACAACGGTGTTGCCTGTGATTACTGCACCTATTGTCATACCCACAAGTATTGCAGCAGGAAAGTTAAACGGGGCAATCACGCCCCAGACTCCAAAAGGTTTCATGACGCTTTTGCTTTTTTCACCGGGCTGAGCGCTCTTTGTTTCTACTTCAAAGCCGTTGTTGCGCTCCATCTCTTCGGAGTAGTATCTGATAAAGTCAATTGCCTCGTCTACGTCGCCTATGGCCTCATATCTGTTCTTTCCGTTCTCATAGGAAACCCATGCCGCAAGCTCAAACTTGCGCCTGCTCATAATATCGGCTGCCGCTCTGCATATGCGCACCCTCTCTTGGTAAGGGGTTTGGCTCCAATTTTCAAATGCCTTTGCGGCAGCCTTGATCGCCTGCTGGACATGGGTTGCATTCCCACTTGGAAGATAACCAAGCACGATCCTTGTATCTATTGGAGAAGTGTGAGTGAATGTTTCAGAAGTCCTTACTTCTCTACCACCGATCACCATCGAGTATTTTTTTCCAAATTCCTGCCTGACGTCAGCAATAGCCTGTTCGTATTTATCATGAAATTGACCCTCAGCTTTTTCAACCAGAAAGCTGCGCAGGGTATGTTCGTTTTCAAACACAGCTACACTGCGCCAATGTGGCTTAAAAGTCATATTATTATCGGATCAGGAACCAGAGCCGATGAATTATGCTGGATTCCTAATAGTTTACTCTTGCAAATAATTTGCATTACATCAAAAGTGGCAATTGCCGCCTAGTGAGTCATGGATGACGAACTAGACTAGTACACTGAGTTCTAGTTGGGGTTCAGCTTCTAAATCTTTCTTGGTTTGAGCCGCCAGAATAGCACAATACCAAGTACAGCTGCAGCCCCAGCTACGGCAGGAACGGGAAACTCTGGAGAGGATTGTGTCTGTGTTGGCTGCTCAATTGTGATTGTATGCATGCTGTGCTGGTATTTTATGGTGACAACAGTTGCAGTTTGGTTATCTTTTACTGTGACGGCGCTACCAGACAACGTCTGGTTGTCCAGCTTTACGGTAAACGGGCCTTCAAGAAAAGACTTGGGAATTACAAATTGAGAAAGCCCAGCTGATCCAGCTACACCTTCCACTAGTACATCTATCTGCCTGTCATTCTGGTTGAAGGTTGCATTGAGTATGTGTGAATTTGTCTGCAGTCCAATACTGTATGTTCTGTTTGCCTCTTCAAAAGTCAGTGTTCCTTTCTTTGTGAGCACAGTTTCAATTGCCGGCGACCCCGGCTTGCCAGCCTCAGCAACCACAATACCGCTTATGCTTACCTGAGGTGCTTTTTTCAGAGTAATCTGTACAGGTTGTCCATCTGATATGCGTATTGTCTGTGTACTGTAGCCATCAGCCGAGGCTATAATTTCATTGAAAAGAGACCTAGAAGCTTCAGTATGCTCTTTTAGCGGAACAGTCATTAAAAACGTTCCATCAGGCCCTGTCCTTGGGGCAAGCAGCTGCGCTCCTGATATGACTTTGGCAAAGCTTGGCATCACCATGGCATTTTCCACCGGCGTGCCATCAGCCGACACTACCTTGCCCTTTATGCTTACCACCACTCCAAATCCTAGCACAATATCTGGCGTATTGACAGTAGAATTGTTGCTCTGAACATTGACAATAATAGAATTGCCTGCAGGGATAATATCCCCAAAAGAAGCGTATACAACATATTCTCCAGTGCCTATGCCGCCACTGAGCCGGAATTTTCCATCCGCGTCGGTCTGCCCTGATGCCTGACCTACTGCAAGGAACTGGTATGATGTCAGACTGCTCACCGAGGCACTGCCATTTCTCCACAGACCCTTTGGAATAGCTATCACCGTGGCATTTACGACTGCGTTGCCATTTTCGTCGACTACCTTTCCTGTGATTGAGCCAGAATTTTGCAATGTAATTTTTCCTGCATGTACTTGAATGCCCGTGCTACCGAAGGGAACATCTACTATTGTCTGCCCTGCAGTGTATCCTTTGCTAAAAGTCCAAGGGACTACGAGAGCATAATTGCCCGGAGAAATGTCATTATCAATCAAGTAATGCCCGGCGCTATCGGTAATAGCCATAGCGTTCACCATTTCCAGCCTGCCTCCGCTATCCCTGAACGCAAATACGGCAACACCCTGCAGCGGATTTCCTTTGGCATCGGTTACTGTGCCGGAGATAGTGTCTGACCTTGACATCTTGATATTGAGAGTTGTGAGCTTGCCATCCTCAAGTGATGCGCTTACATTGGCTGATACTAGTCCTGTAGTATTTTTAGACAGCGCTGGAATGCCTGTCGTAGAGGCAGATGCGAGCCCTATCAGGTCTGAACCTGTGTTCTGGCCAAATGCGAGCTTGGATATATCTATCTCTGGCTTGTACGCATAGACCTGATAAGTTCCAGATTTGAGCCCTGTGTCAAGCGTAAAGACCCCATCGTCCATCGTGACATCATAGTTGGCGGCATTGTACGGACTGCCGACGGAGACCACTACGCCGGGAACAGGGCGACCCTGCTCGTCTGTCACTATTCCTGATATTACAGCAGATGGCCTCATGGCAACGGTCAGATTTGCCGCAGAAGTGGTGCCATTTTCATTCACTATAACTGTCGCTGCATTATCTGCGACGTATCCGGGTGAAAATGCTGTGACATTATAAAATCCCGAGCCAAGTGGTGAATCGAGCTGAAACTGACCTGTGGAATTTGCCATCGTATATGGGTCAGAGACTGACAGAAGGCTGTGCATCAGGTCAAGTATTCTTTTGACATGGTAAGGAGACCCGCTGTCTTGAAGGATAGACCTTGATACAAGGTCGTCATGCTTTACCAGAACAACAAATGCATCCTTAATAGGTGCCTTTTCTCCTGCAGAATTAACCTGGGCACTCGTTACACCAGGCGACAGAACGACCATAGCTGATAGCATGGTTATTGATGCTAGCACCAATGCTACCGCTAGTCTCCCCAGAGCCCTGGATTTCACGCGTAGACTCGCCGATCTACCGTTATAAGCGAGGCCTTACAATCTTCTGGTTGATTGTTATTCTTGCCTCTGTTCAGCTCAGTCCAGCCAGCGTAACCATTGCTTTCTTGGTGTCCCTTCTGCTGGCTTTATAAATTCCGCTAGAGCATACCTGCTCAAAGGCTGAATGAATTGAATTGAACAGGTCTATTATCCTTCTTGTCTACAGAAACTTGGTAGCGTCCGTAGACAAGATCTTTTTTGTGTGGCAGATAGTCTTTCCTATAATCTATATCTTTATTGCTGGATACTCGTACTCGGCACTTCTGGGAGGACATGGTGTCAGGGTCGGAGAGGCATTGGTCACTTACCCGGCTTACCTGTCTGCAGGGATGATAGGCTTCAATGTAATGAACAGCAGCACTGTAGCAGGAAGCATTATCTGGAATGATCGGCGCAACGGCATGTTCCAGCAGATACTTGTTATGCCATTTACCAGAGTGGAATACATCATTAGCAATGTTCTTACCATCATGCTGATGGGCTTTGCCAGCGCTTCGCTTATTGTTCTTGCCGGGATTCCCACAATGCTTGGCAATGCAGATATCACGCCTGCTGGCATAGCATATGTGATCTATGGCCTGTTTGCCGGCTCGCTATTTTTCGGCTCTGTTACAATAATAATCTCGACAAGGCTCAAGAGCAGCGAAGGCTTTAATGTGATTGTCAACAGCGTGTTTCTTTTCTTTTCATTTGCAAGCTCGGCATTTTACCCTGCACAGGGTGTTCCTGACTCCCTTCGCACCGCCTTCTATGTTAATCCGCTGACCTACGTTGTAGATATCACAAGGGCAGGAATTTTCAACCAGTTGGCTGCTGCAACAAACACAGAAGTTATAGTGATATCTGCCGCTTCTGCAGGTGCATTTCTTCTGGCAGTAATGTCAATGATGAGGGTAAAAGTCTAGGCAAGCAAGAAAGAAAGAAAACAAGCGACTTAAGGCTTGCTCTTCTCTATGGCTGCAATGAAAACATCTTCCAGAGTCGGCGGGTTTATAGAGATGCTCTCTACCTGTACCTTGGCCTTTGCAAGCAGGCCTATTATTTTTACAAGCTCCTCTTGAGCCCCTGCTGAGCTTATACGCACAGTGTTTGTGTCAGGCATTTCGGCACTGGAGCCATCTGCCAACACGTCTCGGATAGCTGCAAGTACATCCTGCAGGTTTGCACCCGTGCTCATGCCCATACCCGTGCCCCCATCTGCAAACTTTATTTCAACAGACTCAACACCTCCGTATCTTTTTTTGAGGCCGGCAGGAGTGTCTATTGCAATTATCTCGCCTCTGTTGATTATAGCTATCTGGTCACAGAGGTACTCCGCCTCCTCCATTATGTGGGTCGTAAAGAACACGGTAAGGCCTCCTTGAACATATTTTTTGATATAATCAAGAATTGCCCTCCTTGCAGACGGGTCAAGACCGACTGTCGGCTCGTCGAGGAATATGAGGTCCATGTCATGCATAAACTCTCTGGCAACCTGCACACGTCGGCGCTGACCTATGGACAGTTCGTCATTTTTCATGTGCATAAACTGCCGCATATCAAACCTGTCTACAAGCTCTTCAATCCTCTCTTGCCTGTCTTTCTTTGGCAGGCCCCAGAGCATCCCGTAGAGGTCAAGAGCACGCTCGACTGTGAGGTTTGCTTCAAAGCTTGGCTCCTGCAGGACAACACCTATCTTTTTCCTTATTTCTTTGGAATGTTTTACAATGTCTTGGCCAAATACTCTGATATTTCCTGATGACGGATGTAGCAGCGTTGTGAGCACCTTGATTGTAGTTGTCTTGCCTGCGCCATTTGGTCCGAGAAATCCAAAGACCTGTCCGTATTCGACATTGAAGGAAATGCCATTCACCGCTTGCAAATGCCCGTAGCTTTGGCTAAAGTTGGAGACACTGATGCAATAGTCATGATCCGGTGTATCGTTGTCTTGTTGATGCGAGTGGTATTTCTGTCCGGGTTGGCCCAACTGTCAAGTCAGCTTGTACACTTCTACAATTGCCCGGTTTAATAAAGGGCATACAAGTCTGAAAGTCAAATCCATTAAAACAAGGATTGAAATCCTCTTTGCGTTTATACGCAGATAACAGGAAAACGAACTAGCTGGTAGCTATTGCTTGGGTACAAGAGCCACTTCCAATACCTTGTTTAGCTTTGCTAAAAGCTCGCTCTTGCCAAATGGTTTTCTGATAATCTGATCCTGAGCTATCAGATATTCTAGTGTAGCGCTGTTTTGACATCCTTTGTGGAGAAAAGCAATTTCATATGAGGTCATGATTAGAATCTTTACTTTTGGGTCGGTCTTTCTGATTATCTCCAGCAGCTCAATTCCATTCATCTGCGACATACGGAAGTCGATGAGGACCAAGTCATACATGAGCGGTTTGAAAGTGGCAAGGACCTGCATAGGCTCATTGCATGTATCGACTGCAAACAAGCCACCCAGTGTAAAGGCAAGCGAGGCTGTTGTATCTGCCTCATCGTCAATTATGAGCAACCTTTTCTTCACGTTCTTGTTGACAGTGCCAGCCATAGATTGTGAGTTCCTTTCAGAGTAATCGAAGCAATTTACTATTTAAATCTGACCCAGAAAATACCTTAGCTTATTGTAAAAAGTAATACTTGTAAGGTATTTTGCAATTTGTTCTCATTCAAGATAGTCAATGCTTCCTGTTTTAGTATAGAAGAGTCAGACCGGTAAAACTCCAACTCTATGAAAATGGAGCCACACAACTACTAACTCAAAATATATAGGCGAGCCCGTGCCGTAATTTTAAGTGTCCGGGATAGCGAATTTCAGTTATATTGTGACTATTGTATGTTGTATTGACACCTTCAGGTCGAAAGGAGCGCGAGAACAAGTTGTCTGCTGATTTCAAAAGGATGATTGAACTTCTGCTCCAGCAAAAACCCGAGATAAATGCAGAGCAGGTAAGGGACATGATAGACGAAAAAAAGCGCCGTGTCGGCGCCGGGTACCTAACAGATCAAGGTGCTCTTTTTTTGGTTGCTGCAGACCTTGGTGTTTCTTTTGACCATACGCCAAAACTGCAATCCGGTCTCAAGGACCTTTACATCGGCGCAAAAGAGGTAACCGCGGTTGGGCGCATAATGAACATCTACCCTGTGCGCAAGTTCACAAGAAAGGAAACCGGAGAGCAGTCTGCTACCAGAACGTTGACAATTTACGACAAGGACGCCAGAGTAAAGGTCAGACTCTGGGATGACTATGTCAACGTTCCAGATAGAATGAATCTGCGGCAAGGGGACATTATCAAAATCTCTAAAGGATATGTCAAGGCAGGTCTTGACGGCAAGCCCGTGATAAACCTGGGGTCATTTAGCACTGTCGAAGTCGCAAGAGACGACGGCTCTATTCCACCTATCGACTCTATCACAATTACAGTTGACGATGTGAAAAGCCCTCTGGAAAATGCAGTTGTAAAAGGGGTTGTTAACTCCAATCCACGAGTGTCAGATTTTACAAATCAGCGTGGCGAGCTGTGCAAATCGCTGCAACTCCAGATCTCAAACGACGCCAACACTCGGACTTTGAGGGCAGTTATCTGGAATATAGAGCCGGACAGGATACCCAAAGTATTCAACCCCGGCTCCAAAGTGCGCCTTGTGGGTGTCAGGATAAAGCAGGGCAGTGAACAATACGGCAACGGAGACTTTGAAATTCACGGCGACGAAGGGACATTACTAGAGTTTGACTCGCAGCAGCAAGAGATTGATGTCATGCCACTTAGAATAATTTCAGTAGGCGAAGAAACTGGAAGGGGCAGCATCAACTGCCTCGCAGTCGATAGGTCGGGAAGGACTTTTGCCCTCACCATCGATAACGAGCTTTTAGCCGGCGAAAAAGCCAGCGCTGGCACAATAATAGAGTGCGTTCCAAGCAGAATTTTTGGCACCTCAATGATCCTCTCAAAAGAAGACTCGTACGTAAGAATAGTGGACGAAGATCAGTCATTTCCGGGTCTGTCAAAGTTTGAATCAAAGATAAAGGATATCCAGCCTTCACAGAATCCGTATATTGTGGAGGCAATAGTGCTGCAGGCTCCTGATTCTACCGACATAAATACAAAGACAGGCGAGCTTGTAAGTGTCTCAAGCACGCTGCTTGGGGATGATACGGGAGAGATCAAGCTTGTCGGATGGCGAACGCAGAGCACACCTGTCAGCAGGCTGACTGTAGGAGATAGAATTAAGGTAATAGGCGCATATGCAACTGCCGGAAGAGATAACGGCAGGTCAGAGCTTACCCTCAAGTCGCACTCGTCTATTATCAAGATTAGTTAGCCAGCTAACTAACTAAACTGACGCCTTGGAGAGCTACGAGAAGTGAAAGTGTAGTGGAATGGAATGAAATATAACGTAACGTAACGGAAACACTAGACAGCGTGTCAAGGCAGGCTGGTATGCTGTCCTGCCTCCTTTACATGTCTGTCTGATTCCTTACTCCCGATCCTCTGATATGCAAATCTGACGAAAAGGTAAAACGCAAACACTATGGTTGTTATGAAAAAGCTTACCGGGTAAGGCTCGTAAAAAGATATGAAAAGGCCTGACCATGTCGCCAGAAGCGAGATAATTACAGAGATTATTATGATTCGTTGTGGTCGCCTTGCCAGCCGCTGTGCAGTTGCAGCCGGCGTTACCATAAGCGAGAATATGAGAAGAACTCCTACAACCTGCACAGCAATCGATACTGCTACTGCGACCAGCAGCATAAAAATGACCCCAAGCAAAAGCACCGGCATGCCCTTTGCTTCTGCGACATCTTCGTCAAGTGATGAAAATAAAAGCGGTCTGTAGACTGCAGCGATTGCACACAGAATTATCAGACCTGCAACCAAAGTCAGGACAACATCGCTTGCACTTATGCCGAGGATTTCTCCAAAGAGGATAGAGTAAGCCTCTGTGGCATACCCTGTATACAGGCTGATAAATAACACGCCCAGCCCAAGCAAAAATGCCAGGACTATGCCTATATGCACATCACGATGCGCGGCGCGGCGGCCAAGTGTGGCCATCGTTGTGCCGCCGACGCTGGTAAACAAAAGAAGACCAAAGACTGGGCTGACACCGATAAGGACTGCACCGGCCGCTCCCGCAAAGCCGATGTGAGAGAGAGCATGGGCTGCAAAGGATGATCGGCGCAACACAACAAAGTATCCAACTATGCCGGCAATGATTGCAACTACAGTCCCGGCTTCAAATGCATGCTGCATAAAGCCGTACTGAAACATCTGCTGCAAGTCGGCGAATATATTGATGTCAAAATTGATATCGTGTCTCATTGACAAATCACATGGCCATCAATCAATTAATCAATTAATCATTAATTCATTCAGTCATTCCGAGTCAGGGTGGTAGTCTTCGACACCAATTATCGCAATATTTCCCCTAGAGTCGTGCAGCACCTCGATATGTACTCCATACAGCGCACTGAGCCTCTCTGACGTTATGACCTCATCAGGTCTGCCGGTTGCCACCTTGCCATTTGCAATATAGATAACTTTGTCAAGATAGGGCAAAATAGGATTGATATTATGAGCTATCAGCAGAGCAGTCACCTTGCGTGAGCGCACTATATTATTTACAAGCTGCAGCAGCTCCTTTTCTCGCCTTATGTCAAGGTTTGACAGGGGCTCATCAAGCAACAATACCTCCGGATTGCTTACCAGAGCCTCTGCCAGAAACACCCTCTGCAGCTCGCCTCCTGACAAAACGCCAAGGGGTCGCTGAGCAAGTTCTTCCGCCCATACTGCCTGCAGCGCCTCAAGCGCTGCTTTTCTATCGGCATTTTTTTGCGAAAATAGCCCAAAGCCCCACCGTTTGCCGGAAAATCCAAGTCTCACAAGCTCAAGCGACTCGATGGTCATTTCGCTGTCAACTGAATGGCGTTGAGGCACATAGCCGATCTTGGGATTGCCCTTGCTGGGCAGCTGGCCAAATATCTTGACTTGACCACCAACCGGCGGCTGCAACCCCAAGAGCATGCGAAATAGAGTTGTCTTGCCTGCGCCATTTGGCCCGATGATGGCTACAAACTCGCCCCGGTCAATTGAAAAACTGGCGTTCTGCCAGACAACGTTGCCCTGATAACCTGCCGCCAGGTTTTCAGCCTGAATTATTTCGGATTTCTGTGTCAAGCTCATATGTATGTATACACCATGCTACATAGCTGCTTTAATGATCCTGTGCCCTTGCATTTAGTGCATTTTGGATAGAGACAAGTTCTGCGCCCATCCAGTCCTGAAATGAAAGATCTGCTGGCTGTATAGTCTCACTGATGCCTACAACAGGAATATTTTTTTGAGCTGCCAACGCCTTTATGTTTTCAGTCAGCGGCGTCACGGTCTGCTGATTATAGACCAGTATATTCACATTTCCGTTTTGAAGCACCTGTTGAAACTGCGTAATACTTTGCGCTGGCGGGTCGTTTCCTTCGGCAACAGCCTGCATAAACTCTGGAGGGGAGACAAGGTCAAGGCCTGTGGCATTTGCCAGATAATCAAAGATATCTTCTGTAGCTGCTACACGCGTGCCAGCAAACTGATGCCTGATTTCTGCTATCCTGCTATTATATTGGCCAAGTGTTGCATTGAGGTTTGCATATTGCTGCTTGTAATAGGACGTATAACTTGGGTCAATAGCAATAAGGTTAGAATACATCTGGTGAACAGTCTGGTTTACATATGCAGGGCTATACCAGAAATGAGGATTGTCGCCTTCTTTCTTACCCAGCAGTTGTGCTACGTTCAGGACTCTTTGATCTGGGTTGTTGCCGGCTGAAATTAGCTTCAGGGCCCAGTCATCATACCCTGCTCCGTTGACAATTACCAAGCCAGCATTTGCAATGGCTCTGGCATCTGCATTGTTGCTTTCATATTCATGGGGATCAGCATTTGGGTCTGAAACAATGCTCAACACCTCGATCCGTGTGCCACCAAGTTGAGATACAAGGCTTCCCCAAAAGTTTTCAGCAGCAACTACTTGTATCTTTTCGTTGCCTCCAGCAGTACTGGAATTTGATGTCACATTAGATGAGGAGGCAATCAAGGAATGAGCAGAGGTAGAAGAAGAACCTGAAAATGCGGCATATGACCCTATTGCGATCGCTGTAGCAGCTGCAACGGCTATGCCTATGATAACAGTTCGATTCACGTCATACGATCAGCTTATGAATGATATATACTTTCGTTAATAACTCCTAATAAGGATTGACGCTACAGTTTAATAATATTAACTTCTATAAAGGGCTAATTACCATAATTAATACTATTTCTTTATAAGAAGCCTGTTAAAATATATCATAAATGCCAATAGTAAGTGTCTCGCTAAATGATGATATTATCAGAGAAATGGACAAGCTGCAGCACGAGCTTGGCTTTTCTGGAAGGTCCGAGATCATGCGAGCCGGAATCAGGCAGCTTGCAGCTGAAGAAAGGGATAAGCGTAATCTGAGCGGGAACATTTACGCACTTTTGCTTGCAATTCACGATGAAGATTCTGACTATGAGGTAACAGAAATGGGGCATGCCTATGATAAGCTTATCGGTACGCACATACACAACAAGATAGACCGAAACAAGTGCCTCGAGATCTTTTTGCTAAAAGGAGATGCAAAAGAAGTTACGGAAATGACCAAAAAGTTCAGGGCAAACAGAAAGATGGATCAGGTGCGGCTAATCGCAATGTGATTGATTGAAAAAAGTCGACAATATAATACAATATTGACGTTTGTTAGTTCTTGACCTAAACTTGCAATATTTCAAATTAGTTTCCTTTTTTCTATAGTATGCTGTCAATCATTCCAGAATCCCCGGGTCATTACATACTGCCTCTCTGCCTCGTATATACTTCGGTACAGCTCTTCGTCTCCAACGTAGTTTCGCAAAAGCCTTGCTGCTGTGTCTGCTCCTATCCCATGACCTGCAAGAACAAGCAACGCCTTTCTGCCAAAGTTGTTGATAAGCGAAGCTACTTTCCATGCCCTGTCAAATTTGTGGCTCTCATCTTCAGAGATAGGTTTCCCAGCTAGCTTTTCTCTTGTTATTCTGGCAAGATCATTATCACCCCAGAATGTTGCAGTGATCAACTTGGATCTGCAATATGGACACGACAATGTTTCCGGAGCTTCCCGGGTTTCCATGACCCGCTCCCACTTGCCGCATCTGATGCAGACTAGCCTGTGCTTTGTTTTTTCCAGCCTTTCCTTTACAAGCTCGATAACTCCTTTTTCTATACTGAGTGGCATGGCTGCAAATTTGGTCGAGTGCTCAAGTATCGGCTTGGCCAGGTCAGAAAACTCGGAGATGTCAAGCCAGTGCAGGCTGATTTTGCCTTCTCTTATCTGCTGCAAAACCTCTTGGGTTTTGGTAATATCGTACTTGTCATGTACAAGCTCCCTTATCGATTCGGAGCTGATGGGTGTCTTGGCATACCTGTCGTATATCATGCGCGCCACTTTTTTGTCATAGAGTGCCTCCCTGCTTACCATCCCAAACCTTTTCGCAACAGTCCAGACTTTCCAGTTTATAGCATGAGTTCCTGTTAATGAAGCGATTATCACCGGCTCCAGATCATAGTTGTCTATTAGGGCTGCCTGAACATGGCCCTTTCCGACCCGGGCAGTTGAAGTCAACATGATTCTGTAGGCGTCTGACCTTGACTCGACGGTATAACCAAGCTGAGATGAAAGTATTGTAGAGAGCAGCGTGGCGATGGTGTTGTTTACTTTTGACCCAAATGTGCTGTGGATAACTACAGTGTTTCTGGCAGTAGAGCTTTCCACCACCATGTGGGCAGAATCAGGCACAATTCCAAGTGACTTTAGGGAGTCATGCATTGCTTTAGTTGCCATCTCTAGCTTGTCCTCTGCCACCTGATTGCGTATCGTTCCGACTTCGCTGGCTGTCTTGAAATCTACCGGTATCATTTCGCCGACCCAGTACGGGATGTTTATTGCAGCACCACGCAGAGGTTCGACATTTACCACCATCCTCTTCTCGTCTATCGCAAGAACTCGCCACTGCGAACCTTTTAGCACAAACACATTTCCCTTTTCTCCATAATCGCCCACAAACTGCTGGTCCAGAGTGCCAATCCTTCGTTTGCTGATAGAATCAATCACTTCAAACTTGAGCACATGGGGGATCATCGATAAATTTTCAAAGTAGTACTTGTATGCTTTGATCCTTCTGCTAAAAGTTTCACTTTCGCCATCGTATCTTATTATGCCGCTTGAGGCCAGTATTTCGAGGCAGCTTTTAATGTCAAAGATGCTGACATGCTGGAAAGGATACGCCTTTGTTACAAGGCTAAAGGCATCTGCTATGCTGATTGGCTGCCTTGTCTGGAGAGCAAGCCCTACAAGGTGGTGGGCCACAACATCAAGAGCTTTGGTGTGGATATTCTGATCTTCAATTGAGCCTTTCTTCATCCTGCGAATTATGGCAAGTGCTTCAACTTCGTCGTCTGGGTTATTGGTTACAATCAGCCCCTTTGCATAGCTTCTGTGCCTGTGCCTGCTTCTGCCTATTCTCTGCATCAGCTTTGAAACCTGCCTTGGAGACCCATAATGAATAACTAGATCTACTGAACCAATGTCAAGCCCAAGCTCAAGTGACGATGTGCAGACCACAATTCCTGCAGAGCCGACTCTAAGGGTCTGCTCTGTCTCTTCACGCATTTCTCTTGAAAGCGATCCATGGTGTATGTCGACTTTGACCTCGTCTTGATTTCTCAGAACTGTCCCGAGATACTCTGCCTCATCTCTGGTATTGGTAAAGAGCAGGATAGAACCTTCAACGTTGTTTTCCTTGACATACTTGACCACAAAATGCGCGACATTGTTAAGCGAGCCTTTCACAAACTCTACCCTGATATCATATCCTCGCTTTGCACTATCTACAAGAACCGCATGCCGCCTTGCTGAGCCGGAGATAAATCTTGCAGCCTCATCTGGCCTGCCAACAGTTGCTGAGAGGCCTATCCGGGTCACCTTTTGTTCGCTTGCAGCTTCAAGCCTTTCCAAGCTGATAGACAGGTGTGCCCCCCGTTCATTTGAAAGAAGCTCATGGACTTCGTCGACAATGATCCATTCAAGGCCTTTTAGTGCCTCAAGCATCTTGTCGCTTGCAAGTATTACCGCAAGTGATTCCGGAGTAGTGATAAGGACATCAGGTGGATTTTGCATAATTTTTTTCCTAGCACTTGTCGTAGTATCGCCATGGCGAATCTCAACCCTCAGATTCTCCGAATGGGCATAGTTGACGATCCGCCGCAGCACGTCGTTGTTAAGAGCCCGCAAGGGCGTCACATAGATTGCACTTATTCTACCTGTGCCACCAGTAGGGTTACTCTTCTGTTCAGCCTCAAAGGTCACATGCTCATTACTTGTATGTGCGCCTGCGGTAGAAAGCATTGTAAACACAGGCAGCACCGCAGCCTCTGTTTTCCCAGAGCCAGTGGGGGCAACAAGAAGGCAGTTAATCCTTCTTACAATTACAGGAAGTGCCTTCTCTTGGATGGTGGTTAGAGATTGAAAGCCCTCTTTTTTGAACTTTGAAATAACAGACAGCTCATTTTGTTCCCGCTTGCCTGTCTCCAGAAGCCAGTTATTCATTTACTTCCGTAGACGTACCAGGCCTCTGCTGTTGACGCTTTGCCTTTGAGCTTGACCTCTCATAAACCATTATTGCAAATAATCCTGTGATAAAAAGACCAACTGCAACCCATGCATAAGAATCGTAATTTGTAATTGCTTCAGCTACCATTGACAGAGCCGATTGCCATTCCACCAATAAATATATTCGCCTGAAATAGCCAGTGCTGCATATCAGCAGAAAAAACCCGTATCCATCAGAGGAAGCATCGAAATATTTCCTTCTTCTAGTTTATTCTTCCGGAGGAGAACTTCACAACAATTAAGACTGTTGCCCTCTAGCCTTAGCCATGGGTCTTCTGACTTGGATTGTTGTGGCAGTCGTTATACTTGCCATTATAGGTCTTGGGGCAGGCGTCTTCTTTTCAGGCATCATGAAAGGAGCCTCAATAATAGGCCAGAACCCAACTGTCAAGAACGCTACACTGGAAGCCAAACAGTATATCGAAAATAAAGCGGCAAATGTCACTACAAGCGTCATCAATACCTCAATCCTGACTGTAAATACCGACAAGACAGTCTACAGCAAGGCAGAGCCGGTACTGATAACTGTGAAAAATAACGGCGACAAGACTCTGATCTTTCCTGACTCTTCAATGGGCCTGGCAATCAAAAATGTCGATACCGGACAGATCTACGGAGTAGTTTCAGATCAGACCCTGACTCCTCTCGACCCCGGACAGTCCAAAACTATAACATGGAAGCAACAGGACAACAACGGAAACCAGGTAAGCTCTGGCAACTATGTTGCAACGGTGCATACTTCAACCTCGTCTGCACAAAACTTGGTGGCCCAAGTTACTTTCACCGTATCGCCATAAATTCCAGCGACATAACACATCATGCATCAGTCAATTCCCGCTGAAAAGGCAGATAGGCTATCAGAAAACCATGTAACACTATTTCCTTTATATCAACTCGGCTAGGGTAGCCGGAGATAATTTTTAATATTGCGCTATGAGAAAGGCAGGTAGGTAGATTGTAATGGCAAATTTGTCAAGTTACATCACTCTCGCCATCATTTTTGCATCAATATCTGCGGTGGGTGGCCTATCCTCTGCATATGCCCAGACCTCGGGGCAAATGACTGCAACCACAAGTAAAGGTACCGCTGTCGTGGTTATCGAGCCTGACTGGAGCAGCAATCCAACCAAGTTTACAATCCACTTTTTGGATGCCAAGACCCAGCAGCCTATCCAGCATGTATATTATGACTTTAGAATAATGAAAGATGGCAATCAGGTGTATAGCCTTGCAAAATCAACTGGTGATCAGCAAATACTGCATCTTGTAGGAGGCACTGCAAACGGTATACCTTATAGCTTTAACGGTCAGGGCAAATACCAGATCGATGTCTTCCTTGAAGGCACAGGGCTTCCAGAGGTGCCAACAGGTGAGGATGCGACATTTCCCATCCAAGTGACGCCAGAGTTCCCTGCTGGAACAGCTATAGGGGTAATGGCAGCCATTATGGTCACCGTCTTGGTTGTTGCAAGGAAGACAAAGGCTCTGCCTCTGTAAGCACAATAGAAGTAAGCTACAGTAGCCAAATCGGTAACCGCAAGCTAACATCCGCTCTTATTTTTGGCTGCTATGGTAGAGAACCATCATAGCCACCATATTTATTGATCCATGAGCAAAGATCAATTGGACCATTATGGGCTCCGACGAGTTCGGTTCATCGCCTCTTGATGGAATTTCTACCAAAAGACTCTTGATCTTTGCCCTTCTGGCCATATTCGGAGCAATAATGTTCATACAGGTGCTTGCCGGCTTTCCGCTAAAAGACCTGTTTCCCAAGCAAGTAACACAGGATGCAAAAGTGATCCTAAAGACCAAGGACGGAATATGTGTAGTAGATACTCCTGACCATCCACGAGAAATTCCAAACTGCCAGTACAACATTGGCGATGTGCTGGTGGTAACATATCGGGAAGGAGAAGTGCCGATTGATGCCTATCATCTGAAAGGTAGCTGACTTATGAAACCTATACGGCTAACTCCAGATAGAATCCATTTCTGCAATGCTCATGATATATCGGTAAGACATGCCTGCAAATAGCGAGCGCACTTTGTCTTCTGGGTCGGGTTGTCTAGATGCTTTCAATGGTTATCGTTATAACGGCGGCAAGACTATACTTGTGCGACATTGAACAGGTACCTTGCACTTGCTTTTGCCCTTCTGATATCTTTTGTCATAACCGCATTTCTGGTTTCGCCAAAAACGGCCGGCAATTCTCCTCTGGTCCAGAGTGACCGGTTGGCATTTCTCGCAATAGACAACTCTCACTATGCGCCTCTCAGCCAGCTTATGATACTTCTCACAGAATATGGCAGAGAGGTTGTGTGGATAGCCTCCGGCGTCCTTATTTTCATTTTTGGAGGCTGGAGTGGAAGAAAAGCGGCAATTATTATGGCAATATCCATGCTAGTGCTAATACCAGTGGGTACCTTGGCAAAGGATGTGGTAGAGAGGCCAAGACCTGCAGTACCGCAAAGCGACTTTTTGCTTGCAGCAGACAGCGATTACTCTTTCCCGTCAGGACATGCAGTAATTGTCTCTGCTGGCGCTGCCTCCCTTTTGGCAATTTTCAGAGACTCACGCAGCAAGGTCGCTATATCTTTGGCACTTGCCGTAGAAGCGGCCCTTGTGTGTATTTCCAGAGTATATGTAGGCGGTCACTATCCACTGGATGTAGTGGGAGGAATATTGCTTGGCGTTGGAACGACGTTTATCTTTATCAGCATCAGCAAAACAATAGAAGTGCTGTTCAGGCCATTTGCCAAAATCCTGAAGAGGTAATGGATGGACGTACTATGTACAGAAGCGCTTATGGGAAGGGGCGCTATTTTATCCTATTCTATCCCATTCCCCTGTTCATTCAACTAATCGACCGTCATGATGTAGCGTTTCTTATCTCTGCAGTCAACCTTTCTCTCTTGAGGCTCTCGGCGCGATGCTCATGCGGATGGGCGTGAGTAATATCTTCCATCTTCAGACACCTGTTGCAAATCCAAGACACATACTCTTTGCATATGGTGCAAACTGACGTGGGAGTAAGGTACGATCCACATGCTCTGCAATGCTGCTTGTATGACACGATGTAAAACCTCCAGGCTACTAATGCCTTAGTTGAAAATCATATATGAAACTCATATTAATCTTTGTATTGAATGGGCAAAATAATGTAAATATTAGACTACTGACGTTGTTTTGGCTGACTGTTGCCTCTGGTAGGATCAAGCAGGCTTTCTTGCAGCAACTAATTTGGAATCTGCCTGCGGCCGCCTGCTGGGCACTACAGCTCTGCGGCTTGGTAGAATAATTCTATCTATCTCTCTTGCTATCCAATCGCTGTTTGAAACAATCTTGCTCATAAACAAGGTTTCAGCCGCAAGAACGCCATGATAAGATTCTATCCTGCTCAGTATAGAATCCACGGTGTATATGTTCTCACAGGCAAGGATAAGGACTATCATGTCATCTTGGTTTATTGCCGGGGGAGGCAGAAAGAAATAGTCTTTAAAGTCATTGTAAACATGCTCGAGTATCTCGCCATAGCGTGCCCTTTCAACGCTGATGGCAGCTACAAACTGGATGTATCCTTTCATTGCAGATGGGTTGCATATAAAAGAAAACTCGAGCACTTGGTTCTTCACAAGTTTCGCAAGCCTCCTTGAGACAGTTTTGGCAGATGCGTCCACCTGGACAGCAATATCGGATATTTTCATCCGGGGGTCCTTGAGCAGGCACTTTATTACACCAAAGTCCGTCCTGTTCAGTTTTTCGGTGCTATTGTATGACTGCCTGACGAGCCTGTATTTCATTATTGCCGGCCTGAGCGAATCAACTAGCAGTTTGACTTTTTCTTCGCTGCCATCTTTAATTGCAACAACAAATATGGAGATTCCGCCGACACACTGGCACTGAACCACTATATCGCCTAAAAGGCTGAGTTGGTTGGCAATATCTTGGCTAGCTTGGGAAGGCCTGACCTGCAGCATGCATACATTTCCGTAACCAAAAATCGCCGGGTTGACCTTCACCAGAAACCTTTCAATTACTCCAGAAGCAATCATTTTGTCGACGCGGGCCTTGACACTTTTGGTGGTGATGCCCGTTTTTTCGCCAATTTTCCTGTAAGATATTCTAGAGTAATTTCCAAGTGCGGAAAGGATTTTCAGATCCAGCTTGTCCATGCTCATATACCACCATTGGCCTTAATGCGGCTGCATGAGAAACACATCGGTAACTATTAAACAGTATTGTCCATTATGTATATCGACATTATCATCAACTCTATATATGCGTCATGTTAATGGCGGTTGTGAACCCGTTGCAGGTCAACAGTCCGGTTAACATTAAGAAAATAAATCTTGCCTGTTCAGCTTTGTGTTATGATGTGATGCGCTTATCTAGATGGGCTTTGACGCCGACACTTGCTTTTGCTACTCAGGATATGTGCAAGGCAGAGGTGTAAAATGACCGATTGACATTTTTTGGTTTGCGTAATTCGAATCCTTTTGCAAAAGTCTGGTCATTGCTGGCTATTGCTTTATTGCTGCTAGGCTCCGCATATGCGGAGAGAGCGGCAGTTGCTCAGACTGATTTTGTCGGCCCTACTTATAGTGGCCCGGTATTTCAGGACTCATTCTGGACAGATGGCTCTGCAACAACCAGTTCGCTTCAGAAAAAAGAGGTAGGTCCAGGAGATGGAGTCTCTACCCTTGTTGTAGTAGTGATCAACAGGGGCATTTACGATATTACTGCTATAACAGGATACCTTACCCTTCCACAGGGGTTTATAGCTACGGGCGCCTCGTCTTCGCCTGCAACTGCCGTTGCAACCTACAACAACATCGTCAAGGCTGGCCAGAGCTTTACTTTATTCTTTGATGTTTACGTTACAAAGCAGGCCAGAGTAGGCCAGTTCTCGACACAGATGACATTGAACTACTCACACGTCCTTGAGATCGGGTCGTCAAGATCAGCTACTCTCACAGTGCCTTTCAAGCTTCCAGGAAGAGTAGTCATTGACGCGGTTGCTGAAACACAGCAGCTTCTGCCCGGCCAGAGCAATACTGCGAAGATACTGCTACTTAACAGGGGCAGCAATGATGCCACAGGTGTTACAGCAACTATTACAGGCATATCTGGCAGCATCTCATCGAATTCGTCTTCTTTGCTATCTGCACCATCAGCCAGCTCTGTACCTACAGTCAACCTTGGGCAGACAACCTTTGACATTGGAACTATTCCCGCAAACAACGGGTCTGCCGAGATATCATCTATAATCTATCCAAGCAACTCTGCAGCCGGCACAGTGCAGACGCTTGCCCTGCAGGTAGCATATAACGATGCATATGGTAGTACAAAAACATCCAACATATCCGTCGGCTTTGTCGTAGCTCCGAGCCCTCCTGAATCTGTCCTCAGTGTCTCTCCATCTCCATCCTCATCCTCTTCTCCAGCTAGCAACGACATAAGTACAAACAACAGCGGCTCAATAATCACAGCAGGCAAGATACAGCAGCTAAACTTTACCGTCACAAACGATGGGAACGTAGCCCTTGACAACCTGATTCTTTCACTTGCTTCTCAGTCGGATTCAATGAAAATTCTGGGAGATTCCAAGTGGGCATTCAAATCGCTTGACGCAGGCGCCAGCAGGCAACTATCCACAGCAGTCTTTGCAGCAACTAGCTTGGTTGGAAACCCTGCTTCGTTTACACTGACCGGAGAATACGTGTCTGGAGGCAGAGACAAGACCACCTCGCTTAATATGGGAGTCTATGTCGATGGTGAAATAAGCGTCAGAGCATACGACGTGGCAATAAACTATATCGGCTCGAGCCCGAGTTTGGTGGGCAACCTGTTGAATGAGGGAAATACTCTGGCGATGTTTACTACGATAGAGGCTCTTCCGACAGACGGTGGCCTGATAAATTCCGGAAATGTTCCTCCTTCCCAGTATCTGGGAGACCTTGACCAGAATTCGCCGCTTCCATTTACTATACCACTTCAGCTGAATAATTCTACTGCACCGGGTCAGTACCCAATAACCCTGAAAGTAACCTACAAAGACAGCCTCAGGATTCCGCATGAAGTTATACTGAAAAATACTGTAAGCTTTGCGGCAAACCAGACCTCTGCAACAGAAGGTGCTTCAAGCGGGCCATTTGCAGGCACAGGCAGCGGCTCCGCAGCAATAGCTGCAGGAGTAGCGATTGCTATAGCTATCATTGTATTTGTAATACTGTGGCGCCGCAGATACTCAAATAGAAGATTAAGAGCCTTGGCCGGTGGCGACGGTCAGGATATCGATCCGCTGCTTGATACAAAGACACCGGCGTCTTCCTCGCAATCATCTGCCGCATCAAAACCGGGGCACCATGACAAGAAATAGTATGGAGCAGTAGATGAATTATGCTGGCTCTATCGATAGGAGGGAACGAATATGAAGAATAGAGGAGCCAACCCTGTCCTGACCATCGATAACCTGAGGATAAAGGAAAGTAAGGAAAGGAAAGAAAAGGAAAAGGAAAGAAGGAGTGTAGAAACAGCGTAAATGAACATTACACAGATCTTCCGGCTCTCATTTGAAGCCATCATGGACAGAAAAGTCAGGTCCGCACTTACTATTCTGATGGTTATTGTTGGAAGCTCGCTTATGGTGGCCCTTGACGGCCTGAGCGCCGGAATATCAAATTTTGTTTCAGATCAGTTCAACAAGCTGGCGCCAAATGTGTTGTTTGTCAGCAGTGCACAGGGAAGCCAAAATGCGGCTTCCGGATTTGGGCTTGGAGGCAATGGTCCCCCGCCAGCTCCCAAGATAACGCTAAACTCCGCCGTCGTGTCTAAACTAAAGTCGCTTCCGTATGTCAGTGATGTGGTTCCTACATATCAAGCTCAGATCACGCTCGTGTCTAGTGGCAAATCATTAAACAGCGGAGTATTTTCTATCGACCCATCAAAGCTATATGTCATTGCGCCTACACTTCAGTTTGAGCCAGGATCCAGCGTCAGGCCGGGTGACACTTCAAGCATCCTGCTTGCTCATGATGTCGCCAGCCCGCCGGGCCAGAACACCCCTTTTGCAATACTTGGACAGACAGTAAAGGTGTCATACTCTTATGTCGACCCGCAGACCGGGAAGGACAAGGTTGAAACAAAAAGCTTTGTAGTAAGGGGAATACAAAAACCTACGGGCAACCAGATAATAGACAAGGCTATTGTGATCAACCTTGCCGCCGGAAATTCGCTCCTTCACAAATCCAACAAATATGATGCGCTGCTAGTATCGGCTGCATCTCCTGCATATGTAGACACTGTAGAGAAAGAGATTCGCACCCTCTACGGCCAGGATATCGGCGTTACAACTCCAAAGGCGATACTGCAGACAATCCAGCAGTTTACTGGAGGCTTTACTTCTTTTATCCTAGCTATTGCCCTTGTATCGTTGCTTGTTGGCAGCGTGGGTATCATAACTACGCTCTACACTTCGGTAAATGAGAGAATAAGAGAGATAGGGACAATGAAGGCTATAGGGGCACAGAACTCGTCTATACTGGGACTGTTTTTGACAGAAGCATTGATAATTGGTCTAGTTGGTGCTCTTGCAGGCCTTGGGCTCGGAATGCTAGGTGGATTTGTTATAGTTGGCTTTCTGGGCGGAGGTGGCGGCCTGGGCTTTTCTCCTGTATTTCTGCCCAAAGATCTAGCAACAGTATTTGCACTGTCAGTATCACTCAGCCTGATTGCAGGGCTGTATCCTGCATGGAGAGCATCGCGCCTTCCGCCAATCGTGGCTCTGAGAAGAGAATGAGACGAGAATAGAAGAAGAACGGAACACAAGAGCAAGGACCGAAGAGAACAAACCATAGTTATCGTTGCTGCCTGCCTGCAAGTTAACCAAGCCAGAGGGATCTGGATGAGATCTGGAATAAAGTATTAATGCGCTCTGTGGCATTTTTATTTTAAACTGAAATATAGCAATGGTAGAGACAAGCGTCCTGATATCTGCACTGGCCGGAGCAGGCTCATTTTTCTCGCCATGCATTTTGCCAATACTTCCGGCATTCATCTCATATTTATCGGGTACGACTCTAAACGAGGTTCGGAGCAATCTTAATAATAATAATAATGAGAACAACAGCGGCGACCGCGCAACGACAACTGTCTCCCGAGCAGCGCGGCTCAACATATTTCTAAACACTGTCTATTTTGTTCTGGGATTTTCACTTGTGTTTGCGGTCTTGGGCGTCATACTCAACAGTGTCCTTGTAACGGTCGGGCCAAGCTTTCAGCATACCTTGCAGATGGCAGGAGGCATAGTCATTATAGCTTTTGGTGTTTACCTATTTTTGTCAACCCGGCTCAGAGTGCTTAATTTCGAAAAGAAGCTGAATACACTGCCAAGGTTCAAGACAAGCTACTTTACCTCATTTGTATTTGGAGCGGCATTTGCCTCAGGCTGGACACCGTGTGTAGGACCGATCTTGGGAAGCACATTTACGCTGGCGGCTACCTCACCTGGAGCCGCCTATAACTCGCTTCTGGCATATTCACTTGGTCTTGGGGTCCCATTCCTTGTAACTGCAGCATTTTTCTCAAGGGCCACAGGCATCATCAGAAAAATGACAAAGCATCTGAAATACTTCAACCCTGCAATGGGTGCACTGCTTGTAATTCTGGGGATACTGGTTTTCAGCAACCAGCTGAGCCTGCTCGGAAACTTTCCGCTTGCCAATCAACTTCTGAATATTGGATAGGATATGATAGGACAGGTAGTAGGTGGAGCAGAAGAAAGGGTGAATCAAATCAATTGAAAAGAGACGATCTCAGTGCTATTGTGATGGCAATTGCAGTAGTTGCGCTTATTGCAGGATTTGCAGTATACTTTAACAGCCCAGACCTTAACAAGCATGCTGCGGGCCAGGGCGGCTTTGTACCTGCAGTTGCAATAAAAAATGGCACTGCAGTCAAGATTCAGAACATTGACGAGTCTGCATTCAAAAAGGCCCCCGAGCTTGCAGGCATATCAGGATACATAAATACCCCGCCCATTACGCTGGCGGACCTGAAAGGAAAAGTAGTCATTGTGGATTTCTGGACCTATAGCTGCATCAATTGCATCAGGACAATACCATACCTGAACTCTTGGTACGAAAAATATGCCAGCGACGGCCTTGTCATAGTCGGAGTCCACACACCTGAATTTGAATTTGAAAAGAACACAGACAACGTCAAGGCTGCTGTACAGAAATTTGGGATAAAGTATCCTGTCGTTCAGGACAACGACATGGCCACGTGGAATGCATACCAGAACCAGTACTGGCCTCACAAGTATCTGATTGACGCAAATGGATACATCAGGTACGACCATATCGGTGAAGGCGGGTATGCCGATACAGAGAAGGTGATACAGTCTTTGCTGGCAGAGCGGGCCCTGCAGCTAAACGGATCGCAGTCAGCAGTCAACTTCAATTCCACCGGGGTCAGCAATCCATCCAATGCTCAATCAGTCAATTTTGAGCAGATAAGGACTCCAGAGCTTTATTTTGGCTACAGCCATGCACGCCAGCCGCTTGGCAATCCAGAAGGCTTTAGTCCCGGGCAGACTGTGACATACACTATCCCATCTGCAGCAGATATCCAGCCTGATACAATATACCTGCAGGGTAGCTGGAAGAACAACCCAGACAACATGGAGCTACAGGGTTCAACTGGTCGCATTGTGTTGGATTATTCTGCCAAATCAGTCAACATTGTAGCCGGTGGAACCGGCTATGGAACTGTGTCCGAGGACGGGTCTGTTGTAAATAACAATTCCCGTGGTGCTGATGTCGGGACAGATGGCAAATTCACTGTTGACGGCCAGAGGCTTTACAATGTAGTGAGCAATGCCGGCTATGGAGAACACAGGCTAATAATAGATGTCACTGGCTCAGGCTTCCAGATCTATACTTTCACTTTTGGGTGACTGGCCAGTGTCAGTCTAGCATATTATTATTGTTGATATGCCGATCTCAAGTTACTGGTTTACAGCCGAAGCTGTCGTTACTTCCGCGTGAGATAGGTGCTGGCCTTGCGAAAACATGGACATGACGGCACTTCTCTTTTCTTCCATCTCTTTGCGAGACATTTTGACAGGCTGCGAAAGCGACCAGTGGTGCCCGAATGGGTCTGCAAGCTGTCCGTATCGCTCGCCCCAGAATTGGTTATCAAGCGGCATCATGACCTTGGCACCGGCTGATATAGCCTGTTGCCACAACTTGTCCACATTTTTTGCGTGGATATGGAGTGTAACTGTGCTTGTCCCGATAGAACTAGGGGATTTGTGAGGAGATCCTGGGAATTCGTCTGAAAGCATTATCATAGAGCCTCCGATCTTGATCCTTGCATGAAGGATTTTTCCGTCCGGAAGGGCTGTCTTGCCCAACTCTCTTGCACCAAATGCATTACGGTAAAACTTAATGGCTTCAGAAGCGCCTGCAATTGTCAAATAAGGGGTAACCGCGTGACCTTTCGAAGCAGCTGAAGAGCTGGAGCTGGATCTTGATCTCGATGCTTTCCTTTTATTATTTGCTGAAGCTGAACGTTTGCGAGCCAATATTGGGCTCTGGATGTCTATAGTATTTATGCTTATTTGAGGCCGATTCTGGTAACTTTAGTGACATGATTTTAAATTGATAATGTATTTGGACACTGCTGAAAAACCGGGTGAAAAGCTAAAACTGCTGCATTAGGGTGTTTTGGTTTGCGATAGGGAGTGTTATAAGGAGTCCTTAGTTCTGCTTTGCAAACTGTTTTCCATTGATGCTTCCGGGAAGTTGATTCTTTAGTTAGAGAGCCAACAAATGGATTAATTTGGTTTATACCAAATACTATTGCCCTTGGTAAGATGGATATTGCCGATTGTAGGAGCTATAGCTGGAGTTATTGCTATTTTGACCACAATATCAGGCGTGTTCAATGCTGCATCACAAACTTTTGGAGTAGATAAACACGGCAATACATATACCTACAATCCATCACCAGACCTGCGGAAGCACTATCAATGTATTACAAAAAGTGAAGCAGTTACAAATTCATATTTTCTTTATTCAATGCCACCTGATGTATTGCCAGCTGATGTCCATCCATTTTGGACATACTATCTAGCATGCATAACTGGCGGTTTTGACCAGAAATTCTTTATCTATACTCCATATATCGCAAACACTTCTGACCAAGTTGGAATGTGTGAATATTGCAATAACCAAATCAGCATTTTAATTCAACAGTCTACTGAGCCATTAATCGCAGGAAAGACTATTGTAGAAAAGAATGACAAGTATACAATCATTCAGCAAGGTAATGATAATAATCCTGATCGCATATGGGTAAATGATAATCATAGAACGATTTCTTATCTTATTCAGGGTGCAGGATATGCAAATTTGCTCAATATAGCAATGTCAATAAAATAGTGACTTTGCTTCTTATCGACACATCTTAATCCAACAGCTACTTTACCGTTGGCCAGCCAATTGAACGCTTGAACTCTTACTGTATCATTTATCTCTCTCCAATCGATTTTGTCAAGCCATGTCTTTGCCTTGACTCTGATGCAATCTTTTTTTATCCAGCATTGTCACTTTGTTTAGACGAACGACCAGATCTTTTACAGGTTGTTCTATAGCTGCATCCTTATTGTAAATAGCGTTGGATTCAGGTGTATCAATAGCAACTTTTTGAGTATTACTGATTGTGATAGCGATACGGTGACAATACAATCTCACCAGTATTGGCATCTATATATGATGGATATGCGCCATGACCGGCACTTGTTGAATCATATGCCATGTCTGTAATATAGACAAGCCTTCCTCTAATTGCATTTGCAGTAGTACTATCTGGAAAGCCGTTACATGGCCAGACTTTGGTATCTGTAACTAGATTGCAATGCCACCATATCTTATAGTTCGAACCATTAATGATGTACAGCGTGGAATTGGAAGATAGATAGTAAAGTGGCAACTTCATACCATCAGCCATATACTGTTCTAATGGAATGTACCTTGGACTTGCATGGTTTGGCCATGTATACACTTCAAATTCATCTATATTCTTGAGATGAGCTTTGATGTCTGAAGTAATTATGTCAAATGCCCTATCCTGCGAAATCGTTGGTTGTGTCAAAACATGATAGTATGGGAAAGCAGTAAATGAAAGCAAGGCAAAGAATACTGCAAATACAACAATGACTAAGACGACAGAGCTTTTGTTGCTAGAACCATGGGAACAGCCCAACTTGGAGTATCATAACGTAAACAGACAGCCAGCAAAATAATCTGATCCTTATCTGGATATTGGTAGTACTACTAATTCAGACATTGCACCCTATCGCAAACCAAAACACCCTAATGCAGCAGTTTTAGCTTTTCACCCGGTTTTTCAGCAGTGTCCAAATACATTATCAATTTAAAATCATGTCACTAAAGTTACCAGAATCTTGAAGCCAATTGAGGGTATCAATCCTTGCAGTGCAGCTAGTTTGGTCACGCTAGGTCATGGTAACAGATCAGTGGCTAAAAGTCGACTGCATACATATTTTACCGTCGGTTTTGCCCTGAATTTGCAACCTCCAATCTCCAACCTCACGCTGACCTGCTCAGCTGCCTACATTTGATAACCTGCCAGCCAGGCCCTTTAACCTGTCTGCATAGGGTGATATTCTGGATCTGTCTGTCTTGGCCAGATCCTCAAAATAAGAGACATAGCCGTCTATTTCTCTAATCATATCCTCTACAGTCCATGCCCTGCCAGAATGACCATGCATTCCAAAGGGTGAGCCGATTTCTTCTCTTGTCTTCTGCGTCAGCTCATATTTGCCGCTCTCGTTTTTCTTGATAAGGCCCTCCTGGGTCATTGCTTCAAGCAGGGGATAGATAGAACCCGGAGATGGTCTCCACCAGCCCTTGCTCATCAGCTCGATATCGTCCATTATCTCTGCCCCATTCTTTGGCGAGCGCTCAAGTATTGAAATAATCCATACCCTGAGGCCCCGTCTTTTGCGCATCTCCCATCCAAAAGGTGGCCACATAATATTATCGCTTTTCCGATATCGATTATCAGATGCCAGATATATGCCTTGCTCCAAACATTAACCTTACTACTTCAACTATTATACAGCATATTATCGAAAATAATTGCTGTACTAGACGGTTCAGAAGAGTACTCAGGGCGGCAAACCTTATTGCAGTTGACAAAGGAGAGTCAGGGTTCACAAAAGTTTTGCTTGAAAGCGTTGATCAGGGAATTGTGACATATGCTCCTTATCATGTTTTGGTTATAAAGTGAAGTACAACAAAGTAATCGTAGGGTATCAACGATAGCGAAATTCTTTTTACAATCACTGACGATGCCATCCTATTGTCATATCCAAAAGATATACTGTCGAGGATGTATGGCGAAGATACCCTGCCTGACCTTCTGCCAAAGGCTGAAGAGCAGCCATCTCAGGGGATGGGCGATGCACTGCAGACAAATCTCTTTAATGTCATGCTCAACAGAAGATCGCAGAGGAAGTTTGAAAATAAAGAAGTTGAAGAGTGGAAGCTTGAAATGATATACGCTGCAGCCGATACTGCTCCTACGGCGGGCGGCTTTCAAGGCTTTAAAATATACAATGTAAAAAACAGCGAAGCAAAGCTGAAGCTGGTCGGGGCAGCCAATGGTCAGCCATATGTCAATGCTCCTGTGGTGCTTGTCTTCTGTATGGATCCATCCAAAGTGAAAATGAACTTTCCAGATCATATTTTGAAAAAATTTTCTTTGCAGGATGCTACCCTTTCGGCAGCATACGCGCAGCTTGCCGCACATGCACTTGGCCTGAGCAGCGTATGGATAGGTATGATAGACGAAGAGAAGGTCATGAATGCACTGGCAATAGATCTTGTACCGTCTTCAATCCTCTGCATTGGATATCCGCAAAAGATGCTCCAGCCAAAGCCAAAGAGGAGCTTGAAGGAGCTTATTCACGACATCTGATGGGGCCAGATTGTTCTGCTGCAAAATAAGAAATAAGAAATAAAAATCAGCTGGCACCGTAATTTGGCTTTCTGTCTTCAGCTGGTTTTTGTCTTGTCGTTGCCGCATTCACCACCGACCAATCAAATTCATATCAACGCTCAAATACGGTAAGGTCTTTTAATAAACTCGGATGGAATCGACTGCAAGCAAGCTTGACAATCAGGAAATAATTTACCTTGACTGGAACAATGCTCTGGACATATTAGAAAGAGCATACAGGTCCGGTCTATTTGTTTTGATAATAGGGCCAAAGGGGACAGGCAAGACTACCCTCGTAAGAAAGTTTGCGTCTCACATGAAAAAAGAGCTCTACTCTGTAAACTTTAGCCTACGCACCAGAGAATCGCACCTTGTTGGCTCCAAGACCATCGATCAGGGAGAGATAAATTTTGTCGAAGGAGTCCTCGTAAAGTCTATGAGGAGCGGAAGCATGCTTTATCTTGACGAATTAAATGCAGCCGAAGCCGACGTGCTTCTCAGATTGGACGAGGCCCTTGATGATAGAAAACAGCTTGTCCTCAAAGAAGCCGAGGGTCAGACAATCAAGGCTGCAGACGATTGGTTTGTAATCGCTACAATAAATCCGTTATCTCACGTAGGAACAAAGGAGCTTCCCCCGCAGCTTCTCAGCAGGTTCCCAGTACGCATGAGGCTGGAATATCCACCAGAAGACCTAGAGCTAGAAATAGTAAAGCGGCACATCAGTATAGACAGCTCAAAGATAGGTGACGTAAAACATGCAATCCAGCTGGCAAAGAACCTCAGAGAAGCAGCCGCAGTAGAGGAGCTTTACTATAGCCCTAGCCTGCGAGAGACGATAGCCTTTGCCAAGATGCTCAACACCGACCTTCCACCACGCAAGGTTGCAGAGATAGTTTACGCAAACGCCTACGACCAGTGGGGACAGGTAGAATACCAGAAAGTCATGGACATGATCACTTCTATATTTGGCGATAGGTAAGTGGTATATGAAGCCGGCCAAAGAGTTGGTCAGACAGTTTCAAGCTCAATTATATTTCTATTCCAATTCCAATGGTGATTCCATTCTTGCTTTTAGTTTTGATTTTAATTTTAATTTTGATTTAATCGCCACCTTGGCAGGTTCACAGAAGCAGAGCATAAGCAAGGAAATGGCAGCGAGCTAGATGGAGGTAATAGAATCGTCATATCGTCTGGCTTGAAAATAAGCGGCACGGTAATGCGAAATGACGTTCTGCTTGATATTGCTACCTTTTTGGCTAGAAGGTGGTCGGGTAATCCAAAAGTCGTGATCACGCTAACGCCTGACAAAATCCCGACTGCAAAGCCAGACAAGGGCCAGATAGAGCTGCCTTTTCTGACATACTATCCAGGTACTGAGTTTCAAAAGTACCGCCAGTGGAGAGTTGCTCTCTGGTACGAATCAATGAGGATGCGCCACTCCACAAAGGTTCTGAGCTACGAACATGCCTTCGGTCTTCTCCTGAATACTCTGGAGACAAAGCGCATAGAGGTAATTGGCCTCCGGGACTGGGAAGGAATGGTGAATGAGCTTATCTTCAATGAAGGAATGTCCTGGCTTTCCAGGCCGCTTTTGAATTCTATCTACGGCAAGTACAAGATTGCCGAGGCCTTTTCGCAATATTTCCTCACAGGATATCTAAAAGGGGAGCTGTTTGGCGGAGAGCTAGAGAAGGTAAAGAAAGCCTCAGAGCTTGCCTCTGAGCTGGTCAATGAGGCTGTACAGAACGGCTATGGCACAGACTGGATTGAGCAGCACATACCAAAGCTCGTCAAGATTTTGGAACTTGATCCCCTGACATCTATTCCAGTACTTGCACCAAGGACAAGGGCAGGCCTTTCTCTGAACCAGAGCGACCTGCTCAAGCAGGTAGAAAAAGTAGTCCGGCTGAAGCGCAGGGCAAGAGAATACGAAGTGGACAAGCTGACCAAGGAAGTCTTTGAGGGCAGTGACGTGCTGAAGGAGTTTGAAACGCTGGTAAAGGAAAGCAAAAAGACAGAGAACAAGGGCTACGACAGCCTTGAAAACTATGGTCTGAGCGTGCCTGAGAGGTTGGATGTAGACGAGACTCCAATTTATGATGTGGATCTTATTTCGAAGGTAAAGGCTGCCTTTAGGGCGTGGAAGACAGGCTGGGTCGAGAGGCACGAAGAGACAGGAGACGAGTTTGACGTAGAGAGTCATGTTGAATTCCTGCCAAAGGTCTTTTTGAGCGACTTTAAACTCTCTATCAAGACTAAAGTAGCGATACTGCTTGACCATTCTAGCAGCATTGCAGATGTGGAGCTAGAATACAAGCAGGCCACGATTGCGCTTTGCGAAGCACTCCATTACTTGGGAATAAAATTTGCAGTCTATGCCTTTAGCACGGAAAAAAGCCAAGTAAAGTGCTGGATAATCAAGCCACCAAACATCAAGTGGTCTGTAACCAGTGCAAGAAGGCTTGTTCAGATAAGGGCAAGCGGAGGAACTCCTCTTGCTGAAGTATATGGCCTTTTGCAGCCTATGATAAAATCATTCAAACCCGACATATTTGTGACCCTTACCGACGGAGAGCCTTCTGACTTTGATGCAGTGCGAGGAATGGTTCTGTCGTACAAAAAGACTGGCATCCACATGGTAGCTATTGGCGTCGGCAGGAACCTTACTGATTCGGTAGGCATAGGTCACAACCTAAAGTATCTGAACTATGAAAGGACGCTAGCTGTCAGTAGGTTGCAGGATATACCAAAAAAGGTAATCCAGCTTTTACAGACTTGACACTGCTGCTCTGCCTTGATATTTTTTGATTAATCAGCTGCCATGCTATGTTGGTGTCAGTTAATCAAGGGCAGACAGAAGACTAACAAGTTTTCAAATTCATAGTAGGCAGCATTGGAATAAAATAAAATGGAGGGGTTGCCTCTGCATTACTGCAGCGGCACATACTCAAAATACGCAGTCACACTCTGCCCCAAGTCTACAGCCCTTGGCCTGTCTGTAGAGCCATCCTGCCAGTGGCTAAACACCACATTATGCGGGTCGTTGTGGCAATAGTCACAGTCTGATGGATAGACAAGATAGTACTGCGCTTGTGGGTTGAGTCCAGTAAAGGAGTAGCCATTCTCATCAGCAAATCCTGTCTGCACTACATTGCCAGAGCTGTCTTCTAGGCTAAAGAACATCTTGGCACCAGGGCCTGTTCCAGCACTGCATGATGTGGCAAAGCATGGAGCCCAGTAGCTTGAGGGGATGCGCTTGGCATATACTGTTATGGAATCTGAGCCTGCTGGTGAAGGGCCTGTGCCATCACCGCCTGAGCCACCAGAATTGCTGCCAGAGGTGGAACCCGTTGAAGTGCCAGAATTGGATTGCTGAGTAGAAGATGTGCTATTTGTACTGGAGCTAGTTGTTGTGGATTGACCTGTATTTGCTGTGCTGTTACTCGATCCAGAGCTAGTCGTTGCTACTTGTGTTACGGTCGCTACACTGCTTGTGCCTGTTGTTGTTGGTGCAATAGCATCGCCAAAATCATTCACAGTAGTGGCTGCATCTACTGCTGCCTTTATTTTGTAACTTGCTACAAACTGTCCACTGCCAGCGCCAGAAGAAGAGACTAGCAGCAGACCATTGCCGCTAAATACATTGCTACTGCCGCCTGCCTGGCTGCCTGAGGACGAGCTTGGCAATATGGTAGCAGTGTATTGCTGACCGTCTATGGTAATGGTTGGCAGCAGCTGACCGTATTGGCTGTTTATTACTGTCTGTGTGCTGGCGATACCATAAGAATGCAGTATATACAGGCTGACTGGCTTGCTTGCTGTATAGGATATGGTGCCGGTGTAGACAATTCCAGATGCTGGAGCAAGTAAGGTGACGTTGGCCGCGCCGCTGCCGCTTGGCGCATTGCTAGATATTGTTCCCTGCTGAGCTATGATTGTGCCTGCTGCTGGAGGTGCAGACGAGGCAGTGTTGGTCGATGCAAACCCTGCAAAGGGAATCAGGGCCGAGGTTGTTGACGCTGCAAATATCCCATTCATGTTGCCTATCGTCAAAAATGTGGAAGCAACCAATACCAAGGATATTGCTATAATTGGAATACATCTGCGCAGTCGGCGTGATGTATTATCAGATAAGGTGCCTGCCATGGCTTACCATCTGAGAAGAGAAAATACAGTATTTCTTGGTTTGATTAGCTGTTTAGCTAAAAATATGGATGAACAATCCATATAGTGATTTTAGATTAAAAATTCTGTAGAGCATGATCTATAGAAGATATACGACGATGAGTTTTCCTTCTCAGTTTTTATGTGGTGTCTGCTACACTTCACTTCGCTTCACTTTACTTTGATGCTTCGATAACACAAAATGGCAAGACACAAAGTAAGTGCGAACCGGATTGCAATAAAACCCTAAATGGAAAGATTGGGATTTTCTTTCTTTACCTTCTCCCAGTCGTTCAGAAAAGCAGTCAGGCCCTTGTCAGTAAGAGGATGTAGAATCATTTTGCCAAGAATATCTGGGGGAAGAGTCACCACATCTGCACCTATCTTGCCTGCATCAACTACATGAAGCGGGTGCCTTACGCTTGCCACGAGAACCTTGGCGCTAAACTGGTAGTTTCTAAAGATCTGCACAATCTCCCTGATAAGCGACATACCGTCCTGGCCTGCATCATCAAGCCTGCCTATAAACGGGCTGACATACGACGCGCCGGCCTTTGCTGCAAGTGTTGCCTGGTTTGCAGAGAATATGAGCGTCACATTGGTTTCAATTCCGTCTTGTTTGAGTTTTTTTACAGCCTTGAGGCCATCTGCAGTCATCGGGATCTTGACCACTACATTCTGGCCGTATTTTTTTAACCTATGGGCTTCGTCGAGCATTTCCTCAGTTGAAGTACCTACAACTTCTAGGCTGACTGGACCCTTTACTATCTTGGTTATCTGGCGCATTATCTCGGCGGGATTGCCCTTTTCTTTTGAGAGAAGAGTAGGATTGGTGGTAACACCGTCAACTAGGCCCATGTCGTTGTACTTTTTGATAGCTTCTAGGTTCGCCGTGTCAAGAAAGATCTTCATTTTGTCTCAATCACTCATCTGCTTTCTCATCCACTCGTTTATTTCCTGCTTTTGCTTTTTGCTTCAAGCACTGCCTTCGCTATCTCTGAAACATTAAGGCCATACTTATCAAGAAGTGAATCGATTTCCTCATCGCGGGCAGACTCTCCAAATATATCGCGCACGCCGATGCGCCTTACTGGAACGGGATACCTCTCCGCCGACGCCTCTGCAACTGCCCCGCCAAGACCGCCAATAATATTGTGCTCTTCTGCTGTCACAATCGCTCCAGTCTCTCTTGCACACTTTTCCACAAGAGCCGCGTCAATAGGTTTTATAGAAAACATGTCAACTACCCTGCATGAAATGCCTTTCTCGCGCAGAGTCTCGGCGGCTTCTAGCGACCTTCCAACCATCAACCCACAGGCGATTATGGTGGCGTCAGACCCATCCCTGAGGATGTTGCCTCTTCCAAATTCAAACAGGCCTTCGTCGCTATCCTCTGCATAAACGATGTCGCTTGACGGCCTGGCCAATCTTGCGTAAAATGGTCCCGGAGTGCTGGCCATCTTTATTATCAGATGCCTGACTGATATGGCGTCAGCGGGCACTACTACCCTCATGTTTGGTATAGCACGCATGCTTGCCAGATCCTCGATCTGCTGGTGAGATGCGCCGTCTGGACCTACTGTAAGACCGCCATGTGATACAACAAGTTTTACGTCAAGAAACGGATAGCAGATCGCATTTCTAATCTGGTCCATGCACCTGCCAGGGATAAATGCCGCATATGTGCTTGCAAACGCGATCTTGCCTGCAATTGCAAGGCCGGCGGCAATGGATACCAAGTTAGCCTCTGCGATTCCTACGTTGAACATCCTGTCCGGGTACTTGTCTCCAAATTTCTTTGTCTTTAGGGACTCTGTAGTGTCTCCGCCAACGCAGACTATTCTTTCGTTTTGTTTGCCAAGCTCCACTAGGGTGTCTCCATAGGCCCCTCTCATATCTGCAATCTTGCGCTCGCTACTTAGCTGCATGGAGCTCTCCTTCTATTCCCAGTTCATTTGCATAGGGAATCAATATATGTTTACGTGCCTTCATCCAGTCGGCCCTTATGCCCAGTCTGCTTGCATGCTCCAAAAGCCTTCTTTCGAGGGCAACTGTCGCCTTGTGCCTCAGCTGGATGATAGCACCGTGTATATCGACGTTGCCATAAACTGCATTACCTGCTACAAGGATTCTGGCACCTGCATCATACACCTGCTGAAGGGTGCTTGCATCGATCCCGCCGTCAGCTTCAATATAGCCCATAAAGCCATGGTCACGGAGCTTTTTGTTTATCGAGACCATCTTGGGCAGCACTTCAGGAATGAATTTTTGCCCCGCAAAGCCGGGGTTGACCGACATCACTATCATGACATCAAGGTCACGCAGATGCTCGTAGAGCCAATCGGGGACATCAGTTGAAGGGTTGATTGCAATGCCGGGACTTATGCCAGCTGCCAAGAGCTTGTCTTTTATCTGTGCAAACTCGTCCGGCGTGCAGGCCTCGGCATGAACTGTAATTATGTCGCACCGCGCGTCAATATAGTCCTGTATGTGCTCAAGTGGATTTTCTATCATCAGGTGAGCGTCAAAGGGGAGGCTTGTCCTGGGCCTCAATTTCTTGATCGTGTCTGCAAAGAAGGTAATGTTTGGCACAAACCTGCCGTCCATTACGTCAAGGTGTATCATGTCGACTCCCTCTCTTTCTACTTTTTTTATCTTGTCTTCATAGTTTTCCCGCTCGCCTGCGATAATTGAGGGTGCAATGAAGTACTCGCTTTCCAGCTCCTCTAGCAGGACCGGGGTATGTTTTTTTGTCGGCGCCTTGCCGTGCCATTGCGGATTGTTTGCCATGTGCCTGATGCCGTTGCCTTTGATTGTATTTGCTACAATAAGTGTAGGCTTGTCATGAGCCTGCCTGGCTTTGTTTAACGCATCAACAAACTGCTCTACCTTGTGGCCGTCGATTTCTATTACGTTCCAGTTAAAGGCCGCCCACTTTTCCTTGGTAGGATCCAGAGGCATTATATCTTCAGTAAAGCCGTCCTGCTGGATGCGGTTGCGATCCAATACTGCGACAAGGTTATCCAGCTTGAACTTGCCAGCCGCCATAGAAGCTTCCCAGATCTGGCCTTCATTTGATTCGCCATCACCTATCAGGACATATACGCGATTCTTTTTGCCGTCAAGCCTGCTGGCCAAGGCTATGCCGACCCCGACGGAAAGGCCGATGCCCTCAGACCCACCAGAATATTCAACGCCCGGGACGCTGTGGTCTCGCTGCCTTTCTGAGTACCTGACAGGATGGCCCTGTAATCTAGAGCCCAGCTTTCTCAGTGTCTTGATCTCTTCTGCTGGAAAATAGCCTGAAACAGCCAAAGTAGCATAATATCCTGGCGCCGAGTGAGCCTTTGAATTAATGAAATAATCGCGCTCTTGCCAGTCAGGCTTTGAAGGACTGTGGTTCATCTTTCGGAAATATAGTGTCCCCATGATCTCTGCGGCAGAAAAGGAAGCTCCAGGATGGCCAGAGCCGGCTTCAGCTATCCCTTGGATAGCTAGCATTCGCACATTGCGTATCTTCCTTTTAAGATCCAAGTAACGCATGTTAAACCCCATAACAGTTATCTACCACCATCCGGCCAAGCAGACATCATTGCAGCCACGATAGGAAAAGCTCAGTCAGGCAAAATAAAAAGATACCTGTAGATTTACCTGAGTTCATGATCAATTTAGTTCAATTTGATGCAATTCAACGGACAGACAGATGGATAGATATGTAAACGGCTAACTTGCACGATAACGATAGATAGATAGATAGATAGCAGCAATATGTTCTGCGGCTAGTTAAGTCAAGTTGAGTTGAGTTAAATCACCATCTGACAATTTTTTATTATCCTTTTATGTTGTTTTTGGCATCGGTAGTTAGTTTAAAATTGAAGGTTCTTCAACTTTCTCTGAGCTCTATGAAACTCGCTCTGTGAGAAACAGGAGGATAATCAAGTGGCCGCATTGCACATCAAAGTCGAGAAAGCGAAAATAGATCAAAAGCAAACGTCGCTACTTGTCATAGGAATTTTCGAAAACGATCAGGATTTTCCGCATTCAAAAGACCTTGACCCTGCAGTGTCTTCTGCAATCAAGGAAAGTCTTGAGAGCAAAGAGTTCAGAGGATCTTTTGGTACAAGCATGTTGATACCCACATTTGGCAAAGGTCCTATGAAAAGGATTCTGCTCATGGGACTTGGCAAGAAAGACAAGTTCACCGACGATAGCGCCAGAGTCATTGCCGGCAAGGTGGCATTGAAGGCAAAAGATCTGAGGGCAAAAGAATTTTCTATTCTGCCCTTTTCTTCGCCAGATGAGGGACTGGTCGAGGCAATTGCAGAGGGGGTCTGCCTGTCTCTGTACTCTTTTGACAAATACAAGGCCACTGCAAGCGAAGATAATAAAGACTATGCTGGCATAGTAGAGGTTACAATTCTTGTCAATTCCGATCCCGCCCAAACACAGCCAGTAGCTGAAAGAGCAGCAGCCGTTTGCGAAGCGGTCAACTACGCCCGGGACTTGGCGAATCTTCCTCCAAATGACTGTCCGCCATCGCATCTAGCTAGCGCTGCGCTTTCACTTGCGTCAGAGTACGGCATGAAAGCAAGAGTTGTCGAAAGATACGAAATGGAGTCCATGGGCATGGGTGGCATTGTGGCTGTGGGAAAGGGCAGCAATAGCCCGCCCAAGCTGATAATTCTGGAATACAATGGCGGCGGGGAACAAAAACCTTACCTGCTTGTAGGCAAGGCTGTTACCTTTGACACGGGAGGAATTTCGATAAAGCCGGGAGAAAAAATGGACGAGATGAAATTTGACAAATGCGGCGGCTGCACAGTTCTTGCCACGATGAAGGCTATTGCTGCGCTAAAAGTTCCTGCAAATGTGGTGGGTATAGTGCCCTCTGTTGAAAATATGCCCTCCGGTACGTCCTACAGACCCGGCGATATAATCAGGATGTACAACGGCAAGACGGTCGAAATTCTAAACACTGATGCCGAGGGCAGGATGATCCTTGCAGATGCCCTGTCATATGGAATTGCAACGTACGGCCCAAAGGCAGTCATTGATCTTGCAACCCTCACCGGGGCTGCAGTCATTGCACTTGGAGCCAATGTGGCTGCAGTGGTAGGAACAAATAAACACTTGGTGGACAGGCTGAAAAAGGCGTCAGAGAAAACCGGAGAAAAAATGTGGGAACTTCCACTATTTGACGAGTTCCACGAACAGATCAAGAGCACTTTTGCAGACATCAGAAACATCGGCGGCAGGCCGGGAGGCGCAATAACTGCGGCAGCGTTTCTTTCAAACTTTGCAGACGGGGCTCCGTGGGCACACATTGATATCGCCGGGACTGCCTGGACGCAGGAAGGGACATTTGAGCGAAGTTACAATCCAAAAGGGGCAACAGGGTTTGGCGTCAGGACACTGGTAAAGTTGATATCAGAAGATGCAGCAAAGTAATATCCTGCCTTCCTGGCAGCTGCCTGTCTGGATGACCCAGCTGGCTGATAGAAAGGAAAACAAAGAGATAGACAAAAGGAGCAATGGAACTCACGCATGCCTGTTTTTCAGCTTGATGCACTTGTTGACAAACTATCCTGCTTGGGGGTCAACTGCAGGATAGGCAATTTCAAATCTGACATCTCTCCAGCCAGGGCACCATATTTTGAGAGGTGGCTGTCGAACATACGAGGAGGGTTTGTCAAAATAGCGGATGGTAATATTGATTACATCGGAGTTGAAGACGTCATGCGCCTTGGACCTTTCTTTAACATTTACTGTCTGATAGAGAATGACCACATTGCAGAAAATGACGACAATGCACACAGCCTTCTGGAAGCTGTCCCATATTATCGGCTACGCGGGGGAAAGGTAATCAAGATGGGCTGGAGCGGAGGCGTACTTGCTGGCGTGCTTGAAAAAGATAAGGAGCTTTATGAGCAATTTGCGCGAAAAGTGATGGACGAAGAGGTGCGAAAAATCTCGGTAAGGCCTGTGAACTTTGCCTGTGTAATTGAAACCAGAGCATGGGAACCGGCAGGGCTTGCGTCTGCATTTGGCGTAATTGACAGAATTGCTTTTAATGCAAAAGAGCTGCTCAAGCAGGTTCACTTGGGTGAAGATATAGGAATTTAATCAATTTCTTATTCTAACTTACTTACTTGCCCCAGTATTTACCAATTTAATTTTATTTATTTTTGAAGGTAGGAAAACATATACTTGGATATTGCCACATAACGTGAAAAATAAATCCAGACATACACAAGTGGATTTAAAAGAGTAGTATATGGTAAAAGTGCCAGCACTGCTGGTTCCCGACCGCTCACGCAGGTCAGTAAAACAGCAGCGTCGACAGGTTTGACTTCCGGGTTCGGAATGGGACCGGGTCGCACCCTGCCGCTATGGCCGGCTTGATCCTAATGCAACAACAAGGGTTAATTTAATCTTGCCCTATCTTTGCTGTTAAGGTCTCCCTAAATCGAGCCTGCAGCTGGCTGTCTGCCAACTGGATTCAAAAGAGTTTATATCCAATTAGTGACATTATTACCATTACTGACGACAGAAAGAGCAAAGTGTGGGCATTACGCCTCAAAATCATACATAGACGAGCATGGAGGACTTTGCAGAAAATGCCATTCTAACTTTGCCGCAATTCTGCAGCTAGAAAAGACGCGCGGTGAAGACGCACTTGTTGAATACTGGTATTCTATGATACTTGCAAACCTGCCAGAAGATAAAGAGCAGCTGTCCTGTCTTATTTCCCATCTGGTTGGTTTTTACGAGCAAAAGTTGATAGAATCGCCCTCAAGGCAAAAATACATAGCAAAAATGCTCTACATGCTACGTTCAATCGAGAAGCCTTTTGACCCAGAACAGTTGAGATGAGGTAGCGCAGTATCGATCAGATCCTTGCCGGCCTTTAATGCCACAGCAAAACGAATAATATAGAATATTGCAACAGAGAGAGGAGAAGAGAAGACACAAGTCGTTTGGGAAAATCAAATTCATCAAGTCCGGAATCTACTCACAGAGTGGCTGTTCTGGACGACGAGCTATGCCAGCCCAAAAAATGCGGGCTTGAATGCATCACTTACTGTCCAGTGAACAAGACCGGCGGCGAGTGCATAGTCCAGAGGCCCGAAGATGGCAAGGCTCTGATCTCAGAGGAGCTCTGCACGGGCTGCGGCATCTGCATCAAGGTATGCCCGTTTGACGCCATAGTAATAGTAAACCTTGCAAAGGAGCTGCAATCAGAAAAAATTCACCAGTATGGCGTAAACTCTTATAGATTGTACCGCCTTCCGGTACCAAAAAAAGGCTCAGTTGTGGGCCTGCTTGGCAGAAATGGAATGGGAAAATCAACTGTAGTCAATATCCTCTCCGGGGGCCTCAAGCCCAACCTTGGAAGATTTGAGGAAAGCCGCTCGCCTGACTGGGATGAAATTTACAGAAACTTTCAGGGAACAGAACTCAAGTCCCATTTTGAAAAAATAGCGCAGGGCCAGCTCCGTGCTTCGATAAAGCCGCAACTTGTATACCTTATAGCCAAGGCTTTCAAGGGCACCGCAAAGGAAATTTTGAACAAATTCGAC